>Ga0307980_1001142_pt1 | contig 10789 bp, 19 predicted proteins | sample OrgLakmetage1060_FD_201817 | JGI IMG/M metagenome (GOLD analysis project Ga0307980, IMG submission 201817) | Saline water microbial communities from Organic Lake, Antarctica - #1060 | ecosystem: Environmental > Aquatic > Non-marine Saline and Alkaline > Saline | place: Antarctica: Organic Lake... | reverse complement strand
CCGCCAGTTGATGCTTGCTCTTGGTTCGAACTGTATCCGCTTTGGGTGTCGTTCTTGCTATCAAGCATCACTAACTCACCACGATACGGTTTAAGGACAATCCCAGTGCTGTATTTATCCGCGCCGCTCTGATCTTGCCATTTGCGTGTCTCAAGCTGCCCCTCTATATAAAGCTTTGAGCCTTTCTTGACGTAGCTTTCAATAACCTTCACAAGCCCCTCATTGGTGACAGAGACTTTGTGCCATTCGGTTTTCTCTTTACGCTCACCTGTAGATTTGTCTTTCCACGATTCTGATGTAGCGATTGATAGGTTAGCGACACGCCCCCCATTTTGGAAACTTCTTATTTCAGGGTCGTTCCCAACATTCCCTACGATGATTACTTTATTAACGCTGCTCATGTTTTTTTCTCCTTAAACCATGCCTATTGATGTTTTGTATAAATCCAGAAGCTCGTCCGCTTCCCTGCGCTTTTCTGCATCAAGCTTGCGAAGGGATACAATCTTACGAATCGCCACCGCATCAAAGCCCACGCCCTTAAGATCGGCGTAAACCTCTTTTACATCCTCGCTAAGTGCTGCCTTTTCTTGTTCTAGGCGTTCAATACGCTCGATGAATGATTTAATTCTACCGCCAGCCACGCCGCCTATGTTTATTGCTTTGGCCTTCATTACTTGCTCCTAATCATTATTGTTTCACCACCATTGGATAGCGTGGTTCCTGCTATTGATTTACCTTCTTTGAAGGCTTTGTTTAGCTCTGCCTTCATTAGGGTTCTTTCTGTCTTGAAATACTCGCCCGGTATTTTTGTTTCGTCTGTTACAACAAGGGCAGGGGGTTTTCGTGTGATTGAAACCGTGGCTGATGCGCCTTTGAATTTTGTTTCCTTCGCCTCATGAAGAATCCAGCCAACAATGTCTTTCATCTGGTTAGCCTTGCCCTCGAAGGATTTTTTGCGCTTTTCATACAATCCGCTTAATTCCTTATTTGCTTCCGCTAGTGCTAGGCTTTCATTGCGCTTGGTTAGGGCCCACTCCATTAAGCCATTAAAGTCGGCTTCTGTATTGAGCATTTCAAGCTTGTCAGGGTCGTCATCAGGCAGCGTTTCTGCTATCTCTCGGATGCGTTTTAATGTGTCTATGAGTTTCATCTATTCGGCCGCCATTGGTTGTTCGAACTTCTTGCGTTCAAATGCCGCACAATCATAAATGTATTTAGATTGCTCGGGCTTGAGTGCGCGGATTTCTTTTAGGTGTAAATGAATCACCGCGCCTATATCGGCAGGGTCAGGGGCGGCTCTGATTTCTGCCCTAACCTTTTCGATGTAAGCAATAACCTTTTTTTGCTCTGGTGTTGGTTCAGGCTTACCAGCGTTTGGAGTTTCGCCACACACACGAATACCTTTTGCGGCTTTTTCAAGCGCACTAACTAAACGTGAGTCTTTAGGGTTTTTAATCTTTTTCCAATCATCAAGATCAACCCATATATTTTGAACATCGTACAAATATCTTCCGATGCCCCAAACCACTGCCGCGCGTTTCATTGCGTCACTGATTGCACCCTTTTCCGCCTCAACTTGCGTATCGCCCGCACCATTGGCTTTCCATATCCACTCACCATCAATTTTTATGCCTATATCAGCGATTGTCTTACCATTGGCGTGGCTGTATTTAATTTGCCACCCGCCAACACCACAAACATCATCAAGGCGATCCATAACGTCTCTTGCGTCTATATAAGCAAGAGCAATACCTTTAGATTTATCTTTGGTCATTGCGCCCACGCGCCATGATATTAACGATGGGTCAAACGGCTCTTTTAGAGCGTTAAAATCAATGCTATTTTCCATTCCAATACCTCCCTTCTTCAATTCTCTTATTTGCTTCCATGACCGTTAAGCGGCTTACAATGCGCTCACAACGATGGTTGTGTTTTTTAGTGCGTGTGCAGTCTCTCGGATACTTCTTGGCCATCACGCGCTCTGCTAATTCGTTTAGCTGATTGATTGTCATGATGCCCACACATTCACCGCCCATGCGACAATCGCCATAAACCCAAGGCACGGTAAAAAAACGCGGAGAAACTTAATAGATGGGGCTTCCCAGTTAAAAGCCTCTCCGCTAGGTTGCGTGGGGTCGCCTAAATTACGCAGTACATCCGTTTCGGGAATTTCTATACCGGCTCTCTTTGCTTCAAATGCCAGCCTTATTTTTTCAGATTTCAAGAACTCAATCGCCGATTTATACCGCGAGCGATTGCGCCCCTGATCTCCGTTAATCATCTTTTCAATTAGGGCATCAATTGTATTGTTTTCAGCGTCAATAAGTGTTTCGGTTAAGATAGAGCCGACCTCTTGCGCCGTGTATGTTTGTGTTTCAATTATGTCTCTAGGCATCGTTTGTCTCCGTTACATCGAGGACGCGCTCAGCGTAAAAGAATGCCGTTAGCTCTGCGTCCTCTGGGTTTTGATCTTTGGCTTGCTCAAGAAAATCCATGAACATGTTTTGAACCTGAACCTCGATTGTTTCCTTTAAGAAAAAATCATAAATAAAGGGTTGGTTTTTATCGTTTGTGAACTCAACAACGCAGGCGTATGAAGGCTCATTGTTAATCGGGAATGCTACTATGTTACTCATTGCCCCACCCCTCTTGCTCTTTGCGTTGAGCTTGCAGTGTTTCCGTCACGTGATCTGATCCAATCCATTGCGCTGCAGGGTGTTTTTTAAAGCTTTCGGCGATAACGTCCATAAGGTCTGTCTGTGTCATTACACCAACCCCAATTCTGACTTATTCCAAACGGTATGCATTTCAGCATCAGTAATTGGCATGTGACCGCTTTGAAGGTTGTTCTCGTACTCATTGGTTAATTCAAACTTGATGTCCTCTATTAAATACGCAACGCCCGCATCATTGTGCTTGGCGTTTAGTGCGATTAGGTCGTTGAGTAATTCTTGTGTCATGTCTGTCTCCTTTTGTTGAAATGATGTTCTCAAATTAAGAACATAAGGTCAAGCATAAATGTTCATGAAATGAGAACTTTTTTAGTTTCATGAGTCTTTGTGCGGGGTTTGCATCAAAAAAAATTGACAAAAATAAATAAAGTTGCCACTTTGTTATAAATCAAAACATAGGATAAGGGTATGACAGATCATGGTAATGACTGTGTATTCTCGCATAGTGACTCTTCTCATTTATGACCACAAATTAAAATACGCGCATAGAGAACTTTTTTGTTGACGAAAGGTTCTTAATATGAGAACGATAATACATGAAGCCGATTGATTTAAGAAATAGCGAAGGGATGACCTTGGATGATATGTCCGAGCGTCTTGGTTATGCTAAAGGTTACCTTTCCGAAGTTGAGCGAGGCATCAAGTCAGGTTCTCGCAATTTGTTCGAAGCTTATAGGCGAGAATTTGGCGAAAAAGTAACGTATGAAAGTTTTTATAATTAATAAACCCCGCAGGATGTTGACGCATCTAAGCGGGTTTTTATTGAACGAAAAGGATTAAGCACATGGGTGTAGACACACAAAAGGAATTGATGAGTGTAGCAATATGCAAACTTCGTTTTTCTAATGTGAATACGAATACGCCGACTTATCCACAGAGTCAAATATAAATTTTCCTTGAAGGGGATAGGTAGCGTTTTGTTGGTGTCTGTCTCTTTCAAAGAGGGTTTATCACACTGGTAATTAACCGCCCTATGTCGGCGGCCTCTACCAACCATCCAAGGCGTTTAACCCTGCACCCGTAGGTGATCCTTTGGGTAAAGATTCAGGGCTAGTCATGACAGACGAACCAACAATACAGAAATGCCAAACAATGCCAGCACAGGGATATTTACAAGGACAAGCCGAGGATGGGAAAGAAACCCTGCTCGGCGCGCTTGAGATATTGAAGGCGCAATACAACAGCGGCCATTCAAACCAGCCTATGACATTTGGCAAGGGGTGGATGAAATGAACGTTTATTTTATAACCCCAAACACAAAACCCCGCATGACGCGGCGCGATAAATGGTTAAAACCACCGCGCCCATGTGTAGCTCAATATTGGGCTTATAAGGATTTATTGCGCACGTTCGATATAGAGCTGCCGATTCCTTACAAGATTACGTTTTACCTTGCCATGCCTAAGTCATGGTCAAAGAAGAAAAAGGCAGCCCACGACAATCAGCCCCATTTGCAAACACCCGATAAGGATAATTTAGAGAAAGCATTTCTGGATGCCCTTTTTGACAACGATAAGCACGTGTGGAGCGGGTGGGCAGAGAAGCGATGGGCATCCGAGGGCATGATTAAAATCGAGCCCATGGAGGGCAGTAAATGACCCCTCAAGAACACGCGATTCAGTGGTGCAATAAACGCGGCTACACGTTGAGCAATCTTAAATCAAGCAAGCACAGCTCCGAGGCGGGCAAATTAAACGCCCTGATAGTCGATATGCGGTTTTTCCATTGGTTTAGGTGGCCTGAAATTGCGGACGCTGTGGGGCGACCTGAATCGTATTGTGAGGCCGTTTGGAAAGAGAGCCGGAAAAAAGAAAAAGCGAGGGCAGCATGAATTACATCGTAGTTGTTCATTGGAATGACGGTCAAACAACGTCCGTTCCTAATTTAAACCGCACGGAAGCGGAGGCAATATTCACTGTGTATGACCGATTGCCCAAAACAGAAGACGTATATTTTAAGAAGGAGGTGGCATGATAAAGGTTAATTTCTTAGCGATTGAAGAGAATGTGCATTGGGAGTTATTCCAAGAGGCAACAGCTAATTATCGTGAAAATCCCACAAAACAAAACCGTAAGGTATGGGAAGTATCTTACAAAAATTGGCGCGAGGTATTTAAAAATGCATAAACTACCCCCTAATAACATGGATGCAGAGCAAGGCTTAATTGGCTGTTTATTAGTTGAAAATAAGAATTTTGATGTTATTTCAGATATTACAACCGAGGATCATTTCTTTATGCCTGTCCATCAGCGCATATTTAGAACTATTGCCGATCATGTAAACGCTAATAAAATGGCAAGCTTCATTACTTTAAAGAACGTCTTTGAGGGCGACCCAGATTTAGAAGAGGTTGGCGGGTCAGATTACCTTGTGGAAATTGCATCAAGTGTTGTTAACCCTTACGGGGCAAAGGACTATGCGAAGGTTCTAAGGACTCTTTATGAGCGCCGCGAGGTGGTGAATATAGCAAAAACACTTCTGGAGCGAGCCGACAATTATAGTTGTCAAGATGATGATATCTTAAGTGAGGCAGAGCATATGATTACGGCTGTTTCACAAAAGACAGAAAGCACAAGCTGCACTGGGCAAGAGGCAATTAACCGCGCCCTGTCATGGATGCAACAGGTTCAATCGGGTAAAATACAACCAATGAGCTCAGGCTATAAATGCCTCGATGATAAGGTTGGTGGGTTCTTTCCTGCGGGGCTTTACATTATTGCGGGTAGACCCGGCATGGGCAAGACGGCCTTAATGCTGAATCTTGCTGATAACATTTCAAACCTTATCCCAGCCGTTGTTGTTTCTTTGGAAATGCGGGCGGAAGAATTGGGCATGAGATTGATAGCGGCGCAAACTGGCATATCAGTATCAGAGCAACGCGCCCCCAATTCACTCACACAAGAACAATGGCAAGCAATGCGCAAGGTGTCCCATGAGGGCAAGAGCCTTTACATTGAAGATAGATCGAGCGTGAACTTAAGTGCGCTAAAATCAATGGCGCGGCGTTATAAGCGCATACACGGTAATTTTGTTTTGATGATTGATTATCTCGGGCTTCTGGAGATGGACAAAAAGATTCAAAGCAAAGTTTATCAGGTCGAAGAAATAACCAAAACACTCAAGCAAATAGCTAAGGAGCTAGCAATCCCGGTTGTTCTTTTGTGCCAGCTAAACAGAGGTGTAGAGAGCAGGGATGATAAGCGCCCCATGCTTTCCGATTTAAGGGACTCTGGAGCCATTGAACAGGATGCCGATGTTGTGATGTTCCCCTATAGAAAAGAATACTACATGGAGCGCGAGAGGCCAGAAAAGAAATCCAATGAAGGCGAGGGGAAATACAACGCAAGATTAGCAGATTACGAAAAAGAATTGAGCGATTGCCGTGGCCGAGCAGAAATCATTATAGCAAAAAATAGACAAGGCACTTTGGGTATTGCTCACTTGAATTTCATAGGACAAAAACAAAGATTTACGGAAAAGGGTTAAGTGATGAAAAGAGATTCATTTGTATTTTACAGATCGTTTTATGAGGCGGTAAAAGAGCTCCCAAAAGAGGAGCGTTTAGAGGTGATGGATGCGATGATTGAATACGCAATAAATGGAAAAAAACCTGAATTAAAAGGAGTTTCGTCCGCAATTTTTACTTTAATGAAACCGCAAATAGACTCTAACAATAAGCGCTTTAAGAACGGGAAAAATGGTGGTAGACCAAAGACTTACAAAGAAAAACCAAAACGTAACCAAAAGCGAACCGAAACAGAACCTAATGTAAATGTAAATGTTAATGAAAATGTTAATGTAAATGGGAGGACAAAAACAGGCAGCAATTTATGGTTTGAGGGTGAGGTAATAAAACTGAATGAAAGTGATTATAATTCTTGGTTAAGAATTTATGGTGGAGGGGATAATCATTTTACAGACTGGTTAACAAATCGCGATGGTTGGTATGCAGAGCAAGCGCCAGAAATAAAAAAGAATTGGTTCATAGCAACATCAAAACAATTACAGAAAATAGCAGCATAGGAGAAAAAACATGAGAGCAATCGAAACACTACGCGACACACTGAAAACAACATGGGCAACCAACGGAAGCCAAGCAAATGAAGATTTTATTCGTGAGGGGTTCAAGGCACTTGATGAGCTTGGAAAAGAATTGAGCAAATGAAAGCACGCTGTAAACGATAACGAAAGATTGAGGTTGGTATGACAAAAACACTACACGGGCAGGGCGCAACCAAAGAGCGCCTCGAAAAATCGAATATAGAAAAGCGCATCCGAGAAACCACAAGCGGAGGTATACCAACATCATTCGGCCATCAAGACACGGAGCACTGCATGCTAGATAAAATGCTCAAGCTTGGCGTTATCGAGGAAGACCAGAAAGACGCCGGATATCACTTACGCGGATTGTATTACACATTCACCACAACAGGAAACTGGCCTATGGACGGCAAAGGAGGCCACTCAGGCGCAGAGGTGGACGAGAACGGAGATATCATGCTTACGCCGAGGGATAGGGCTGAGATAGCTTACAACGCCGCTATGCGCTCCGTATCCGTGATTGATAGGCCGTTGATTAAATCAGTTTGTACGGAGGACAGGTGGGAACCATCGGATGACAAGATGATACGCAGCGTTCAAAATGGATTGGATGCGATGATTAAACATTTTGAGGGATAACATACAAAATAACTTGCACATGTTTTGAAAATGGTGTCTAATTGGTGTGGGCAAGTATGCCTAAGAGAATTAAAACCCTGCTTTCGAGTGGGGTTTTTTAGCACCCAGAGTGCTCCCCCATTAAAGCAATCATTAGCAATATCAAAGCTTCGCTTTCGTCGAGTGCTTCACATGCATCCTACCCAAAGATTGCGGGGGTCGAATAATGAAGCTAGCGCAGCTTAAACCAAGGAGAAAACATGGCCGAGTTTAACCCCATGAAATCAAACCAAGCACAATCAAGTGGAGACACATTGCAAACGCAGGGAAACCCCGTTGCAAACACCGCCACAGGAACAACATACACCGTTGCAGAGGGCGCTAACTATGTTTCTGTATGGGATGCATCAGACTTCACCGTAAAGGCATCACCGCTTAAAGATCAGGATGCCAATAATGCAGCGGGCGGATTCACATCTAAATACCCAGCCGGAACAATCGTTGAGATTCCAAATGTAATCGGCGGAAAAACAATCATCACAGTAAGCTAAACCTTGCGGCTTTAAGGAGCGAGGAAATAGGGGAGACCCGCATGAATAAACTCACCATCAAGCAAGAGAAGTTTGCGCGAAAGTACATAGAGCTGGGAAATGCGAGCGAAGCTTATAGGCAATCTCATGATGCTGAAAACATGGGTAATGATTCCATAAAAGTTGAGGCATCAAGGTTGCTAAAAAACCCTAACATAGCCCTAACAGTCGTTTTACTGCGGGAAGAACACGCTGATAAACACGCTGTGACTGTTGAAAGCCTTACGAGAGAGCTTGAAGAAGCAAGGTCAATGGCAATCATTGAAAAGCAGAATAGCGCGGCTGTGTCAGCGACTATGGGTAAAGCTAAGCTACATGGTTTAGATGCTCAAAAAGTTGAGGTTGGTGGTGATATTCAAATCACAGTAACAAAGAAGGTCGTTAGTGCCTCAGATTGAGGTTAACTATGACACGGCGGATTGGGCGCAGGCACTAGACCCAAAATATAGATATATATTCATACGAGGCGGACGCACATCGGGTAAGTCGCATGAGGTCGCAAATTACCTTGTAGACCGATCGATATCTGAGCCAGACTTAAAGATTGTTGGTTTACGTGAGATACAAAAGTCCATTGATAAATCATCTAAGAGTTTGGTAGATGATAAAATCAAAATGATGGGATTGGCTGGGTGTTATAAGTCCGTTAAATCAGAGATACGTAAAAATCATGATGGTGGGTTATTTTACTTTCAGGGTATGAATGATTTGACCGCTGATAGTGTTAAGTCGCTCGAAGGATTTAAGATAGCTTGGTTTGAAGAGGCTCAAAACTCCACACGCAACACGCTCAAGATATTAAAGCCGACTATTCGGATGGATGGTTCGCAGTTGATATTCACATGGAACCCAAAGTTTCCAGATGATGCAATTGAAGAGCTATGCGATCAAATGCGCAATGAGCCTGATTGCCTTGTTATTCATGTAAACTATGAGCAGAACCCGTTTATTAGCGATGTTGTCCATCGTGAAGTTGAGCTTGGTAAGAAATACAACCCCGAAGACTTTAACCATATTTGGTTGGGTGATTACGATACGGCCTTTCATGGCCATTACTACGCCAAGCTTTTAGATGATGCGAAGGCGGATAAGAGAATAACAAGCGTCCCAATAAAGACGGGCGTTGATATTGTTACGGCTTGGGATTTAGGCCGCGTAGATAGTACGGCGATATGGGTAGCTCAAAGGGTTGGGCTTCAAACGCGCATTATTGACCACATTGAAGACTCATTCAAAGACCTTGATTACTTTGCCGATTGGATCAAGGACAACGGATATAACGGCTATCACGGCCTCCCCCATGATGCCGGGCATTCTCGTTTGGGAATGAAGGGGTCAATTCAAGACCAGTTGCGAACCATGGGGCTTACGAAGTCCCGTGTTATGCCTGCGATGAAGGTCAATGCAGGTCGTCGATTGGCAAAGACGCTCATCAAAGAAGCTTACATCGATGAGATTAAATGCAGGGATGGCCTTCAAGCCTTACGCCATGAGAAATCCGTCAAAGACGAGAAGACTGGCAAATACAAAGAAATCCACGAATTAGATAGTGCTGCAGCGTTTAGATACCTCGCGCAGCACTTAACAACAACCGAGCAGACCGCAAAGCCTGCCGTTAGAACGCGCACCACGGGTCGGCGCAGAGGAACCAACACATCATGGATGGGATAAAAAACGAGGATAAATACGTAGAGGGTGCTAAAGAGCTCTTTGCAAAGACGCTTGAATATTACTCCACCCCCTATGATGTTGGCGAAGATGATGTTGATTTTGCCAATGGTGACACACAATGGCCAGAAGCCGAGCAAAGAAGCCGCATTAACGACAACCGCCCATTCTTAACTGAAAACAGGTGTATGCCGTTTATTGAGCAGGTTGTTAATTCAGCGCGTGAAATGCGCCCAAGAGTCCGAGTATCTCCCGTTGATGATAAGGGTGATGTTGATACGGCCGAGGTGTTTAAAGGGCTTGTTCGTAATATCGAGAGACAATCAAAGGCATCGGTTGCGTATGATATGGCGGTTCAAAATGCGGTGACATCTGGGTACGGATGGATACGGATTAACACAGCATACACAGACCCGTTAAGCTTTGATCAGACTATCCAAGTTGAAAGCGTTCCTGATTGGAAGTCATGCCTGCTTGACCCTGCGTCAGAAATGATAGACGGGTCTGACGCAGGGTTTGGCTTTATCTATAAGGATATTGAAAAGGACACGTTTGAGGTCGATTACCCAGACCATGAGCCTTTAAGCTTTGAGGGTACGGAAGCGGCAGACGAGGACAAGGTCCGCATTGTTGAGCATTTCTACAAGGAATACGAAACAACCAAGATACATCTTTGCTTTATGATTGATGGCGAGACGATCGCCCTTACGGATGACCAGTTGAAAATCGCGCAAGAGAAAGGCGCGGTTGCTAAAGTCCTGCAAGAGCGCGAGACAAAACTCCCCACTGTTAAGTGGTGCAAGCTTTATGGCGGTGGTGTTTTGAGTGAAACAACATGGCTTGGCGAATATATCCCGCTTGTTCCCGTCTACGGTAAGCTCATATGGCGCAAAGATAGGTTAGAGAGCTACTCCCTCATTCGAAACGCTAAAGACCCTCAGCGGGCTTTAAATATGATTATAACCACTATTGCGGAGATTACAGGCAGCCAGCCAAAGAACCAGCCATGGGTGGGCGCGGTTGGTAGCTTTAACAGCGATGATTCATGGGGCACTGCAAACACTGAAAATCATGCAACGCTTGAGTATGATCCAATTATTACAACGGATGAGGTTAGCGGCCAGCCTATACCGGCCCCAC
>Ga0307980_1001138_pt1 | contig 10815 bp, 9 predicted proteins | sample OrgLakmetage1060_FD_201817 | JGI IMG/M metagenome (GOLD analysis project Ga0307980, IMG submission 201817) | Saline water microbial communities from Organic Lake, Antarctica - #1060 | ecosystem: Environmental > Aquatic > Non-marine Saline and Alkaline > Saline | place: Antarctica: Organic Lake... | reverse complement strand
GGTTCCTAATCCCTTTAAAATTACATTCTGAGCCTCATCAAGCTCTTTTAATGCATCTTTATTCTCATCGACAAAATTTCTATAATTCTGGGCTGTGATGTCCAGCTCGCTTAGTTGGGCGTCGGTGTATTCCTGCCAGAAAGGAATCAATTTAAAGACCTGGTCCCCGGAGTCATTTAGTCCTTGTTCTATCTCATCCCAATAAGTCTGTAGCTCTGTTTTGTCCAGCGGTGTATCCAGGGTTCCTTCGATGGCTTGTCTTATTTTTTCGAATCCTTGAACGGCTTGATCTGATAATTCTCCTCCGACCTGGTCTGAAAAGATGGCCATCCTTTCGTTAAAAAATTCCAGCGCTCTGTTTTGTTCGATAATCGTTGCGCTGTATTTGGATCCCTGTTGACCGAGGATCTCCTGTTTCTCCTGGGTTAATCCGGCCAGGGAGATCCTTTTAACCATTTGCCGGTTGTATTCGGCTAAGTTTCCAGTTAGGGTTTCCATCGATATGTTTTCGCTATCGATGTTTTTAATTATATCAGGAGATATCGTGTTGAGCTCGGTTATGATATCCAGCCTTCTTTCTTCAGCGGTATTTGCATTTAAAAGCTCTGCGGCAAGCTGGTTAACTCTGTCTCTTTGCGTTTCCAATTTATTGGTTGCTGTTTCTACGGGTGCTACTAAGTTTGCAAGTCCCCGAAGGAATGGCTGAAAAAACCGACCGATTTCAATTTTTGCAGCTGTAAATGATGCGCCGATTCTGCTAATGGTTTGATCCAATGATTCGGCCTGTAGAGCATATGCCCTGGCGAGGCTGGATCCATCTCCAAAGTCTGTATTTACCACCTCTAAAATTTCGGCGTATTCTTTTAGTTGCCTGGTTCCGAGCGCTCCTACTCCTGTAAGTGCGCGGACGTTCGGTATCATTTCGGCCAAATCATCGGCGTTTTTTTCTGCGGCTTCTGAAACCTGGACCAGCGTTTTAAATAATCCGTTTTGTTTTATGGCTGTGGCACCTACTTCAATTCCGAGCTCTTTGAATTTTTTACGCGCTTGTTCGCTTGGTTTTTGTAGAGCCGTAAGCGTGGCCTGGATTGCGGTGCTCGCTCGCTGGGTGTTTATCCCTTGCTTTGTCAATTCCGCGTATGTAGTAAGCAGTTCCTGGTATGATATGTCGAGCTGTGATGCGATAGGCGCCACGTTACCGATCTCGCTGGCAAGTTCCGAGACTGTAGTTTTACCGAATTTCTGAGCGGTGAAAAATGCAGCGGCAATCTGGGAGGCTTCATCGGTGCTTTTTCCATATGCATTCATAACTGTGGTTATACCATCCACCGCGGTTGTTAGGTCCGATACTCCACCAATGGCGAGCTGCGTTGCCGTCTCCAAAAACTCGACGGATTTTGCTCCCTCTACTCCTGCGGATACTGCATCGAATAGTGCCTTGTTTACGTCGGCGATCTGCAGACCGTAGTTTCTCATTAATTGGATGGTCTTTCCTTCCAGGGTTTCATTTGTGCGGTCGAGCAGGGTTTGTACGTTTATTTGTCCTTTTTCGAATTCTGCAAATTGGGTAGTCGCCTGTGACAAAATGCGTATAAAACTTCTAACTGCAGCAACGGCCACAAATATTCCGGCGCCTATCTTTTTAAAAGCATTAACAATTCCCCTGCTGTATTCTCCTACCAAGGTGCTGGATCCAGATAGGCTGCGGTCATAGTCTCGTATTTGTTTTTTGTTTTTCTTTACCTCGTCGCCCATTTGTTTTTGCTTGAGACGTCCCTGGGTTGTCTTTAAATTGAGCTGCTCCATTTCCGCGCGGAGCTTGGCGGTCCTGGCTCTAAGTTCGGCCATGGATCCCGAGGTCGATTTGAATTCGCGGGAGGCTTGGCGTTCCACTCTGACAAGCTGCTGCTTTTTGTTTTTAAGATCCTCAATCCTGGAGGTGGTGCTGGCCAGTCCTTTCTGCTCATTCTTTGTCAGTCCTATACCGTCACGTTGCTTTTTGAGCAGCTGGGTCCTGGTCTTGTTCAGCTTCTGCATCGATGCGTCGATCTTTGCAATCCCTGCAGCCTCCTGGCTGGCTCCTGTTATGTTAACGCGAAACGCGAGTATTTTGTCTTGTGCCATGATTACATTTTTTGTATGAATTCACACTTTGCTTTTGTTCCATCGGTGACCAGGCTGGTTAAAATAAAGTACATCGGTTGCCCTTCAATAGTCAGTTTGTAGGTCGCGCGGAATCCTTCATTTTCAACGTTGCTTTGCTCTGTTATGAATTGTAATAAATCGCTGGAATCCACCACAACTTGGACCTTCAATAATTTCCGGTTATTAACGTATCCCCATGTTTTTATCCAATGCGAGGAGTAAAGGTCGGAATAGTCGGGAGTCTCTACTTGCGGGTAGGTTGAGTAACTGTCCGGGGAGGTGTCGTGTGGCTCTTCATAATATTTCCATGATCCGGATCCAAGTGCAACCATCCCGTTCCATTTTAATAGTCTGGGTTCCCATTTGTCTGGTCTGAATTCCGGGTATTGCTTTGCATAGAGCATTTCTTCCGCTCCGAATATGCGAGGCACCAGGATTCCGGTGTGAGCTATTTGTGGATATTTGCCTAAAATAGTAGGAGAGAAGCAATTGTTTTCTAATTCATCGGTTCCTTTTTTTGCGCTGGGATTGTCAAGTGTTACGGTTTTAGAATATGGGATTCCGTTGTTGTTTACCCATTCATTGTATGCCTCGTCGCCGGTATCAGGTCTGTATTTCATTACCTGGGTGCTTGCGTAATTGCTTACCAGAATCTCTTGTATGGGTTCAAAGTCCATATCAATTTTTTCGCTCCAATCTAAAACTGTGCTTCCTATGAATTGGTCGTGAGGTTCAATGTAGATTTTTCTATTCATCTTGTCTACCCAGAATCTCAAATTGTATGTATCCTTTAGTCCTTTTAAAAAGTCGATAGCATCAATGTCTGGGAGCGCTGTTGACGGATCAACTGTTACCCCGATTCCGCGAAATTTATTTCTTTTGTCCATTGTTTGCTTCACGTAACTTGATGTTGTCATTACGTTTATGGTAGCGCTCGTTGTTGGTCCGTCGTTATATGCCTGGCTGAAAAAATACCCATACAGGTCCACCTCATCACCCGCTTCTAAATGAATAAATCCGGTATCAATTGCAAAGTATCCATATGTATATATTCCTAATGTGCCAAATAGAGACGGACCTGAATGTGATAATCCGGTACCGAGTTTTGTTCCGTTTACTCTAAAGTATAACTGCATTGAATTTGTTACACTTGAAAAGTCCTCGCTTGTATTGTGATCGCTGGTGACATACACGCTGCTCGTTAACCTATATGTCCCATCTTCCGGAGCGATATAAACGCTGGTTATGGAGTAGTCGTTTCCCTCGTCTCTGCTTTGCGTTCCGAATAGTATTTTTGTCGGAGATCCACCAGACGCAATTGCCATACTGGCGCTTGAAAGTCCAGGGTGCATTATGGTATCTCTATTGTCATCTGCGTCATCTACGTATGCACGGAAATCCTTTTCATTTATGAAAATGTCAGGCTTTGCGGCGGGATCTCCCAAAATGTATATTTTTGCGCCCTCGGTGCTGTTGAAATAATGGCCTATGTCTACGCTGTATCCGGCGTCCTCAAATATTTTCTCTATAATGTCGCCTACGTTAAATGCGGGAGCGAAGTCATTAGGGTAAAGCCAGGCCGCTAGCACCTCCTGCTGGCTGTATAATTGCCCGAAGTTTATCATCGGGTACCTGTAAAAAGCACCGGCGGCAGCGGTCCAGCTCGTTTTAATGTTTGCCGCTGAGAATGTGTGGTTATCTCCAGCCTCCCAGCTTAAGTCTCTGATTGATTTTTCCGCTATTTCATTGACCCAATCGTCCGCGTCTATTATAGCTCTTAATGTGTTTTTGTTCACGTCCATAATCTGGAGCGTTCCCTGGATGATGGTAATTCCGGATATCTGCAATCTGGCAATCTCGGAAATATTGACCTGTGAGTTTATCATGTCCGGGTTTCCGAGCAGCTCTCGGTTGTTGGGAGTCATCGGGATGTTGATGGTATAACTTTTAAATGTGTTGCCGATTTCCACGGCTCTAAAGTCATAGCATTGGTATTTGACGTTAAAAACGTCATTATAATCCAGGATATCTGATCCCAGGAGTATGCGGGTTTCCTTACTCATAATATTCGATGTCGATTTCGCTTTGTATTAAATCGTCTTTTGATTTGGCTACCACCTCCTTGCTGGTTACTGCGATCTCCCTGTATTTGTCGGTCAGGTTTTCGTCTATCATCCATACCACAAGTTCGCTGCTGATCAGCTCTTTTAATAAATCCCTCAATTCCTGGACCTGGTATCCGGTCCTTAACTTTTCGATGGTCCTTCGCTGGGTGTTGATTGTCCTGGGTTCGTAGTTGGTATTGCGGTAGGTTTCTCGATCCACTATATGCCTTTTGTCGCTTTGTCCTGCAAAGAACATAGTTTCTGTTCCCATGTCGCCCTTGTATAATAAAACCCGGCTATCTGTAAAGCATTTGTTGTCTATCTGCAGATTCAATTCTTCGCTGATCTGTCCGTTTACTGAGTCTCTGACTGCGTATATTGCAAATTGCCATGTGGATGTCGCGGCGCCTATGGTGGTGCTATTGATTACAATGTATCCATATCCGGGATTGTTTTCCGCTCCATTAAATCCTCCGTCGCTGTCCCATGCATTGATGTATGTTTCATCGGTTGCAAATAAAACCCTCATTTCATGGCTTCCGTTTATGGATAGTTTCTCCCCGTTACGGATTCCTTTATTTAAAAATTTGTTGATATCGTTAAATACGTAGTTCACGCTATCCAAAGCTGCTGATGCGGTATGTCCGGATTGATCGATTATTCTTTCTGTGTTTATTATTCCGCTTCCCATTGATGTTGATGTAATACCGATAGCAGTTGCTGTGATATTGCTCCATGCAGCTGGGGTGATGTCAGCTGGAGCAGCCTCATAATAATATATCGTGCCCATAATATCATCAATGTAAAAGATCCACCCTCCGGACGGTCCTTTATCGCCTAATGCGTAAGCGCCCGAAATGTCCGTAAATCTTCTAATTGGTCGAATATTCCGAACAGCCGATTTTGCATAATTTGTCTGAGTTCCATCAAGGAAGTATTGATTCCATGCGTTTGTGGCGCTTGACTCTGAAGAGCTCCAGTATACCTGTGATGTTGAAAAACCTCCCAGACCGTTTAGGTGTAAATTTACGTACATTTGATTAAGTTCATCCTGCGATGGAAGGTACCATGGATATATACCGTCGCCGTTTTTTAACAGATAATTCGAGTCAAAACTTTGCCCGTTTGGTATGATCGCTGGAATATATAAAAGCGTATCACTCCATGAGCTGGATCCGCTTGTTGTTACTCCGCTTGAATTTTCGTAGTACTCAGTAAATTTGATTTTAAAATAAATGGATGGATCGTTTATAAAATCGGTTATCTTTTTTATTGTCACCTTGGTTGAAAGATAAATGTCTCCATCGACGTTGCCTAAAACTACGTAGCATGAAGTTAAATTTTCAGCGATCCTGGCCAATGTTATTTTATTTGCTGTTTGTCCGTAGTATTTCGCTTCTTGAAGATCGCTTCCGTCACCATATTCCCCCACTGTAAGTTGTACGGGATCTGTTCCGGTATCAGCGTAATTTTCAAATCCTATAATTAAAATATCACCCTCGCTTACTGATCCTAAGTCATTAGAGGCTGCGTGTGCATTTATCATTCCGGCTCCGTCGGCTACCGTTATTTCTCTACCGCTGGTGGTGAATGTTGTAAAGTTTCCCTCTTCATCCCACCCTGTCAATAATTCAGATCCGAGTGTTGGCTTTTTGGTTACCTTGTTTCCTCCAATGGCGAAGTCCGGCATGCGAACAAACCGGTCCAGGAGTTTTTTAAATTCCCATGTGTTTAATCCTTTAGGCTGTTCGATGGTGGCGATCTTCCCGGACCGACCTCCCATGTAGACCTCGGCTCTGATTCGTAGATTGTTGTAGGTGGATCCTTCAGTCAGCGATGTTGTCACTTCAAATGTCGGATCGTTGATCACCGGTTTTTCTGGATGTGTTGCTATTGTTAAAGCCATTATTTCGTGGTGTTAAATCGTTTTTTCCATTTTCTCAGTAAAAGGTCCAGCTCGATCTCTACCTCCCGTTTTGCGTATTGCTTCATAACGGCAGCGAAGTTCTCACTGTTTTTTCTTATCGTCTCATTTATAAATCCGGTCCTCTTTCCTGTTTTTGAAAATCTGCGGGATTTCTTGCTGGGCATCCCTTCTTTTTGATGTGTCTTTGCAATTGCAAACGCTACGGATTTTGCTTTTTTGTTGTCGTTGATCCGCATCCGCTTTTTTACGTAATCGATCAGTCCCGCGATGTAAGCTCCGGTGATATGGATTTCTGTTCTATGCCGACCGAGCTCGAGCGCTGCTCCTCGCTTCAACATCAAAACGTCGATAGTCAGTCCTTTGTCTGTTTCATGGGTTCGGACCTCTATTTCGTTTTCAAATTCCCCGGTGAGCCTATGTCCCTGGAGTACCCATTCGGCTGCGAGCGCGGCTTTCAAATCCTGACGGACCTTCTTTAATATGGGATTATCTTCGGCCATTAACAGGATTGTGTTACCGTTACGTCATATCCGATTGCGATCTCGCTTTCTACGCTGGTTGTTCCCTCGGTGAAAAACTCGCCGGAAACATTCGGGTTGATGTGAATCTTTGCGTCCTGGTTTACCTTTAATACGTACTCTTCAAAGTTAGCATGCATGGCTTGCCATTTTTCGTGTTTGGTTTCCGAGTTGCTTTTCGCCCTGGTGTCGAGCCATTCCAAAATGTAGACGCGCATTGTGTATGTAGTCTCGACCGCTCTGTTGCTGTTGAGCCTGGTTGTAAATTCCAGGCTGTTTAGATCCCACATTATCGTTGGGTATGATCTGTTTTGCTCGGTGTTTAGATCCTGCATTGGATCAAAGATCACCCTGGCCACGTCGATTCCTGTAGTTATGTTCAGCGCTGTTTTTAATTCGTCGATTCTCATTGTGGTATTTATTTCTGCAGCATTCTCCTGGAGTACTCGTTCTGGCTGCGTATGTAACTCAAATAATCGAAAAAGTCCCAGATTTTGACGCGCTCGACCTGGTTAATGGTTCCGTATGCACCGCTTTGCGCGACCTCGTATATCAGTCCTCGGTAGTTGAAATTCTCCAGGTTGCTACTCTTGATCGCCTCACCTTGATCGCTTCGTTTGGGTTTTTTAAAAATCGTCGAGTATCGTTCATGTATTCGGAGAATCGCTCGCTGATGCAAAAAAAAACCGACCATACTATTGACATGTCCAGGTTTCTGAATGCTTCGGCTCTCTGTAGCGCCTCTGTCTGATCATATGGCTGGTCCTTCTCGCGGCAGTAAATTCCGCATATCACTGCGAATTTCTGTACTCCCTTCTCCTCCAAATCCCGGAAGGCTATTTCAATATCCGCGGCCTCGGTTACCGCTAGCGCATCCTCCTGGGCCATGACCACCTCGTCTCCAAATATGCGGAGGCTTTTTGGCAGGTAGTAGGTTTTGTCCCGGTATTGAAATTCGGTTATCTTATCCGGCTTGTATTGCTCCATCTTCTTTTCGTCTCTGATCAGCGGGACAAGGTAAAAGGTTGATATTACGAATTGGTGGAGGTATTCGTAGTAAAAGTCGGTTACAAGATTCCATTCCGTGATCTCTAGGATCTTTTTTGGCATCGTTGTGAGGATCTCCATGACTTTTCTGAAGTATTCAGCGTTCTCGCCTATATGCCGATTGCTATCGATCTTCTCGAGCGCTTTATTATATTCCTGGTCGCTCCCCTTGGAGCTTAAAACCCAGAGGTCCCGGAGTAGTTCCGGGATCTCTAAGTTGGCCAAATCTTCAAATTGCCGGAGCGTTATTTCACTCCATTGTGTAGCAGCCTCAAAGGTGCCATGGTCGGGTGTCTCGATTTTGACCATATCAGTCGCGGCTTCCTTTTTTGAATTTGGTATACTGCAGAATCAAAACATCGAGCCGCTTTTTTAAGACCATCAGCGCTCGGTTCGGCTTCCCTGCTTTGGCCCTGGCTTTTGTGAGCAGGTCCACATCGGCGCCCAATTCATAGAGCCGGTCCTCAACATCCTGTAATGTTACGGCCTTGACTTTTTTGGGTGCTGGTTTGGCCTTGTCGACCTTCGCTTGTTCTTTGGCGTTCGCTTTGTCGCGGACATCCTTTTCCAATGCGTCGATCTTCGCGAGCTCCTCCTGTTCATGGTCCTTGCGGAGTTTCTTGCGCTTGATCATCTCTTTTACCTCTCCGAATTTTCCGTCTTTTACCAGGGATTCGACGGTTTCCCTTTTTGCTGTGTTCGCCTGTGTTTCAACAGCGGCACCTTTGCTTTCATTCACGGTTCCTTCTTCTTTTTTTTGCTTTGCCATTTTTGCTTGTTTTTAATGGTTATTTACTTGGTTTATGAATCTCTCGGAGCGATAGCTCCTTTTTCTTACTGATTGTTTTCTCCTTCATGTCGTATGTCACCGTGTAGACGCTTTCCTGGAGAAGATTTAAAATGTTTTTTTGGCCTCCTCTACCTACCTGTCGGTTGGCCATCTTTACCTCGGTGCTGGGTGTTACCACGTAGCTGCCCTGGATGGGAAGGACGTAAACTCGGACGCGGTGTAATAGGCAATACTGATCGGCGAGCTTCTTTGCCCTCCAAAGGGACCAGCGGTTCCAGAGTGTGGCGATGTATTGTTCCCACCATGTGGATTGGTTCGGTAGCTGTTTAAAGGTTCGTTTTTTTGTCATTGCTCTGCTTTTTTCTGTTGTGCGATTTTGTCGAGTTGTTCAACGGTCGGGATGTGATTTTTCGGTGCTATGCCGATTCGGCGCATCCGTCTGCGTAGGTATTTTTCTGTTTTCCCTCCTATCAGAAGGTTGAGGTCGATGTCGTGGATCAGGATCTCTAGCTGCTGGTCCGTCAGTTTTTTATAAAATTGCATCGGCAATATGATTGTCTCGTTTTCGCCTACGACCGGGATCTGGTCGCGTAACCATTCGCGCTGTTGTTCGCGTTGCGGGTTGAGCTGGATGGTTTTTGTTTGTATCTTTTCGTCGTTCATGGGTGCAAATTACGGAATTGCGCCGAGATTTCATAATCTTTTTTATATCCGGTCCGCTCGGGCCATATTGGTTATATCTCTGTTGGGTTCGGTTCGTTTTTACCATATCCGTGATACCTGGCTGAATTTCTGATATCTCTCAATATCTGGCTGGAATTTTACAATAAAAAAACCGGAGCTGGTGTTGCTCCGGTCTTTTCGGCTTTGCTTTTTTCAAAAGCATTTAGAATCGTAATGACACTTTGTCTCTGCTTCTGAAATTATAAATGTCTTCAACCAGTAGTTTATACTGTGTTACATTCGCACAATGCTGTAAAGCTGTTGGGTTTGCGTTTAATCTTTCAAGTAATTTAGCATGGTTGAAATAGTCTATTTTAAAAATACCAATCATTGCTCGAACAAATGTATTTCGATTAAACCCATCATAATATGGTTTCATCATCATTATTTTTTCAGCATTTTCAACAGCCAAATCATAATCAGGAATTTCCAACTCACCTTCTTGGAAAAATCTAATGGCATAACTGCCACGACTATTCGTTTCACTTTTAAACTCACTACTTCGACGACTCTCGTGCCCTCCAGATAATTTATTAGTTAAAATTGTTTCCGATGCTGCAATCCCAAATTCATTAAATCTCCGCATAAAGTTTCTAAACTTTAAGTATTCGGGATATTTTAAATCGCAATAAGCGTTTAAGTAATCTAATTTGCCCCAGTTCTTCATGTTCTCGTTTAACATTTGAACTTCTTTTAATCCGTAATTTGGAGCTACTAAAAAATTTACAGGCACGCCAATTTGTTTTGCTGCTTCAAAACGGTGTTGCCCATCAATTATCTCAAATTTTTCATTTACAATAATTGGGCTTAGCAAATAAGATTTTTGGAAACTTTCCTTTAATCTTTTTACGTGTAATTTGTTTACGTGTCGATTACCTTCTAATGTTTTAAACATTGAGTAATCATTGGTCTCGTTGACTTGATTTACTACTTTCATTTTATTTATAATTTATTTGTTTTGGGTACTCTTTGAAAGAATTTTCCCCTCCCTTCTTTTTTATTTTTTAGTGTTTCAATGGAAATTTCTGCATTAAAGTCCGCCAGTTGGTAACACTGTATATATGTCAGCTTGCCGCAGGCGCAACACAAGCCGCCACATATACTTGTCCGTTATGTGGCATTAGTAAATAGCAACTACATCACCCTTCACAACATCACCTATATCATCTATGTAAGTAACATTATCGTACTGCTTACATATTTCAAATGATGAATAAATTGGTTCATAATCTTCCATTTCCAAATGACACATTACTGCATCAGGATTCATTCCTTTCAAAATTTCTATTAGTTCTTTAACTGTTGTATTTTTCATAATTTTAAAATAAACGGCACATAACAAGGTATATAGTTAATGCGCTATGTTTAATTAGTGCTTTGATTTTAAGTTTCGGAATAGGCGCACTAACTATATACCCATCCGTTATGTGGCATACGTAATGGTACTTTTTTCATAATTTCTAATTTTTAAAATATTTTTAGGTCAACTTACTCCCACATAAGACACAAACATCCCCCATTTCCTCTTTAAACCGAACTTCCATTGTAACGACGTTTTCT
>Ga0307980_1001129_pt1 | contig 10872 bp, 8 predicted proteins | sample OrgLakmetage1060_FD_201817 | JGI IMG/M metagenome (GOLD analysis project Ga0307980, IMG submission 201817) | Saline water microbial communities from Organic Lake, Antarctica - #1060 | ecosystem: Environmental > Aquatic > Non-marine Saline and Alkaline > Saline | place: Antarctica: Organic Lake... | reverse complement strand
AACGCTGACCTTCCTCTGGCTCGATAGCAAAAGGTGGTCTTTTACTACCTCTATTGCTCCAGCTATCGCGGGCCTTTTGTAACCTATCTTCTTTTTTGTCGTTCATAGCGATTTGATTTCAGTATTCGGGTGATCGTTGGGTTACCTGAAAATTTGTAAGGAATTTTCAGATAAGAAATTAATTAAACGTTGTTTCTGTTACACAACTCTACCTAAAAATAGTAAGAATACCTATATCACTTAAGGTAAGGAAAAAAGATCTACTAGGAGAAGCTTTTTCAATAGATTCCAACTCAGCAAACGTCTGTTAGGTATTAATAAAATATCATTTGAATCTATTTAAGCACTCCACTCCCCAAATTGCCCCACTGCTTGTTCCATTAAATATTGTAGTATCTCATTGAGTTTGGCGCTACTAATTTTACCTCTTAATTTTTGTTTGAGCCGATCTGCGATTATTTGTTGTTCTTCTATTTCTTTATTTAGCCCTTCTAAGAACCTCAACTCTTCAATGACTTGACGGTTTAAACCTAGCTTACGCACCTCTAGAACTTTTACCTCTGATCCTTTAATAACTAGCCTTCTTTCAAATTCTTCTTGATTTAATATGCGTGCACTCGCAATATATAAGAAGATTATTTCAGCAAGTTGATAATTACCAGTTGCGATGATTTTGAAGCCATTATATAAATTAGCCCCTGCATTTTGAAGTTCTTCCCAGGATCTCACATCTTTAAAAGTTTTGTACGAAGGAATCACTGCGAGCAAAAGACCTACGAGACCTATAACCACGCTAATTACTGAAGACATACCCGTATAAAATGCAAATGATAAGGTAACTCCCACGAGTGAAGTAAAAGCACCAATAGTACTAGACGCTAATAAATAAACACCAAAACCAGATAACTGGGCTGCTCCTAATAGTTGCAATGGAAGTGAATGAACTTATCTCACTAGAACTCAACCTCTTTTTTTGTGCCTCAGTTATCAATTTATTTTGAAGCTCCCTCCTTTCTTCAACGCTCATTTTATTGAGGTTTTGCAAAGATATTTTTTCAAAGAGACACCTCTCTTTTTCAGCTGAACTCGCAGTTATAGGTAGTTTGATGTCCCTATATATTAAAATAATATATCAATGTCGTAATCTCTAGGCAATATAGTCTCTAAGTCAGACATATGTAAGAAACTATCGCGATAATGACGGTACAAATTGCGATCTATATTTCCCAAACAATCCCATAGATGGTCTTGTTGAGTAGGCACTGAGTCTATCATTTGTAATAGACACAACTGTGTGAGTGGCCCATCAGCCAGTTCTTTAAGTTGTGGATACATGATGGATATATAACATAAAATCGAGTCCCAACCATCGCTTCCTAAATCCATACCATCTTCCCAATCAAATAATTCGGCTACCGGCACTTCTTCAATTATTTTACAAAGATCTTCTACAACCTGTATGCGTTTAAATGGATGGCATTTGTTTTTCATAATCTAGAAATTAAGGCATTTAAGAATAATAAAGTAAATAAAGTACCCTGTTAAAATAAACCTTTTATGACCCTGACTAGCTACTAATGTCATCAAACTTTGACTTCATGGTCGGGTTGCCGTGAGTCAATTTTTTTATGGTCAACTCCTCTGTTTTATTATTGGCCAGACGTAAATTATTTACCGAGGACAGCAAGGCATCCTTAGTTTTTTGAAGATGCATTATTGTCTTATCGATCTCGTCTATAGCTACTTTAAACTGGCGGCTGGCCAAATCGTAGTTTCTGGCAAATCCTGTTTTACATCTTACACTTTATATGGAATTAATATAATCACTCTTGATCTAACAGTACTTCTGATAATTATACAATTTAATTAATTAAGCATATCGATGAATAGCCAATTCACAGAATTGATACAATTTTATACTAGCTATTATTCATACCCCATTATAACATAAACTTGTTATTTACAGTTACTTAACTAAAACATATGATAAGCAATAAAAAGTTGTTACCTTTCTAATAGTCTATTATGAATAGTTAATTGAATTGGTGATTAAATAGCCAATTACATTACTTCTATATTAGATTCCTAGCTTTTAACCATCAGAGACTTTTAGGTTACCCGTTTTTAAAAAATCAAAAAACAGAGGTTAAGGTCAATTAGACTGGCTCGTTATCACCGTACATAGAATTATTATCAACGACAGTTTGCTGATCTCGAATTTCGCTTTGACCAACTTCAAAAATCTTAATCCCTGTAAAGCCTAACTTGTTTCTGGGATCATCTTTTGGAAAGTTACTTATCAAAATACCATGATTATATTCATTTTTCTTAAAAAACACGTTTCCAAAATCAGACTCGTTACCAAAGTTCCAGTTACGATAGACACGATTACTTTCTTGATTATAACTTGAGGCTAAACGGATCGTTACTTTATTCTCATTCAATTTAATTCCACGAGTAGTACTATTATAAATTGCAGATTCGAAAAACTTTAAAAGTCGCTCATGAGCTTCATTAGTCAGAAATGATAATTTATCACTTTCAAAACCTTTTGAAACATCATCATAAGCTAATGTGGTAATGCTTTTTATAGGTATGAAGAGCCCTGCTTTTTGTGACAAATGAAACTTAGACTGTGTAGTAAGTGATCTTACCTTTGCGTTATGCAACGTATTGTGCCATTCTGAATCTGCAAAGATTTCAGGGTCTTGTTCAAATCGTGAGTAATGTTCTAAAAGTGGCAAACTAGCCATCAGTTTAAAACTTCTATTGTTGTGATAACCACACAAACGACCTGCTATACCTTGAGAACCGTTGGCAAGTTGAGAACTGCGCGGTTCTATTCCAAAACGCACATATTCTTTTAGCTTCTTTAAATCTTTACCAGCTGACAAGGCTTGCACGATAATAAGTATTACACGACGTCCACGACTTTGAACAAGTGACTGCACTTCGTTTAATCCTAAACTTATAGAAAAATCACAATCTTTACTCGAACCAATTACTAAACAATCTACATCCTGACTTTTAACAAGCAAACGTAGCTCGTCTCTGAGTGCAATAGCTCTATTGGTATTGGACTCTCTAATTATTCCTAAACCAATCTCAAATTGCGTTAGATAATCCACATAAGTTAAGACCACTGGATGAACATTATAAATAATTTCATCACCTATTTCTTGATGTTGCAAAGGACGAAAATCATAAGGTAAATCTTCTATAAGTCCGTCTCTCAGCATTTCAGTTATGCCGTAATATTTTTCTGGCCGCACACCTTCAATCAATTCAATCTCTGTATCGCCATTATGGTGAGCGTCTAATATGTCATAAGGAGTGGCGCTAACTGCTAATAATTTTATGTTAGGAAGTTCTTGTCTTAAACTGGCAAAAAAAGCTGTGTCAAATGAAGATTCAGCTCCAGCACCGTACTGATCCTCATCTCGAACGACTAGTTTTACCTTAAAATCTTTTACCACTTTATGTGGATTAGGATGATTGAAAAACTCTCCCATTTTCATCACCTTAATTACTGAAGCTCTTTGTTCTTTTGTATTTACGTCAAAAACATCCTTTTCTAAATTTTTAACATTTTGATCATACAAGTTTTTATCACTCATAGAAGTAACAAAAAGAATATGTTCATGTTTATTTATAAAACCAATTGCTGGTAATACATAGTTACATAAAAAGTTGACCGTTCCAGATTTACCGCTTTGCATCGATGCAACAAAAGCAATTGTAGTATCACCTTTTTGTATAGAAATAGCAATACGTAAAGCATTCACGACTTGATTACTGAAAATTTGAGTGCGACCAGAATTATTTAATGTGTCCACGATATTTTCATACAAGCCGTCAGGCTCACCAAGTTCAGAGATTAAAGTTTCTATCTCAGCGTTCCAAAAGTTTTGATAAGCAGTCATAAGTACAGTGGTTTTAATTAACACTGCAATACTACCATTACACTATGCAGAGTAATTGCATAGTTATAATGCTCTTAGATTAATTAGCCTGATTAAAATCCTGTACGATTTCAAAAATTCGGTCAGCTTGTTGGGATGTAAAGACGCCATCAATTCCCATGCTGTGATAATTCTTAAATGGTGCATCATATAATTTACTCGCCTCTATTTTACCGTTAGTGGTCAAGAATTTTTTGATCGTATCTAAAAACTGAATTTGTATCGCGTTGAGTTGATAATCATTTATAAATTTGGCAAAAGCAGCATCTACCTTCTCTGGACTTAAACCCATTAAGGCTATAATGAATTTGACTAGACTGAACTGAGTCCCCAACTCATTTTCTATGGATTCTTTATCAATACCTCCTTTAAAAAGCATCTGTTCTAGTGCTTCAAGCTCTGATGTTGTTATGGTTTCTCCTTTTCGAATTCTATTAATAGTGATGTGGTCTTCATTCTCACGAATCAATTCCTCGAGTCTGTGTACATTATTTTGGAAAGGTGAAGTTGTATAAGTTGAACCGCTAGTACTTTCTGTAGCATAGCCTTTCTCCTTTACTTCATCCTCAATAATATAATCAGCAAAGTCAGTAGTGACATAACGTTGATCTACAGGATCAATATATTTCACTAATTCTCTAACGCCTTTTCTCAGTTTTTCTAAATGGGCTATTCCGTCTATCTTCCAGAAGTCTTCTTCTAACGGTAATTTAATTAGAGATTCTTTTGACTTTACCGCAGGAATGGTAGTCTTCTTTAGTAGCTTTTTTGAAGTTATAGCTACTTTAGAAATAGGTATTGTAAATGAATTAAAATATTCCTCACGATTAGGTGTTTCTAATCTTTTTGCAATTAAAGTATAAAGCAATTTATCATAATATCGAGCTATATCACTATCACCTTTCTTTGGTTTCACAAATGGTGCCAGTTCATCTTCTATGCGTTTTGCATCACGTTTTGATAGATGATTCCAGATTTCTCTATTCTCGTTACCAAATTCATGAACTACTTCTAGCTTCATCTTTACATCAAATCTTTCTAAGTCTAATAGTGCTATATCATTGTACAGACCATCTAAAAGTTCATGCCTGAAATTTAATAAATCCTCATTTTCTTTAAATTGGTCACTTTTCAAATACTCAGCTAATCGTAATCGTAAGCCAAATAAAATTTCTGTCAGACTTTTTTGTGAACTGGTCTCTATACCTTGCGGATTCTCATCAAAAAACTCAAAATTGCCGCATAAATCAAAAATTAAAAAATGTGTTTTATCCTCGCCTACACCAAAGAGATCTGGTCGTAATCTAGAGCCACGACCTATCATTTGCCAAAATTTAGAATAAGACTTGACTGGTTTATAAAATACTAGATTTACACAACTAGGCGCGTCTATACCTGTATCCATCATGTCTATAGAAATAGCAATTTGTGGCAATCGATCCTTTTCTTCATCACAAAAGCGTTTGATAAACTCTTTGGCCTTAGGCTCACTATGCGTAATTACTTTTACATAATCATTCCCAAATTGTTCTTTATCCAATTCCATAAAAGTGTCTTTAAGGAATTGCGCATGCTTTCTGTTTTTGGCAAAAATGATGGTCTTCCCTAACTCATCTCCGCCTCGTTTTTTAATACCATGTTCCAGTACATACCTCAAGGTTTCTATGGCGGTAGGTTTATTAAACAACCAGCTATTTAACTCTGACGATGAAATCCATTCATTACCAGTCGCTTCTTCTCCATCTAGAATTTCTTCTTCAAATTCCTCTTGCTCCTCGTCTGAAAGGTCTGCATATTTGATTCCTTCAGTTAGAAACTTAGTAGGTAATTCTATAGATTTATAAGGAGTGAGGTGTTTATTCTCAACAGCCTCATCAAACGTGTAAGCATCGGTAGGTGATTTATCTGGAAGTCCAAAAATCTGATAGGTATTTCTATCAATCCAGTCTAATGGTGTTGCTGTTAGCCCTAAAAATAACGCATCAAAATAGTCAAATATCGCTTGATACTTTTTATAAATAGAACGGTGTGCCTCGTCAATAATAATCAAATCAAAGTGCCCTACTCCGTAAAAACGAGCCTCTTCATTGCGATTCCCATCTATCAATCCCATCATAGTTTGATAGGTGGAGAAAGCAAAACGTGCGTCTGGATTGTCTTTTTCTTCTAGTAGATTTACGCTCGTATGCTCTGGTAAGTGCTTTACAAAATTACCTTTTGCCTGGTCTACAAGACTGGTTCTATCGGCTAGAAAGAGAATGCGTTTTGCCCAGTTGCATTCCAGCATTAATTTTGAAAACGCAATCGAGGTTCTGGTTTTTCCTGTTCCTGTTGCAAGAACTAATAATGCGCCACGATGCGTCCCTATGAGTTTGCCATCACCTTTATCGGTACCTGCAAATCGCTCTGCAATACTTTTTATAGATCGCATTTGGTAGGTACGCCCCGCTATTTCTGTATCAATAGGAGTTAAACGTATGTCCTTGCGGTGCGTGCGACGAAACATAGCCGTCTGCAACTCTGCTTGTGTATAAAATCCATGGACTGGCCTGGACTGTTTATAGAACTGGTCATCCCATAAATAAATCTCATATCCATTACTGTAATACATTATCGGACGGCGGCCATGCATTTTCTCTAAACTATCTGCATAAAGTTGTGCTTGATTCTCTCCTTTACTTGCGCTTTCCAAGGTTTTTTTGGCTTCTACTAGAGCTAGAGGCAATCCATCTTCATCCCATAGCACATAATCTACATAGCCTGTCTCACTGACATTTGTAGATTTAGGCATGTATTGTACTTTATACTCCTTATCATTGGCACCTTGCAAATCCCAGCCAGCTTCTCGTAGGCTTACATCTATTAGAAGTTTGCGTGTTTCTGCTTCATTACGTGGATGATGCGTTTCATCTTCTTTATTTGCCTCTACTTTATTGAGCTCTATCTCTGCTCTTAAAACTTCAATTTGCTTCTTAAAAAGTTCGTTTTCCTCGGCTAGTTGTTGACGTTCTTCTTCTTTAGCTTTTAATTGCTCTTGATAATTGTTTAATTCTGTATTAAACTGGGATTGTAATTCTTTTATTTGCTTTCGCGAAAGCGTACTTGAGCCCTTTTGTGGAATAACTGTAAAATCAAACATTCCTAGATTGCCAGGATCTGTTTGGGCATAAGATTTTGCAAACCACTTAGCAAAATAGAAAAGATGTTCTATGATGGTGTGAGATTCTACATCGCTTACGGGATTATTATGTGCTGCTAGATTACCTACTTTCTTGATAAGATGCAACTCACCATAAAGACTATGATTGAATTGTTCCTTAAATGTTTGATCTAATAATAAGCTGTGTAGACTTTTATCATAGGGAAGCTCCAATTCCTCATCATTTACAAACATCCAGTTTACGGCAACTTCTAGTGCCATACGAGCATAGAATAAAGAAGCTCGCGGATCTGTAATTACAGACAGCTCTGCTTTGTGCGCTCTATCGTAGAATGTCGCAAACTCATTTTTAAGAAACTGAAAATTAGATTTCATAATTGCTTTAAAGATATTTTATTATCATTCTATTTAAATAGAGGCACTTATTTCACTACTTTATGTTGATAGAAACATTAGTCTTTATAGGGTCTTCCTATTTTTGATTGATTTTCTATCAACATTTCTATCGTTATTATTACTTTATTTCATGACTTTATGTTGATAGAAGCACTGGGTTTTACAGAGGATTTCGGTTTTTGATTGATTTTCTATGAACATTTCTATCAACATAACAACTTAATTTCACGTTTTTATGTTGATAGAATAAATAGTCCACCTTTTTTCTCCATATTTTACTACAAGCTCGCCATCAATCATATTATCAATTTTTTCTTTTAAAGTACGTGTTTTTATTTCTACTCCTATACGTTTATTAATATCACTGATAGAACTTTCAGGATAATTTTTTAAGTCTTCATAAATCAACTCTTGTAATCTGTGTGGTTCAATACGCTTTAAATTAGTTTGTTCTATAAAATCAGTTGTTCGTATGAAGTCTGGATTTATGAAATATAAAGTTCCTTTAGTCTTGCCTTTTGAAAGCACTACATCTAGATTTATCAACCTACTTATCCAGTATTGCAATCCGTTGGGTTTTGAAATGTTTAATATATTAGACAATTCTAATGCACTTATGCCTTGACTTTGTGCTATAATACCTAATGCTATTACTTCCTTCTGCTTTAACTGAAGATCTTGAGACGCCTTATCCATAAATTTTAGAACATCTTTACTAACAATTTGTTTTTTCAAGATTACTGTTACTCGATCTTCAGCCTCAATAACTGTAGGCAACTGTTTACCACTTCCTAGTAAGAGTTCATAAACTTTATCATAACCACTGCCTTCCTTTTCCATGAGTTTTAAATCATAAAATAGTTTTGCAAGAAGTGCATTGCGCTGCACAGACTTAGTAAGAATATTCTCTGGTGTAACACCTAGCGGTAATAAACCTGGGCTATGTATTTCTAAGCGATCTTGAAAAAGGTTGATAAAAATATCTCCTCTCATTGTGTAATTACGATGAGCGAAAGCATTTGCAACAATCTCACGTATAATCTCTGGCTCATAATTGTAAATGTTTTTTCTAAAAATACCATCAGATACTTCTACAAACTCATTCCAATCTGGAATCTCTAGTAAAATTGAATTTATAAGCTCTTTAGGGTTTAGGGTATGATCGTCCCATACTTTTTTAAAAACCTTATTTTCTTGCTCGTCATATTTTATAAACTGAACAGATGGTGGATAATGTAAGGTTGCTCGATCTGTTCTTTTACCTATCCATAATATTCCTAGATTAGTAAGAAATCCATTTTTAGTAATAAAGTAATAATCCATCATATCCTGAGGGTTCATTTCCTTTACAAAATCGCTAACTCTTTCAGATTCTTTGATATTCTTCAAAAAGTCCAGATATTTTACAAGATCACAATCGTTTGAGGCGATTTTTTTAACCACCTTTTCTTCCCAAACAAAAGAACTTTTTTCAGAAAATAAACGACTTAAATCTTCTGGCAAGACAGGTTTACAATCGTCTGAAATTCTAATATAATATTTACCATCAGTCGTGCTGGCCACACTTTGACTACTTCTAAAAACTTGGAGTTCTATAAATTGAGCACCATTAACTGCTATCCTAATGGATGGCGCAATACCTACGTTAAGCGTAAGTGCTGGTATGATTTTATTAATCTTTTCTATTAAGTCTGTACTTATTAATTGCCCATCAGGTGGCAAATCACTGTCGTCCTCTATACCTATTAAAATACTGCCGCCTTGTGCATTTGCAAAGCAGACACAGTCCTTAGCCAATTCTTTTAAATTAGCTTTACTACCTGTGACAATAGACAGTGATTTTTTATCCAGAAGACTGTTTTCTTTCATAGCTATAAATATACTTCTACTCTTGTAAATATTCTAATTAGTAACTTCCTTTAAAATCTACAAATACATTTTGAAGCTTTTTCAAAACTGCTGGAATATCCTCTGGCTTATAATTTTTCATATCTAAATCCCAACTAGACCACTTAGTAGAGTTCATTCCATAATTTTTATATATAAAACTTCCTATTCCCGTGTTGTTTAATAGAATAGTAATTACGTTTATGGAAGATTCTTCAAGATTACCTTTTCTGTATTTTAATGAGATCCTATCCTCACGAATGAATACATCAAACCCTATCTTTATTTCCAGCCCTGAAAATATATACCCATTGGCTAAAGTATATTCATGATCCTCTGGTAAATGCGTTACTAGATTTTCTAATGCTTTTTTGTCATTCATTCTGACTATATTTCAAAATCAACTCTTTATAAGCCTGTGCTGGAAATGTTTCAAATTTTATCTTTTCTCCCTTTTTAAAGAAGCTATTTAAAACACGTTGCGCACTGTGGTATGGATGATTTTGATTAGTACGCTTGATACAGAAATAATTCAGGTTTTTAGGTTCTAAATAATCTAGCATTTGTATTGCAGCAGTAATTAAGTATTTTCTACCTGTTACGCCATTTCCCCAAGCCAGCCAAACGTTATTTATATCCCAAGTCTTATCATCCACAACTTTACAAAATTGCTTAAAGTTTTCTTGCTGTAAAACCTCATCATGCTCGTCTAATAAGTTTTTTGGATTAGGATCTCGAACTGGAGATAAATTGAATAAAACCCAACCATCATAATCATGCTCCTTTGCAAAACGCTCTATATTGCGCGTAGTACTATCGTGCTTGTTACCAGCAGCAGTATTAGGATTAAGCGCAATAACGAGAAGGTTGTTTTCACCTTTATATCCTAGAACGAAACGGTGGCCTCCTGATTCCGGAATGCAAATTAAATCTGTAGTATTCTCTGGCATTCTATTTTTATTTAATCAATTTTTATTGCTTTCCAACCCCATTCATTCTTTCTCTTGTTAAAAGACAAAATAGCTTTACCCACTAATGAATCTCTGTCTTTCAAATTATTGTCCTCAATAGTTTTTGGATCTATAAATACATTATCAGCAAATCCAAACATGTGTGGTGTTATCACTTTTAAGATACCACTAAAATCTCTCAATGCAACGGACTCCGTATTTGATTCCGCTTTCTTTGCAGAAAGAATTTTGAAGAAATCATTCTGACCTTCACCGTTAAATCTTACTTTTAAAACGTCTCCTATTTCTGGTTTATTTAATTGATCACTATAATTAAAGAATCCAAATTTATTTTTATTCTTAACAAAGTTTAAAATGTTTTTATTATTATTCATTAGTGTCCGATTAAACTTTTTTAAAAGCGGGATTACCATATAGGTTTTCCCGCTTTATAGTACTTTGGTTTTGCAACAAAACAAAGACTATGAATAAAAGTACTCACTTTAGCGGACACCCC
>Ga0307980_1001127_pt1 | contig 10887 bp, 16 predicted proteins | sample OrgLakmetage1060_FD_201817 | JGI IMG/M metagenome (GOLD analysis project Ga0307980, IMG submission 201817) | Saline water microbial communities from Organic Lake, Antarctica - #1060 | ecosystem: Environmental > Aquatic > Non-marine Saline and Alkaline > Saline | place: Antarctica: Organic Lake... | reverse complement strand
TATGAAGCTAACTAAAAAGGTGTTGGCCGTTCTAAAGAATTTTGCAACGATTAATTCTGGAATAATCATTAAGGCGGGTTCGTCAATTCAAACCAAATCAATTGAGAAGAATATTTTCGCTCAGTGTGATATTGATGTTGAGTTCCCAATAGAATTTTGCATATTCGATTTGAACGAATTCCTGTCAACCATTTCTATATTCAATGACCCTGAACTTGAGTTTGAAGAAAAGTATGTAACTATCAGTGAAGGTAAATCTTCTGTGCGTTACTATTATTCATCACCAACTGTTGTCACAGGTGTTACTAAAATGCCTTCATTCCCTGAAGGTAAAAATAAGTTCAGTATTACACAAGATGAATTGCTTAGTCTAACTAAGGCATCCAATATTCTTGAACTTAACACATTAAAACTATGTAATGATGCTGCTGGTGTATCATTGATTGTAACTGATGTTGATAACTCAACCAGTAATCAATTTAAACAACACATAGACACTTCAGATGTTGAAGATTTTTCAGATGAGGTATCCATTGAATATCTCAAAATGCTACCACTTGACTATGACGTTGAAGTGAAATCTGGTATGTTCATTCACCTTAAAAACGATAAAGAAAATATCCGTTATTGGGTATCGGTGGGTGTGTAATGGCATTGTATAGATTTATTGGGTTTAAAGCGGTTGCAACAAAACCTAACGGTGAAGAATATGATGCCTCCTTTATGGTATACTTCCCTATGGGGTTAAATGAAATAACAGGTGAAATGGTTAACACTGCTGTTAGTTCGGCTGTAAGTCAATTTCTACAACTCCATCCAACAGGGTCAATTATATCACAGATGGAACGAACAGTTAATATGGTAGGTAGATAATGATAGATGACGAATTTCTATATGTAGAAAAATATCGCCCACAAACTATTGATGAATGTATTTTACCAGAACGGTATAAAGATAAATTCAAAGGGTTTGTTGAGAAAGGTGAAATCTCAAATTTACTTTTATCTGGTGATTCAGGTATGGGTAAAACAACTATTGCACGTGCATTGGCCCGTGAACTTGGTGCGGATATGTTATTCATAAAGGCATCTGAAGATGGTAACATTGATACATTGCGTACTACGATACGTAAGTTTGCATCAAGTGTATCACTGGAAGGTGGTACTAAAATTGTTATACTGGATGAATCTGATTATCTTAATGCTAATTCAACTCAACCAGCATTGCGTTCATTCCTTGAAGAATTCAGTAAGAATTGTCGATTCATATTCACGGCTAATTATCCAAATCGGATAATTAAACCGTTGCGTTCACGTTTAACTGAAATTGAGTTTAAATTTAATCGAAAAGAATCGGCTGCATTAGCCGGTCAATTCATGAAACGGGTTAAAGAAATACTCAAGAATGAAGAAGTTGAATTTGACCAAAAAGTGGTTGCTGAAATTATTATGAAATTCTTCCCTGATTTCAGAAAGGTTCTTAGTGAATTACAGGGGTTTGCGTCAACAGGTATCACAGGTGATGCTCTTAGCAAGATTTCTGGTACATCCCTTGATGAGGTCATGGGGTATCTAAAGAAAAAAGAATTCACAAAGATGCGTAAATGGGTTGCGGAAAATAGTGACCATGACCCAATAATGATTATGCGCAGTGTTGTGGATAATGCATATGATTTGTTTGATTCACCATCAATCCCTAATGTGGTGATGTTTTATAATCAATATGATTATCAGAATGCATTCGTTACGGATAAGGAAATTAACCTTGTGGTATTCTTCACTGAACTTATGATGAATTGTGAGTTAAAGTAATGGCCGCATTAGGTGATTTTCTAAATTCGATTAATAATAAAACAGGTATAATTGAACCGGAAGAAGTTCAAAAGGGTTATGTTCCGTTTGTTATTAATCGTACATTGAGTTATTTCATTGATACGGTTGTGTTAGCCAATGAAATGAACCACTATGTGAATACACCTAAGAACTATCAATATCTTTTCTATGTCAATTCTGTGCGCAAGAAAAAGCGATTCACGAAATGGCACAAATCTGAACATGATAAATACTTGGAAGTGGTAAAAGAGTATTATGATTATTCGTATGAAAAGGCGAATGATGCACTCAAATTACTGACAGTTGAACAATGTAAGGAATTAGAAAAGAGATTGTATAGAGGTGGCAAAAATGAGTTCGTGTGTTGATGATATTTTCGAGGGATTAGGTGTTGAAATCACCCTCAAAACAAGTGAAGATTTTTTAAAGGTTAAGGAAACCTTAACACGAATTGGTGTTGATTTGGATATTCTATATCGCAATGAACTGAAAGATGTTGCGGTAAAAGAAAAACAAATCCCTAAAACACTTTATCAATCTTGCCACATATTACATAAACGTGGTCGTTACGCCATTCTACATTTCAAGGAATTGTTTGCATTAGATGGTAAACATTCAGATATTACAGATGTTGATTTAGCTAGACGAAACACAATCGTCAAGTTATTAAGTGAATGGAATATGATTGATGTGGTTAATAAAGAATCATTTTTCACAGTTTCTGATTTTGCAGAAATGAATCAAATGAAAATAATTTCACATAAAGCTAAACACGATTGGGAATTAATTACAAAATATACAATCGGTTCTAACAAAGAAAAATAAGGTAAAATATATTATGGAAACAGAAGCGGAATATAAAACCCCTCCAAAGCGTACACAGAAACGTGAATCTAAAAAAGCAATGCAGTTAGGTTTATTTAAAATCTATAGTGATGCATCTGACCCGTTGTGGGCTACTAATGGTTCAGCATGTTTTGATTTAAAGGCATATTTGAAACCTTCAACTGAAGTTAATATTTATGATTCTAACAATGAAAAAACAACTCGAAATGCCCGTGATGAAATTGCCCGTGATGAATCTGGTATCTGGCTAAACCCCGGCGATAGAGCGTTAATCCCAACTGGTCTAGTTTTTGATATTCCAGAATACCATTCAATCCGTATACACCCCCGTTCTGGTCTATCATGGAAATCTGGTCTAAACCTTTCAAACTGTGAAGGTGTAGTTGATTATGATTACGTTGAACAGATGTTTATCTCAATCCACAACACATCGCGCGCGCGCGTATGGATAGCAGATGGTGAACGTATAGCACAAGCTGAACTGGTAGAAGCGATTCACTCAAATGCTATTGACGTGGTTTCACTTTCAAAGAAACCTGCTAAGAAAACAACTCGCTCGGGTGGATTTGGTTCTTCTGGTAAAAAATAGTTGTACTTTATTGGTAGGTGTGGTATTCTACCCGCCTACCAAATAACAATAATAAATAGGTAATTATATTATGTCGATTGAAGAAAGTTCTAAAGTTAAGATTCCATCACGCCCCCAAGATTTGAAAGATATTGCCAAAGTCATTGATGACATTTGTAATGTTAAAACAATGATTGCTGCGAAGAATGATTACATCAAAGAAGCTAAGAAGGCTTTGAAAGATGACTATGAATTGGATGGTTCGGCAATTACGCTTATGATTAAGTTGCGTGAAAAAGAAATGGCTGAAGATTATTTTGAAACACAAGGTGAACTTCATACATTGTATGAAAAACTGTTTAATTTAAATGAAAATGAAGATGGAGATAGTGAATAATATGGGTACAACTATTATAATGTTGATACTGGATACTGGTGAATACATGATGGGTGTTCAAATATCCAATGATGAGAACGGTGTTGTGTTGGATAAACCAGTTGCTGTTCAGGTTCGTGAAGATGGTCAAGGCTTGATGTTTATGCCATACTTACAGTTGGTTGAAGAAACTCAATGTTTATATAAGCCACAACATGTACGTCATGTATTATCACCAAAAGAAGCACTGGTTGATAACTACCGCAAACAGTTTCTTGATGACGTGGGGTTGATGGTTCCTGACCAAAACATAATCTCATAATGATTAAATTGTTATCCAGATTTGTAGTGATGGTATCACTGGTTATGGTTTTATCCTGCACCAGTGAAACCACTTCAGATTTAGTGATTAACACTTTACCTGATAGAGATTTAATGTTATCTTGGAATACAGTAACGAGATACGTGTCAGATGAATGTATTGTAGGTGATATACAATATACGTTATATTATGGTAATCAAAGTGGTGTTCACCCTATAACACTTGAGATACCCTCAGTCAGTATTGAATGTTCCCATACTACATATGATACACAATGTGGTGTATTTAAAATGCGGTGTAGCTATATACTAACTGATGTACCAAAAAATAATTGGTATTTTACATTAACTGCTACAGATGAAGCGGGTAATGAAAGTGCTAAATCAAATGAGGTAAATGTTTTACTTCAGTAAATCGACAATTAGGGAGTCTAATAATGTCAAATAAAAAGTATGATTTAATAATCTACATAGGTAGATTTCAACCTTTCCACAATGCACATGAATATGTTGTTCGTGCTGCTCAGGAACTAGCAGATGAAGTTCTTATTCTAATAGGTTCATCAAATGTTGGTCGTTCTATTAAAAATCCTTTCACAGGTGATGAAAGGTATTTCATGATTCTAAGAGCATTACCTGATTTTGATAATTCATGTGGTGCAATTAAATTTATCAACGATTATACCTATGATAATAATCTCTGGATTGAACACGTGGGTGAAGTTGTTAATGAATATGCAGGCCCACGTATGTGTCAGAAGATTGGTGTTATTGGTCACGATAAAGACCATAGTTCATTCTATCTAAACTCATTCCCTCAATGGGATTATATACCTATAGGTTCGTATCCAGAAAAAGGTAATATAATTGATGCAACACAGATTCGTCGACTGTTGTATACACGTAATTATCATTTCATTAAGGGTGTAATTTCACCTAATGTGTATGAATGGATTGATAAAGAATTTATATACACAGATGAATATGATGGGTTGGTTGAAGAACATAACTTTGTTGAGAATTATAAAAAGGCATGGTCGGTTGCACCTTATCCACCTGTATTTGTAACGGTTGATTCTGTTGTGTATCAATCAGGTCATGTGTTACTCATACAGAGAGGCGGATTCCCCGGTAATGGTCAGTGGGCATTGCCGGGTGGATTTATCGGCCCACATGAAACATTAGAGTACGCGAGTATTCGTGAACTGCGTGAAGAAACCCGCGTTAAAGTTCCTGAAAAGGTTCTACAGGGTTCCATTGTTGCAAGTGAAGTATTCGATGACCCTAATCGGTCTACACGTGGTAGAACTATCACACACGCATACCTGTACCAATTAGACGATTCTGAATCTCTACCAAGAGTTAAAGGTTCTGACGATGCTATGGCTGCTAAGTGGTTTTCACTGGCAGAAATAAATGACATGGCAACTGAAATGTATGAAGAACATTGGCACATTATCAAGCACATGTTAACTAAACTTAAACAACATTAATAGGGAGTCTATTATGAATAACAATATTATTTTATTAAACACAGATAGTTATAAAGTATCCATGTACGAACAGTATCCTGAAGGTACGGAATATATCTCATCCTACATTGAAGCACGTGGTGCGGATGACCCAGATTATCAGAGTGTATTATTTTTCGGCCTGCAAATTTTTATCAAGGAATACTTGACAAAACCTATTACCCGTAAAGAGTTATATGAAGCACGTGATATTTACGCAATGCACGGTGTACCATTTAACTTTGATGGTTGGATGTACATTGTGAATCAATGTGGTGGTAAGCTTCCAATTGAAATCAGTGCAATTCCTGAAGGTACACGCACACCACTAGGAACTGCACTGGTTCAAGTTCGTAACACTGATAAGAATGTTCCGTGGTTAACTACATGGGTTGAAACTGCACTACTACGTGCAATTTGGTATCCAACAACTGTTGCTACAAATAGTTGGACTATCAAACAATTCATGAAAATGTACTATGACATGGATGGTTCTAAAGATGGTCTGAATTTTAAACTACATGACTTCGGTTCACGTGGTGCAAGTTCAATGGAATCTTCAATGATTGGTGGCCTTGCACACATGGTTAACTTCATGGGCACTGATACAGTTTCTGCATTGGTTGCTGGTCGCAGATGGTATAATGAAAAGTGTGCTGGATTCTCTATTCCGGCTGCTGAACACAGCACTATCACAACATGGGGTGAAGAAAACGAAGTTGATGCATATCGAAATATGCTGAACAAGTTTGGTGGTAATGGTAAAATGTTAGCTGTTGTATCTGATAGCTATGATATTTACAATGCTGCTAGAAACCTTTGGGGTGATGAACTGAAACAGGAAGTTATTGATTCTGGTGCAATTGTAGTAATTCGTCCAGACTCAGGCAATCCAGAAACTGTACCAATTGAGATTATTAAAATCTTAATGGATAAATTCGGATACACTGAGAATGAACAAGGATTTAAAACACTACCGGGCAATGTGCGCGTCATTCAAGGTGATGGTATTAACCGTATGAGCATTAAAAATATCTTGCAAAATCTTCACAAGAGTAAAATGACGGTTGATAACCTAGCTTTCGGTATGGGTGGTGCGCTACTTCAAGGCTCAGATGTACAACCTATTAATCGTGACACATTGAAGTTTGCTATGAAGGTTAGTGCTATCTGTGTTAATGGTGAATGGCGTGATGTGTATAAGAATCCAGTAGGTGATTCAAGTAAAGCATCTAAGCGCGGTGTTCTTGATACAGTAACTGATGGGTTTGGGAATGTACTAACAGTACGTGTTGGTGAAATGCCAATTGGTTACAACTCAATGATGCCTACTGTTTATCGTGATGGTGAACTGTTGATTGAAGATGACTTTGCAACTATCCGAGAACGTGCTAACTATTCAGGATAATGTTTCCAAAAAGTCTTGACATAAACAGAGGGGTTGGTGTAAGCTGACCCCTTTATTTCTATACTAAAATAATATAAAGGCTATAAAATGAATGACATGAATAAAGAAACACAAAGTATTATACAACGTTTCCTTCCTACTAAGAACGTTTCTCTTTCTGATGAATTAAGTTCTGCACTTAGTGGTTTCCAAGCGGCGAAAGATAAAATGCTGGCTATCTATGGTAAATGTGATATGCAAGCTAATGACGCTGAAATGGATAAAGAAATTGCACAAGCTGAATACAACAGTGCAATTGAATCTGCACAAACTAAACAGGCTGAAGCTGAAGATACCAAAACATCTATTGAAAAATCAATCAAAGCTATTAACATAATTCTTGGTATTGATTAATTATGGATACCAAGTTATACAAGTTAAGTGTTATACGTGGCGCGAATCAATTACCCTCTGATGTTGCATTCAGTAACAGTATTGATAAATTAACACAAATTGCATTAAGTAATACATGGACGATTGATTCACAGGGAGGTACTATGCGTAAGAGGTATTCACCTGAAGATGTGTTTCCTGCTTACGCGATAACCGAAGTTCCATATGTATTATAGCGTTAACTGGAAAAACAATATGATAAAATATTTTTGTGATTGTTGTGGGAAAGAATCAACTCAATTAAACTCATTAAAATTGAGGAAACATATTTCTGATATGGCGACAGGTTCTGTTAACGGGTTTACTGAGAGAGATGGTAATAGAGTATCGGCTGTGACAAATAGTTATTACTTGTGTAATGAATGTTATAACCGAATAGCTCTTGTTTCTCTTAAGAAGTTTAATGAGTTAAAAACAATCACACAAGAAGGTGTTAGGAAGGGTTAATGTTTTATACAAATGTATCACAGGTTGGAAATAAGATACTACATAGATGGATTGATGCTGAAGGTAAACGTAGAGAATCGTTTGGTGATGTAGAACCTGAACTATTTGTTCATACTCGAAAGGATTCGAAGTATCGTGGTATTGAGGGTGAGAAACTTGATGTTATAAATTTTGATAATATCCGTGAAGCTAAAGATTTTATTAAAGAGCATGAAGATATTTCAAACTTTCCAATCTATGGTAATCAGAATTGGTGGGCGCAATTTATTGCACAAAAATATCCTAATGAAATAAAGTGGGATATTGACAAACTGGTTGTGGCTAATCTTGATATAGAATGTAAAATGGGGCAGGGTTTTCCTGAACCATCTAAAGCTAATCAGATGATTACCGCCATTACTGTTGAAGTTAATGATACCTATATGGTATTTGGTTCAAAAGAATATACAAAAAAGTTGCCTGAGAACGTTACTCATTACCATGCACAGAATGAAAAGGATTTACTTTTCAATTTCTTAACCTATTGGGAAAAATTAAATCCTGATGTAATCACTGGTTGGAACGTTGAAGGGTTCGATATTCCTTACCTAATTAATCGCATTTCAAACATCATGGGTGATGAATATGTTGATTATTTAGCACCGGCTGCTAGAAAAGTTTCAAGAATGGCTGTGACTAGTCGTGAATTCAGGGGTGATGTTTATTATACCTTGAATGGTGTTAGTGTACTTGATTACATGGTCATGTATAAGAAGTTTACATATAAAATGCGTGAAAGATATTCACTGGATTACATTGCTTATGTTGAATTGGGTGAACGTAAATTAGACTACAGTGAATATGGTAATCTGGATGACTTGTATGAAAAGGATTATAATACTTACATAGATTATAATATTCGTGACACACATCTGGTAATGCGACTGGATAATAAATTACAGTTGCTTATGTTGGTTTATACACTGACATACATGTGTAAGATTCCACATAAGGATGTTTTCTCACAAGTTCGTATGTGGGATACTCTTATTTATAATAAACTCTTAGCGGATAATGTAGTAGTTCCTCCAAAGTCACATTTCAGTAAAGATGAAAAATATAAAGGTGCTGTTGTATTCGACCCCAAAACGGGCTTACATAAATGGGTGGTATCATTTGACCTTGATGGCCTCTACCCTCATTTAATAATGCAATACAATATAAGCCCTGAAATGATGGTAAGTCGTGATACTATTGATAATCCATTAATGTTTAATGTGAGTGATTTAGTTAATGCTACTGTTGATACATCTTTCTTGAAAGATGCTAATCTATCAATGACTGCAAACAAGGCATTCTTTAAGCGAGATAAACAGGGATTCTTACCTGCTATGATGGAAGATTTATATCGTCAACGTAAAGACGTTAAACGAAATATGCTTGATGCTGATTCTGATGTAGAGTTGATTAAAGGTATATTACATGACCGTGAATCAAAATCGGCATGAGTGATGAATCAGAGATATTCTTCAAGAACAAATTCCCTGAAGAATGGGTTTGTCTAATTTGTGAAGAACCAGAAATAATTCCACGTGATGAAATCCCAAATCATTTAATGTGGTATCATGATTGGGAAACTACCAGTTGGGAATATATCTATAAACGATTGAGTGCGGTTGGGGTTATATGAACGTTGTTGATTTATTTTCAGGGATAGGTGGGTTTAGTTTGGGCTTACAGAATGCAGGAATGAACACTGTTGCATTCTGTGAAATAGATAAGTACCAGCAAACAGTATTAAATAAACATTGGCCTGATGTGCGCGTGTATGATGACATACGGAAATTAACAGGTGATATGTTAAGAGAAAACCACGAACCGATTGATGTGTTTTGTGGTGGGTTCCCTTGTACTGATATTTCATTTGCAGGTAAACATGATGGTGGGTTAGAAGGTGAACAATCAGGATTGTGGTATGAATATAAAAGACTCATTAACGAATATAGACCAGCATACGCAATCGTTGAAAACGTCAGTGCCTTGCGTAGCCGTGGACTTGAAAAAGTGCTTCAAGACTTTGCCGAAATCGGGTACGATGCGGCTTGGACGATGTTGGATTCACAATACTTCGGAGTGCCGCAACGTAGACGTAGAGTTTACGTTGTGGGAGTCAGGGATGGAATCACCCCCAATACCGATTTCTTCCAGCTTAAAGAACGTAATCAAAATGAATGTAAGCACGAAGTGGAACTTATCAACAAGAGCCGTGAATGGTTATTATCAGAGAGCGATAAACAAGGGGAAGAACTTGCCTACTTTACTAAACAAAGTCATGGTGAGTACAAAACAATAGGAATTAGTGCTACTATATTGAAGCGCGATACCGCTGATTTAATTTCATCAAAAGGAAACCTGAGAAGGGTTACACCAGAAGAACGAATGTTATTACAAGGGTTTCCTGAAGATTGGTTGATAGAATCTACACTTAAAAATATGTTTACAGCAAGTGGTATGACAGTGCCAGTAGTTCAGTATATTGGTGAAAGGATAATGAATTATAATGAATACATTTCAGTTCGATAAAATACGTGACTTTGATAAACACATATCATTATCAATTCCAAACTACGAATATATGTGCAATCAAGTTAAGATGTTTACTGAAGCGTTTTCTGAACCTAACAGTGTTATTGTAGATGTTGGGTGTTCAACTGGTAAATTTATAAATGAGTTGGATGTTGATTGGTCAGTTGATTGTTATGGTGTAGATAGCAGTGATTTGATTGAAGGTGTAATACAAAACCGTACACAGAATAAGATATTTTGTAAAGCAGATTTTCTTACATGGTCAATGCCTGAGAATTGTTCAGTAGTAACAAGTATGTTCTTTCTTCAATTTCTTGGCTACCATGATAGGATTAATGCACTTAATAAAATTGCTAATAGTTTAAATCCAGATGGTAGAATGATTATATGTGAGAAAACATATTTCCATGATTTGAGAATTGAACATATTGTTACTGCACATCACCTTGAAGAAAAAAGAAACCACTTTACTGATACTGAAATATTAGATAAGAACATCCAATTATCTAATAGTATGAAATTAAGAACCGATGAAGAATTGATAGAAGAACTTGGTGCATTTGGGGATGTATCTGTATTTT
>Ga0307980_1001121_pt1 | contig 10921 bp, 11 predicted proteins | sample OrgLakmetage1060_FD_201817 | JGI IMG/M metagenome (GOLD analysis project Ga0307980, IMG submission 201817) | Saline water microbial communities from Organic Lake, Antarctica - #1060 | ecosystem: Environmental > Aquatic > Non-marine Saline and Alkaline > Saline | place: Antarctica: Organic Lake... | reverse complement strand
GGAGAAGACGACGAGTTGGGAGATGGTTGGCTTTAAAACATTGATCAATTGACGAAACATTTCATTTATTCGTGTTACGATCAGGCAGAGTCGAATCCCCTGGGGTCAAATCGTTCGCCAGGGCGGCCGCCTCGGTCACATCCGTCTGTGCCAGCACCTCGGACCCGATCCTTTGCAAGTTGAAGGTACCACCATCCTCCCGCACATGCTAGACGATGCGCTGTGCCGCAGCCTCTATTGCCTGCATGAAAGTCGGATATTGGACAACCAGTGTCCGCAACAATTCTTGCTTCCGTGCTTCATCCGTGCCCATGAGAACAGTCGTCATTTCCTGGAAACGCTCCATTGGTATTGATTTGTATTTGTGCGTCGTGCGAGGAAGGTCGCCGCTCGGAAACAAGCGCCAATTTTTCCTCTTGAACACAAATTTATGGCATCCAAGACACATTCCCTCGTCCGTGTGTACGAGCACTGGGATTGCCGCGAAGGTTTTGCAGTTGCCGATATTTTGATTCCACGCAAAGGTGACGTTTACAACAGGGATGCCGTCAGGCCTCTGCTGCTCCCCTGCCTGCGCAGGCTGTTCGCCGAGCGAATTAATTACTTGCAGCTGGACTCCGATGAAGATGGGCTCTTGCTTGGAGAGCTCCTTGGATCTTCCGTGATTGGCGCGCGGTTTCGAAATGGGTACGGTGAAATCGACGACCTCGTTGAGCTCCAGGATGACCGTGCCACTTTGTTCGGCCGCGACGCCGCGAGCCGAGAGCGAATCTTCGAGCCATTTCCAGTCCCGATTCTCTTTGACATTCCCACGGCATTCCCGCTTCCATCGGGCTGCGAGGTGATTGCAAAGGGTGACAGAGAAGTGGTGTCCCAGGTCAAGACGACCAGCCCATCGCTCGCGTTCGCGATCCCAAAACTGGTGGAAAGGTGCGTGGAGCTGGTCCTGCAAAAGACGCTGGCGCGCGGCGGGTGGGCGGTGGTCGGAGAATGCACAAATCTGGAGCCATTTGGTGGTTTTGAAACTCTCGAGTAAATGTTGACAATTTTCACCAAGTGCACGCCGTTGCAAACGTGCGCCCCAAATCCAAACAAGTAAACAACAAATTTAACCAGCATGGCTGCAGCTAGTCCGCAAACGCACGAAACGCTTGTCGAGATAATGGAAGCGTGGCACGATGAGAGCAACGTCGACGGCGAGGGACAGACTGAACCAAACCATGCAAAATGGTACAGGTCGTTCGTGGAAGTATGCGACATCCTGCACGGCGAGAACCCTGAATCCAAAGCAACATGCACGGCGAGCCTGGTGAAAGCTGGTACATCACTCTTTCCCGCAACGCTAAAGGTGCCGACGACGTTCGAAGTCAATGCAGCGGCGGCGTTGCGAGTGTACGTCGATACCTTCCGCCCGTCTAAGCCTGATTTTATCGAGGCGTTCGGGGCGTGCATCGAGTGCAAGAACGCCGCCGCGCTCAAAGTTGTCTGGCCCCTGTTCGTGGGCGTGATCGGCGAGGGAACGGCAAACCTCTGCCTGAAAGATGCCCTTGTTGAGCGAGTCGTGAACAAAGAGGGAAGCGGAAGATTCAAATTTCGAGGAATCTGCGAAGTAGATCGTCGCCTGGCAGCAGATGCCATGGCAGAAGCGACCCGCTCACAGGCCAATGAGGAGTGAAGGCTAATTCGGTTGCGTGCGAATTGAGAAAACGCAAATTTCTTCATGCTGAAGTGTCCAGCCAACAAGAAGATGCAAGCGATTGTCATCGAGCTTGCGAACGCGGGTACTCGCACGATCAGTACCTAATTTGATTCGGTTCACCTCCACCCAATGCCGCAGTTGCCCTCCTGAAATCAAATGATTGCTTTGCTGTCTGCTCTCCACCGTACCCGTGACCGTTCGCCGCTGAAGGCCCCCAGTGCATTGCCGACCCCTTCTCGTGTCGATGCAGCGGAGCCCATGGGACGACCTTGATTCGGTCGTCGTCTGATCCCGTAATATCTTGCATCTTGCTCGATCCGTCGGCTGCAATGCCGATCAGCTTGTACACATCGTCAAAGTCGTCGATGGCCCCGCCCCACATCGCCTCGTGAGGGTTCCACAGCGCCTTGCCGAAGGGGGCACGCTTTAACTCGAGAGAACGAAGGCGGTCCTCGTCCAGCTCGGGCCGCTCGGCGTCGGCGGGTGTGACGCCGTCGCGCGTAAATTGATCCCACCGATGAAAGGTCGAGCTTTCGTGGCTCATCGCTTCAAAGGCCTTGTCAAGGGCGTTCTGGTTAATCATGCGGAGGTGGTCCCGAGTCGGCTTGAAGTGCCCCATCTCGTGGGCCGCTGCAAACACCGCGTCGCGAACGGCATCCTCGTTTTGCACGTTGATGAACTCTGCAGACGGGGCCAGGTGGGTCAACCGTTCCTTGCACCGTTTCTAGATCGCGCGCTCCACGTTTCGAATGTTTTCGTCTGACAAAAAGATCCTCGCAAGGGGGAGGTCGCGAGGCCTGGTGATTGGGTCAGCCGAGGCGATGAAATGCTCCCACAAAGTGCCCGTGCGAACCGACTAGTTTTGTGAAGCCCGAAGCGCCGAGACCGCGCTTTGCACCTGCCTGCCGCCAACGCGAGAGGAAAGTCGCTCCATGATCAGAGATTGATTTGCCCTTTTTAGCTTACATGCGTGCCAATGTTGACAAAAAACACGGGTCTGGATATCATTCGTCGCATTCAAACTTCAATCTTGGACCCCACAATCGCCTGCATGTCTACTTGCTTCTGCATGCTGTAGACTCTGCGGAATGCCGCCGACCCTGGTGGCGGGATCGATCCGTCACCCGTGTCCACCACGGACGGCATGCCGCTCGTCGCCATCGCCGCCAGCTCCTCTGCGGCCTCATTCTTCTTTCGTTGCTCTTCCATCTCGACAAAACGGTCGGACGGCAGTCGTGGGAGAGCGTCCACGGTGTGCATCATCAAGCGGGCATGAGTCAACTGCAGCTAGTCCATGCTGCTCCTGCTCTGTTTCATCTCGGCGTGTTGCTTGGCGAATCTGATGGCCTGACGACCTTCCTCGCGCAGGGCCATCTCCCTCTCCCGCTTGCCTGCACCCACAGCTTGTTCAACGCCGTCCCGCTTCAGCTTCGCCTCGGCCGATTCCACAAGCTCGTCCATCGTTGCCATGGAGACTTGGCCCGTCTCGTTCGCCTCGGCCGAAGCAGCGATTTCTGCCCGCATCGAAGCCTCCGCCACCAACCGCTGTGGAATTCGCACGCGAGCGAACACTGGCACCTGCATGCAGGCCGTGATCTCCACCTCGGGCGCACCGCTCCCACTTTCGCTGCTGCTCGAAGCTTCCCTTGCTGAGGGCGGCACCATAACACGATCCACGATGCGAAACTTGACCGCCCGTTGAATGTGCTCGTTCATGGTCGCAGCCATAACCAGCCTCCCCACACTTCCTGCTGCCACCCCCATGTGAGGCAAAGAGCCCTGAGTGGATACCTTGGCAGCCACGTGACCCCCAAACACCATCTGACTGCCAGCTGAGACACCACATCCAAACTCTTGGGCCGCCTTGGGCGAACCGAACTGCTCCGCCCCGTGGGAGAACGCGGTGTAGAGCCTCTGGAACGGAGCGGACGGCATTGGAGGATACAGGGTCGACATCGACATGCCGAGTCCCTTCCACACCTCGGGCTCCTTCTTGCCGTTGGTTCTGCGGGAGGCCTCGCTGGGGCCCCGAGAAGGGGCCCTTCTCGATGTCTTTCTCGATGTCTTTCTCGATGTCTTTCTCGATGTCTTTCTCTTCCACGATTGCCCGTGCTCTTCTTCTTCTTCTTCATCATCATCATCATCATCGTCGTCTTTCTTCTCGTCATCTTCATCCGACCAGTCGTCCTCCTCGACTGACACAGCATGGAAACCGTCTCGTGTCCGCTTTGCTCCTGCCAGAGCCTGCAGCGCAGACTTTGGCTGCTGCCGCGGTTGGGCCTGGTGATGATGGTCGAGAGTTTTCTGCAGCCCCTCAACCCCCATGACTGGCATAACCAATGGTGGCGCAGAGAGCAGAGGCACCCTCAGTGCATGTTGCCCGTCGCAGTCTGTGCCCGTCGGCATCATGTCACCCACCGACCTCGCACTGTCCATCTGCGCTGTTCTGCGCGCGGCTGTGGTTTGACCTGGGGGCGTCTGCGCTCCTGTCGCGCGTTCCTCGTTGTCGACGCTGTTCCCTTCTCCTTCACGAGCCGACAGCAGTACGGGGTTTATTGGAAGCGGTCGTGCCACGACGGACGCGACCGTAAACTTACTCCCGCGACCGCTCTTGCCTGTTACGCTGCTAGCTCTGCCCGCCCCGTGCGAGGACGGAATCGAATTGATGGTCGGAGCTGGTATGCGAATCCCACCGACGTGGCTCTTGAAAGCACTCGTCCCCGTGCTCCCAGATCGACTCGTGAGACCGCTGGCGACGGAATGCCAGTCGCTCACTACCTGTGATGGGCGGCTTAATGGCAGAGATGCCTTAAAGTCTTGGCCCCGTCCAGGAGACAGGAGGCCACTTGACGTCGGCATCATGACGCCGTCCAGCTCCGAGGTGCCCAAACCGCCGAGATCGTGTCCGACTAAACTCAAAGCTCTCTCTGGCGTAAAAAGCTGCATCGCGTTTGCTTGGTCGTCGTCCTCGTCGCCGTCGTCCTCGTCGCCGTCGTCCTCCATCACTCCTCTATGGCCCGCTCCGACTACCTCGAGTGCAGACGCTCCTGCGTCCTCTGCTTCAGCACTCGGTGGTGCTCCTGGAGCCACTCTGCCCATCAGCAAAACGACGGGAGGTTGCTGTGCCGACATAGTCCTGCACAGCCACAGCGGTTCGTTCGGCTCCAGTTGCACCACGTTCCCTGCTGCCATCTGCGGGATCTCAAAGCAGACGTTAGCACCGACCAGTCCCGTCTCGGTTGACAGGTCGAGGTAGCGGAGGTTGCTCAAGGCCTCGGGGCAAAGCAAGCGGGCCAGCTTCGAACATGGCCAGATCAACGCGGCCGCGACCGTCTTCTTGAGGTCTCTTGCCTGTGGGTGCGACTTGGCGGCGATCATGAAGTGCTTGATGGCCTGCTTGGGTTCCTCGCCTGCACGTGCGGCCACGATGGACATTTGCGCCATCCGCTGCAGGGGGTCGTTGCCCAAAGCCATGATGTCCCGCACCGCCAGAAACGTGTGTCTCGCCACGTCAAAGCTGCTCTGCTTGCCGAAAACAGCCATCATGTCGGCACGGTTGAACATCTCGATGAGCGCTTCCCGCACGGCAGCAAAGCCCCGAACCACCCTGTCGACGGCGGCGTACCCTTTCTCGGAACAAGTGTTGCGCACTTGACCTTCCTGCGCAAACCGATGAAATGTGTACTCGCGTTGGCCAGCCGAGGCGCAGGCCAGCAGGCTTGGGACGGAGGGTGCCATGAGATGAGACCCCCTCGGCAGGCACGATACCCGCGGACACAGGGCGATTATCCTGACATCCGCGCACGCACGTCCCGCCATTTGCTGCATTGCAAACCCAGCAACTGGAATGTCGTCTGCTGCAACACTGATCTCGAGCGTATCGGCAGAGTTTGCGCGACTTGTCTGCCACAGAAGACGACACCCTTCCGAGACCATGTTCGCGTCTTTCCGCGGCTCAATTCCTGCCTTCGACGCAGCATTCGAGTAAAATGTTGTCAGAAACACTCCTTCGTGAAACGCCTGACGACGAACTTCTGCTTCTGCCATTGTTTGTTTGGCTGTTTGGATTGAACGGCTGATGGACAACCACGGAAACCTGATTTTGGTGGTTGCGTGCAGATTCAGACGACGTGGAATGATGGATTTTGAGGTTGCGTGTGTCAAATCAACACGAAATTCTCGGCACTCGCAATCATGGAAAGCATTCGCGACTGGGAGGCATGGAATATTGCCAAGGCACAGGTCGAGGTCGAGTTCAACCAGTGTAAGCTTCGGCTGCAAGCATATCAAAGAAAGGCTTTTTCGCTTCGAGCCCAGTCGCTTACCAAGCAGGCAGTGGCGGCCGCCGAAAGAGCACGGCAAGAAGTTCAGACCAAACCGATGCACTTTTCGCAAGAGGCTCGTCAAGCCGCCGAAACTCGCGCCCTTGCCATGAGGCAGCTGGCCAGGCGGTTCGAGGTCGACATCGGTTTCCGCATGGCCTGGCTCAAGGAAGATCCCGAGTGGCAGGAACGGAAGCGGCAGGTTTCTTTAGCGGCAGAGAGACTAAAGAACGTTGAGACAAAGAAGGAAGCCGTCTCGCGACGGGTGCAGGCGTATCTCGAAACTAAAGAACAGTTCTTGCCTCTTGTCTGATGGAAAAGCCCAAGCGCATCACAGTCAGCTTGGACCTGCGGGAGCGAATTGCGTACCGATAGAAATGGAGATGTAGCATATGTCGCGATTTATTAGTGCCAGCCTATCAGATCGATCACGTCGTTCCATTCTCAATATCAAACGACAATGACGAAGCCAACCTTCAAGCCATCTGCCCCAATTGCCACGCCATCAAAACGAGACAGGAAGCACGCAAGATCATGAGAATGCGTGCTTCTTCTTATCCACTCTGCTGGTGGTGCGAAACGGCGATCGTTTCGGGGGAGGCGGCCAGTCACGGCCGTGGGGTGTGCGAGCCGAAGGAAGAACCCAGGTGCGAAGAAGACAAGGCACCCGTCACGGTGGAGCCATGGTTTGAGGGTAAACAATCGATTGACCTGTCGCAATTCATGTATAACCCGTGATTTCTCCATGCAATCCGCTAATCAATTCCCACAATCATCCTTCCACCGCTCAACGGCGCTTCGACCGCAACCCGCGCGGAGTATCGGCCATCAGGATCTGTAATTGTCGCACCTCGCGAAGACTTGAAGTGCGACGCTTCTTGGCAGGACGGTCGCTGAACCTGGACCTGGCATGCAGGCGCTCCCATGCCAGCATGGAGCGCTTCGCACGCATGTGAAGCCTGTGGAAGCGCTGAATGTGACCCAGAATCTCCTCCTCGGTGTACGCCTTGCCAGGCTCTGGCATCTGGATCTCGAGGGCACCCGCCTCGCCGCCATCGCCGTCGCCCCAGCCAGTTGCTTGCTGGACTCGGTGCTGCTTGGCCTCTTCCGCCAGGCGACGCATTTCCGACAGAAGATCTGTTTCCTGTGATGCCTCTCTGTGAGCAGCGATACCTGCACCGCTGCTGCCACTGGACGCTGAAGAAAGAAAAGAAGCTGGCACGGGCGCCTGAGCTGCGGGCACCTCTTCCTGCTCGTCGTCTGAATCTGACGCTGAAGAAAGAAAAGAAGCTGGCACGGGCGCCTGAGCTGCGGGCACCTCTTCCTGCTCGTCGTCTGAATCTGACTCTGATTCAGAAACGTCTTCAATCTCACTCTCATCAGTGTCCACAGCAGAAGAGACACGGCTTGCGCTACCTCCTCCTTCTTCCTCTTTCTGCTCCTTCTGGAGCTGCTGGCTAGCGGCCACCAAGGCGGCCCACGGAGAATGAACCAGGGTTCTACGAAGCGATTTTATTGTCTCGGATGATACGTCCATGCTTTGCAGATGAGTTGTTGAAGTGAATGAATGGCTGTCGCACGGCAGAAAGAAGATGGAAGATTCGCGAAGGTTCTCTTGATTGTCACTCGTTTCATGCACCGTGCAGCGCTCAATAAGGTCGAAGCACTCTTTTCCCAGTCCCCCACAGACAAAGACGATGATGACATCCACAAATTAACTATGCTTCTTATGCTGTTATTGGCAAAGAAATACAATGGCCCTGTAGCTCAATGCGGAGCACAACACAATATAATGTTGAGGTCGCAGGTTCGAATCCTGTCGGGGCTGCGTGTTTGAACGCGGTTATGTCCGTCGTTTTACACAGGTCGTACACATGTCGTTTCTTCCAAATACTCAATAAACAAAGACATGGCAGCAGTTGCAGACTCGAAGGAACTCAAAACGCCCGATTCAGGAGATGTTGCTGAAGAGGTTAAAGCCATTTTAAATTTTCTGTATATTGGATTTGATTTTGTGTTTGCAAAGGAATTGAATAACGATTCAATCACAGCTGAACAAGTGGAAACATTATCATTTCCAGAAACCATCGCAACGATTAAAACCATGGCCAGCACGGATCCAATCTCCTACTCGGAACCTGCAACGCAATTTTACAGTTTTGTGTTGCGGGTGGTCCAATCCGCAGAAAAATTCTTCCAAGTGATTGCTCATCTAGTTCTAGTTCCAACCGAAATTTTCGCTGAAAAAGAAACAGTGAAAGCGTGTATGAAAGAACTCGTTGCTCGAGCAAATGAAAAGCTTAAAGGCGCGACACATACATACGAACGATCCCGCTTGGCCAGGTTCCAGGAAACATTCAATCAGGATTTCGAGATCCTTGCGAAATTTGCAGTGGCCCGAATTTCATGGAATCAGGTGAAAACGTCTTGGGAGGAAACGTGCAAAACTCGACATCAATTAACGCTGGAAGTGTTACGAAGCAGCGACCTTGTGACCGTTCCACAGCAAGTTGACGATTTGGACAAGGAACTGAAAAGATTGAAGGCCGAGTTTTTGACCCAAAGAACACACATGCGTATAAACGGCGCACACTTTGGAGAAATCGAAGGAGAACTCCAAAAATACACCAGCTGGTGGGACCGCATCAAAACACGCATGAATGCGGAGCAGGAACAACTTGGTAAGTTGGATTGTGGAAATGATCACCCTACGTTAAGAAACGTGCTGATCCAGCGCGAACGTCGTTCCGATATGGATAAAGAGGCACAACGTGTTTCAAAACGCGGGGAAGAATCGCAGGCAAGAGTCGAACGTGCAGAACTAAAACACGAACAAGACCAATCTGACGCCGAAAAAAAGGAAAGAGACCTACAGGAAACAATGCGGGCCGAAGAACGAGTTGTGCATCAACGAATCAAGGATGAAGAGGAAACCAATAAAATCAATAACACGATCGACGCGGGAATAGACGCATTCAAAACACTTCTTGAGACATGGAGCACAGCCCATATTCTTTTCGATTCCTTGAATCCACCTGCAGACGCAAAAATCGTATTTTACAAGGACAAGTCGTTGGAACATGTTGAAATCATGTTAGAAATTATAACGAGGTGCAAGGATCAACTGGACACGCAATTCACAGTTTTCGACAAACAATGGCCAACTTTATCAGCCAGCAAAAAACTACAACAGAATGCAGTATCTGCAAACGACATTTTATGCAAAGCGCGTAAACCGATACAAAGCTTGATTAGGCTGCAAATTGCCATTCTCGGTGATTGGAAATCGTGTATGGGATGCATTTCCAAACGTGACACGCAGTGTCAATCGACTTTCCAAAATGCGTGGCAATCTGCTGTTTAGCGCTGTAACGCCGTGGACATGTCCGCACGCGCGTTAAATTGGCCCACCCTCTTTAATGTCCTAAACCCAGAAATAAAGGCATTTCTAGGACGTATATCCCAGTTTAAAAATGGTATACTTCATTTGATTCGCCTACACACGAGTTTTGTGGATGTCCGTGCGGGATTTGATTCAGTTAAACAGAATCAACAATAGTTAGAAACGCTCGCGCAAAAAATCGAAAACCCTGAAACGTATGATGACTCAGTCGCAGCAATCCAATTTGGACAGGCACAAGATTTAAATGCAGACATTAAAAGTCAATTTAGCCTGCTTACTGAGGTTCTCATCGAACTCAGCAAAAAAATTGACAATCCATTCAGAGATAAAGGCAATCAATTCACTGGACTTTCGCATTTTGTTGCATCGGTTTTACGATGGTTGGAGTTGAAGGAAGTATTAAATCAGAACGTCCTGGAAAAAATAGAGAAAACCATTCGAGAAAAGACAGAGGAAAAAGCAAATCGACCGAGAAAAGAGCAAAAAGGGGAAGCGGGGCAAGAAGCAGAACATTCGAATGCAACGGAGCAAGACAATGAACTTGTTGATGCAGGTGGGCTTGAGTTTGTACCAGAGCCCGCACCAGCACCAGAGCCCGCACCTGTGTCAGCACCAGCACCTGTGTCAGCACCAGCACCAGCACCAGCACCTGTGTCAGCACCAGCACCAGCACCAGCACCTGCACCAGCACTTGCACCTGCACCAGCACCAGCACTTGCACCAGCACCACAAGCGCCAACACATCGTTCGACTGTAATTGGAGAAGCTGTCGATACGGTGGACACTGATACAGTTGTCGAGTCGTTGCTTGGACTCGGAAAATAGATTGAAAGATTTTATAAAGCTGTGGATGCCAAACGCGAACAGCTTCGCCAACATGATGGTGGAGCATCAGAGGCATTGCAACAAAGGTCTCGCGACGTCGTCGGTCGTTTAGACTTGCTGCTAACGACAAATCCGTCGCTGGCGTTCAGAATTCTTCAAGCACTGCCTTCGATCATGACATGAATGATTGCAAAGCAGATGACCGTCAATGTTTGCACGTGTGAATGCGAAATCGCCGACCAAGCCTATCACTCGCTTCAACTGTCATGGCATCAAAACATCGCGTTGTCACACCGCAGTTCGAAATTGATTGCAACAGCCTCCCGACACTCATGGACGAGAACACCTGCAACCTCTTGCTTGCACAGTGCTTGCAGACGAAATACAATCGGAACTTCTTGCACATTGATTCGGCTCTGCAAGCGTGTCGTCGACATCTTGGATGGTCTGGATCCCGCCCGTCAAGCGTGCGAGCACCCGAGCCGTTTCGTCGGGCGTGGGCCCCGTGATGTTGCGGGAGGCTCGTGCTGAGGGAGGCCATCGCGGAGAGCATTGAGGCAGTGGCAGATGTGGCTGACGACGCCAAGACGCCAGGGCAGTGAAGGATGCAGGCAACGACGGGTCCAAGGCGTTCGTGAGCGATTCGGATACAACGCGTGTTCGACGCGACGG
>Ga0307980_1001120_pt1 | contig 10921 bp, 22 predicted proteins | sample OrgLakmetage1060_FD_201817 | JGI IMG/M metagenome (GOLD analysis project Ga0307980, IMG submission 201817) | Saline water microbial communities from Organic Lake, Antarctica - #1060 | ecosystem: Environmental > Aquatic > Non-marine Saline and Alkaline > Saline | place: Antarctica: Organic Lake... | reverse complement strand
CGTCGTGACGCTGACCGAGTTCCTCTAGGGCTAGATGGTGGAAGTGTGCGCTAATGAGGACATCACAAGGCGATACCCACTGGTTGCCGAATGACGAGTCGCTCCACCACTTCTTGACACCGGCAGGACGTGAGGCTTGGTGACCATGAACGACTCCGATGGTGTTGACCCCGTACTGAAACGCAAAGCCTTCATCGTCTGGTTGTGGTATTAAATAGCTGACATCCATGCCAATCTCAGTTGTGAGCCGTCTGAGCTGCTGCAAAATAACAATGCCCCAGTCGTCGAGTCCCGGCTTGCCGACCGTCTGACCCATGAAGCGGTTTTGGCAGTGGTTGCTCGCTATAGATCCGTAGGTGATTGGCGCGTACTTGCTTAGGCGCTTGATTAGCTCAAACATCAGCGACGCAGCTAAGTCTGTCTGTTGCATCGGGCTAAGCGTGTTGCTTTGCAGCTGCTCAAAGTTTGCCTTGCTCATCACGCCCTCAATGATGTCGCCCATGTCTAGTATCCAGAGGTGTTCGTATCTGCCAATCTTTACCTGTTCTTCTATGCGGTCGTAGCTTGCGAATACTCTGGTTATGGTTTCTTCGTGTCCGCCGCCTGATGCGCCCTTGCCAATCTGGAAGTCGGCTGGGCAGATAATTAGTGCTTTGTCTTTTGCCTTCACGCGAACAGTTGGCGCTTTAACTCGACGTGCGCTTGCCATAAGTGCAGGCAAGTCTAAGTCAATGACCTTCTTGCGAAAGCTGAACCTGTAGCTGGTAAGCCACGCACCGTTCTCGCGCTGTTGCCATTGTGAGGTTCTAGGTGTTCCAACAATCTCGTATTCTTCAGGTGGATAACCGCGCTCAAGCAGGAAGTCGTCAAAGTTAGGAAGCTCTGCTAGTCCCTCAGTGGTTGCCGTTCCCTCACTGCCATCAAACGTGACGCCTGGGCGAAAGTCTTTGGGTGCGCTGATTTTGATTACTGGCTCTAGATTCTCTAGCATAATTACAGCCTAGTCGCGGTAGCAAGCGCAGGCCTGCCTTCGGTGCTTGGTTATGGTCACGTCTGCCAAGCTAAGCCCTTTGAGTCGAAGCTGTGTTGAGAGAGTGTTAGCCGGCCATGCCCTAACGTCTGACAAGGCTTGTATCAGTATCTCTCTGTCCGCTGGTTCAAGTTCTGCAATCTGCATCTGTACCTTGCAATAAACTGCTTTGCTTTGCGGTCTTGCTAGTCCTTCAAGCACTTTGAGCCTTTCTTCTGGTTGCAGTAAGCGTGGGCGGGTCTAACGTTATTTGCGACATCAAGGCCCCCTTTGCTAATTGGTACAACGTGATCAAAGTGCAATCCGTTCTCCCAGCCTATCTTTCCTACTTGTCTAGGTGCTTCTAGGTTTATTTCGCTCTCGCAAAGATAGCAGGTTGTGCCATAGGTGTCTAAAATGCTCTGGCTTGAATAGTCACCGACAAACTTGCCCCTTCGTCTGGCACTTGCGTCTTTTTCATACTGCGCTCTTGGGCCATTAGTTCTGTTGTCTTTGGCCCACTCATTTAGGCGTGTCCGGTTCTTAGCGCGCTTCTCTTTACAAGACAATCTTTTAGCTTCTCTGCATAGGTTGCATGGCTCTTGATTTAGCTGCCTAGTGTGATAGTCGTAGCCTCGTGTTGTGCCGCAATCTGGTATTTGCTTTAGTCGCCATTTGGTCATTGTCTCCACTTCCCCTTAGATTGTGAAGTCGTTGTCGGTGGCAATCAGCTTTTTTGCGATGTTGATTAGAGACGGATGGTTAGCCAATCCCAGACTGCACTTCACGTCTAGGTATTCAGCCAGATCTAACCGGATGGCTTCTAGGTCTGCGCTCCAAACTAGATCGTGACGCAACAACCCAGCCGCTTGCTTGAAATCGTTAGTGACCTGCTGGTATTGCTTTGATTTGTTCACTTCTCGTCCTCGTCGGCTAGGTAAGCAATCAAGTCGTCAAGGAATACCATTTCCCTCGGTTGACCGATTGCAGGTTCGCTTGGTACTGAGATGTGCTGAGCTAAGCGTATTGCTCGATGGCGTTCTGCAAGCTGTCCGGCTTTGTACCAGACCTTGCCGTTGGTTGCGATTAGTTCGTTGATGCTCATTTTGTCCCTTTCGTGAGGGTAAAAAAGGTAGTGTAGCGAGAATGAAAAAGGTAGTGTAGCGAGGTCATGCAATCGTTTAGCCATCTAAACAATCGTATGAAGTTTGCAGCACTTTTCTTAGTCAAAACCTCTGACCATCTTTTCTTAGTCATCTTTGCCTTTCCATTATTGTGAAGTCTTGTGCATTTTTGTGGATGCTGGCTTTTATGTTTTTGTGGATTGTCAGGAAACTACCGCTTTCGGTATAGTTCTGACATAAGTGGTAATTAGGTGCAAAGTATGCGTGACTTGGCTTAGTCATCTTGTGCCTGCCTTACATCTTGTCTAGTAGCACAATTGCCAAAAAGAACAGCGCAAAGGCAATCGTGCCGACTGTAATCCCTGCCAAGAATAAAACTCCGTTGAGCGAACGTGTACCTTTTCTGTGTCTGCCGGTCATTCTGCGCCTTCCCTTATTGTTTCTTCTAGCTCTTGGGCTGTGTACGGGTATGCCAGCCTGTCAATTATGTTTCTTTGGCCTTCCTTGTAATAGAACAATGAAATAATTCGCTCGCGCTCCACATACATTCCAGCTAAATAAGCGGTGTTTTCGTCAATGTCGCTCATCCCTTAGCCTCGTCGCTTGCCAGGAAATTAGCCAAGCTTCTGATCTTTTCTACCCGAAAGCCCGACCAGGTTTTACGGTCAGTGACAACGATTGGTGCGGTTGTGTGGCCTATCAGCTTAAAGCGCTCTAGCGCCTCCGGGTGCTGCGTTAGGTCTACCTTGTCGTAGATGATGCCTAGCTTGTCCATCAGCCTGGTGGTGGCTGCGCACTGCACGCACGATGGCGTTGTGAATACTTGCACTGGGATTCTCATACCGAGGCTCCTGTCTTGCTTGCAATTTCCGGCTTGATCCGAGCGACCGCAGCGATTGCGTGATTGTATCCGCGTTCCTCGGTCTTGGTTAGCGTTAAGTTGCGCTTCAGGCTGACCTCAAAGGAAAGCCTGCGAGTTGCATACTCTGACCCGATTCTCATGCCCATCTTGTACGCCTCGTCTAGTTCTTTGCCGAATAATTTATCGGCGACCTCGTACTTGAGGTCTGACCAGTTTCTAATTAGCATTCTCTCCCCTTAGTTCCTTGGCGGCCCAGCGCAGAATCTCTGCGACCTGTTGCTCGTCAAAATTATGCTTGATGTCTGATAGTTCGTCTAAAGCGTTGGTTGCCGCTTCAAAGCCCTCAGTAAAGGAAATTAGTTCTAGCGCGTCTAAGGCGCTCTCAGCGGCTGTTCTGAGTAGCTTAGTGTTTGCGCTCACGAGACGAACCACACAATGCTCATGCGACCTGATGCCATCTTCTTGCGATTGCCGGTGTCAATTACCAGCCCAGTTGCAGCGAGTTCTGATCGGCGCGAGCGGATGCCGGAATCTGAAGCCTTCTTGCTTGAAAGCCTGCGCCAATGTTCAATTAGCGATTCGTCGTTCATTGGGCCGTAAGTTCTAAACAATCCGAGAATTATTCGATAGGAATCTGCAAGCCCCGTGACCGACTTTTCGGCGTTGTGGCTTGTTGTTGGGTCAGTTGTGCGTGTGTTCATTATTGCCCCTTTCAGTAGGCGATGAAGGTGTTGTGGAAGGCAAGGAATAAGTCCCAAGCCCAGGCGATTATGATGCGGTGAGTTTCGGTGACCACCAACCAAGCTCCAAGTGTGGCGAGTGTTGCCACCAGAAAGAATTGTCGTGTTTCTGTTCTCATGCTGGCAGCTCAGCTAGTGCTGTGCGGAACGTGCGGATTTGGTGGTTTACTGCGGTGATAAAAACTTTAGGCGCTTTGACTGCGTAAGCCTGGGTGCGCTGAGTTAGTGCTGTGGCTAGTAGTGCTTCTAGTTCTTGCTTGTTCATTCTGTCCCTTTCGTTGTTAGTAATAGATTACTAGTTTCGAAATAAGTACGCAAGTACATTTAGGCAAGATGTTACCTACCCGTTACAAGGCAGTTATTGTGATGTCTACGCCTGGCTCGCGATCGTCGGCGTAGTACTTGTGGGCAATCAGTTCAATGACTTGAGCGTCGTCGCCCCAAAGTATGCCGTCACCGACCTTGCCGTTCAATCCTTGCGAAACGCCATCAAGCGCCCCGCGCACCAGCTTGTCAATGTCCGGCGGCACGATTGGCATTGCTCTTTTTGTTACTTTCACAGATGGCGGCCTGCGAAGGTAGAAAACTATCTCCACCCTCACAGGGCCTAGCATCTTGGTGTAACCTGCCGGTAGGTTGTGACAGGCTTCTGCTATTGCCGCCCGCCAAGGTTTCAATGTCTTGGCAGATTGCTCGACTACCCGCCCGTTAAAGACCGCTTTAGATCCTTGCGGGGCAGGTGTGCCGAGAACTCGGATTGTTAGAATGGCGCGTCGTTTAGGTCTGGCGTTGCATACTCTGGCTCGGCGCTAACAAGTTCGTCGTCAATAAAGGCAGCGCGGACTTTGATTGAAACGCCTGTCGTGCCATCCTTCTTTGCGTAGGTGTTGATGCCAGTAATTTTGCCAGCGACTGCAACCTGCCTTGCGTCAGTTGTGAACTGCTCGCCAATGGTGCAGTCGTAGATGGTCTTGTCTGTCGTTTCCCATTCGCCGGCTTCGTTCTTTGCCCGAACATCCACCGAGAGCTGAAACGCAGTACCCCACTCAAAGTTCTTTAGGTTGTTGCACCATCCGGTGACCTCGATGGTTGCTTCATTCTTTATTGCCATGATCTATCCTCTTTCGTTTGTTGTTTTTATTGTAACTATGTGGCTAACGCTAACGCAATCAGACTTTCCGCAAGTCCGATAGCCTGGAAGCACAATCATCCCATCCGCATCAACTGGCGTTAGCATATCGGAGGCAAACCCTCCATGCCAAGCGATGCAATCTTTTACCTTTTGAGCTTTCCGCGACCTACAGCTTTGGCAGTTGTCGTGCTTGTTGCGAGTCGTGTTGACTTCCCATACCCAGCCGCAGCGGTTGCAGGTTTGTGTGGTCGGCAGGTCAGCCATAAATCTCAGCCTTGGCAAAGCGGTCAATCCCTGTCTGCCCGTTGTTCTGCTCGTAATCCTTTAGCAGTCTGCAACAAGGCCCGCAGCTGAGTATCAGCTCGTTGTGTTCAAGGCATCGAGGTTGTGGCGATGAGTTGACTGGTGCCTCTGCCTTTGGCTTGTCACGATCCAACCGGAACGCTGCTTCTTTTGCCCAGCTAATAATGTTGCGCGGTTCTAGGTATCGAATTGTTGAGTCCTGCTGCGCCATCTTTAGCGCCTGGGTAGCAATCTCAAACGGTATCCCGCCGATGATGTTGTGCCAGGCTTCTATCGTTTCAGGCATTACCTTGCGGTTGTCAACGAGGGCTATCTGCCGAAGCAGTTCTTTCGTGTCGCTAATTAGCATCTTTGCCATCCTGTTCTTTTGCCCAGCGGTCTAGTTCGTTCCAGTCGTTCTTAGAATTGTAGCGATTATTAGATTTCTTTGCGCGATCCTGCTCGGTGTTCATCCACTTTTGGAACGCCAAGTCCCATCGCTTCATAGTCCTGCCGGTAGACCACCAGTGCAGTTTGAAGTTCTCAGTGTGTAGCTCTTGGTCAACGTCTGGCCACTTGGTTTCAAACATTGCTATCAGCTCAGTAGTTGGTTGCCAATCGTCAGGCAGCTTCCCTGTTCTAATGTATTCAATCTTTGAGAATTGAATTTCTGGGCTGCCCTGTTCTTTAACTTGTTCTTCTTTAACTTGTTTTTCTTTAAATCTGTTCTTCTTATGAGTCGGCTCAGCCTGCGTAGGCTCACCCAACGTAGGCTTATCCAACGTAGGCTCGCTTGTCGTGTAGGTGTAGCCTGCAAGCTGTCCTTTTTCGTTGCGGGTTCTATGCTCAGAGCGCGTTAGGTAACCGGCTTCCAAAAGCTCGTTAAGTATTGTACGCATTGCGTCGCGGCCAATTTTGTTTGCCCTAGCAAGGGACTCTTGAGAAATTATCCAGCCTGGCTTATGCGACATCAGCTGCGTGATTAGCCCGATGGCTGATAGTGAAAGGCGCTTGTCTCTAACCCAGTCGTTAGGTATGCGCGTGAAGTGATCATCAAATGGATAAGTGTGTCTAATTATTGGCATTGTTTCCTGCTTCCTCGGCAGGTAAACTAATACCGCCGATACCTTGATTATCGGTTCTGTAGGTCAGGGGTTCACGCCTCTGGCCTACTTCAATTCTATTACTCACCATGCGCACCGCTTGTGGCAGCGTGACGCTGTGCATAGATCCTTCTTTCTGTTGCGTTGATTTCAAGTTGTCAGTGTAAGTGTCGCTAACTGTCGGAGTTGGAAGATTCACTTGCCCCCCCCCAGCCGGTAGCGTAACGCCCTCAAGCAAGATTCGCAAAGCCAGTTCAGCCTGTTGTGGTACGACACCATTACCGCAAGCTTTTAGTTCCTCATTCCTGGTTATTCCGACACCTGTGACCCAGCCCTCTGGTAGCCCCATCATCCACTCTGTAAAGGCGCTTGAGAGCCTGTGAGCGCCATCCTTGCCGTCTGGCTTAGTTGGCAGCGGTGCTGGTCTGCCTAGTGTTTGTTCCCAGCGTCTGATTGCTGGCTCAAACTTGCCCCATGATGTTTCGCCGAGCATGACCTCGGTTTCAATCCTGGTCTTTGGATTACCCAGGGCGATTTCTTTTTGCGTAGGGCCGTTTGCCATGCTGGTTCTAGTGGTTGGTAGCAATGTGACCGCAAGGGCGTTCTCTAGGTTTTGTGGCTTGCTTAGATCTCTTGCCCAAATCTTGTTGTTTCTATCCTCGCCATTCTGCGCTTGAGTGGTTGGTAGCAGAACTTCACCGCTGTTGAAGATTGCGCTGGCTACTGTGTCAACGCTCGTTTTACCGTCGCGCATTTGTGCGGCTGAGCCGTCCTTGTAATCACGCACTATAGGGGTAGGCATTAAGTCATTGACAACAGTTTCTCTTACGTTGGCATAACCGCCTTTACCCTTATTTAGTGCCTTTGCTTCGGGGGTGCGGGCTGGTAGGTGATCCATTGTGTTTGGAGTTGGGAAGTAAGTCATCATCTGACCGCTTAGGGTTACTTGTCCGCCTCGAGCCTTTGACTTATCTTCTGGCTGGTGTCCTCGTTCGGCTTCGCTAGCTGCTGGAGTTCTGAGGGTAGGCAATGATGAAAACTCGGAATCTGTTATGGGGAGCGCCTGCGTCGGCAGCGCGTAAACCTTGCCATTTCGCATCGTACCCGAGGTCTGCCAAGTCTCCGAGAACAGCTCCCAATGCTCGCAAAGCAGGTTCGCTATCCCCTGCTTCTCCCATACACCACGCGCAGTGTTCCAGGTCTGGGTTGGTTGCGCTTGCGCTAAGTAATCCTCTGACATTTTCAATAACCACCAATCTAGGTTGTAGTTCTTCTATTGCTCTTGCGAACTCAGACCAAAGACCTGAGCGTGTTCCTGTTCTTAGTCCAAAACGCTTGCCAGCCAATGATAAATCCTGACAAGGAAAACCGCCAGTAAGAATGTCAACTTGCTCCACCTGAGTGAAGTCCACCTGTGTAACGTCGCGGTAATTTGGAACGCCTGGGAAGTGAGCTTCAAGAATTGCGCTCGGTGCTAAATCCCACTCACAGTGCCACGCAACTTTTGCGCCTGTGACATTGACGACAGCGTTGTCAAGTCCGCCGTAGCCACTAAAGAGCGAGCCAATCCTCACAAGTTTTCCAGTTCTTCGTACTCTGACCAAGCCTGAATTGCCAAGTTGTCACGATCACCAGCGGCATACCTGCCAGCGTGAAAGTAGATGCGCTTGAACCGTTCTGGTATCACCTTGAGCGTCTTGGTTACGACTTTCACTTCGGGCTTTGTGATGCGCTTGCGATAGCTAATGTCATTGCGCTCAGCTTCAAGGCGCTGGACTAGGTCGCTGAATTGTAGGTTCATTTTGTCTCCCTTTATTGTTAGGCATTACTTTACCGATTTCGAAACAACCGCGCAACTACTAAATCAGATAGCCCGGTGGATCTACTTCGGTCTTGCCGCCCTGCGTGTCCAAGGTGTACCAAAGCCGGCGAGTTGTATCCAGTATTGAATGCCCAGGCGCTGAAAACTTTGAGGCCTTATGCCCATAATCGCGTGCGTACTCTGCCGTTAGTGCGTCGCTTTCCATCCGCCCGTTGTACTCAGCGCAAACTAGTATCACATTTTGCAAGTTATCTAACACTTTTGATCCGCCCATGCCACGATTCTTAATATGGTGAGGCACTAAATTGTCACTCTCACCGCAGTGCCAGCACCATAAATCGCGCTCTCGAAGTTTGCGAGTGTCTTTTGCGTTCACAACTTCATCTCGGACTGCATCAACTTGACCTGAGTACCCATTGCCATGAGCGCAGTTTCTATAGATTTGATTTTCACGCGCACTCGGTTTAGCTCAGCCTTGCGCAAGTCCCTCTGTAAGCGCACAGGAGCCGCGCTGAGCCGACTTAGTGCCGTTCTGTCCGCGACAGTACCCTCGTGCTTTATAAACGCCTTAGATTCGGTTAGGTCGAGTTCGTATTCTGCCTCGGCTAAAGCCTTCTCGCACTCGTAAAGTGCTGTCGATCCCTTTTGGTTCTCGGCGATGAGGTCACTTATCTGGCGTTGAATTTCTGAGAGCATCGGTCAGCCTGACCAAGTAAATGAGCAGCTCACGATTCCAGAGATGCGCCTCATCATCCTTGCCCTCGCTCACTGCCGTCTGGAAGGCGTGTTCCATCTCCCTTATCTTTGCTTCGAGTATTGAGCGATTCACCGAGTGCCTTTATCTTGTCAAGAACTTTTGCGTCAGCACCGGCAGCCTTTGCTTGTGCGTACGTCAATCGTATCGACTGGATGTCGTTGAGTCCTTCCAGCTTTGCTAGGTAATCAACTGGCTCGGCTTTGGCTACCTTTGCCATTTCCGTTCGCGAGGCTCGCTTGTTGCCACTGTAGGAAGCATTAGCCAGCGCGCGACCGATTGCCGAAGTCTCTGCGTTCTCAAGAGCTGCGGTCTGATTTGCACCTGACCCACCGTCAATTTCAAATGCCAGTCCGGTCGCCTTAGCTCGGTTGTTGCCTTGTTCGAAGCCAGTCAGATAGACAGTCGCCTTAACCACCCAGGTTCTTTTGCCAGTCTCGTTCTCGGCGTTGTAGACATACTCGCCAGCGTTTGCCCACTCGGTTATTATCCGACCGTCTTCGTTGTCCTCGTAGAAGCGCCTGATGCGTTCTTCGACTGTTTCGTAATCTTCTAAATTAAATCTCATTGGTTTTTTCCTTCTTCCATTCGGTTATAAATTTCGCACCTTTTGACAAATTACAACTGGCGCACGCGCCTGTCAAGTTTCCAATTGAGTGAGTGCCGCCGCGGGACAGTGGAATCACGTGATCAATATGCTCACTAGGAGCCGCGCAGTAGGCGCAGTGACTTGCGTAAAGTCGCTGCAATTCTTTAAGTGTCACTTGAGACACGCCGTTGTTGAGCTTAAGTGCACGTCGTTTGCTGGCGTTAAAGTTGCGCCTTTCTGGATTGGACTTTGCCCATTGCCTAGCATAAGCCGAAACCTTTTCAGGGTTGGCTTGCCGATAGGCTTTTGAATTTGTGCTAATTTTCTCAGGGTTAGCTTCACGCCACGCTTTATGTATTGCTTTTACTTTTTCAGGATTAGACTGTTGCCATTCCTTAATCTTTTCAGGGTTAGCTTGATACCAGTGCTTTTTATATAGTGCTATTTTTTCAGGATTATTTTGCGCCCAAGACTTTCTGTAATCGGTAGCTTTGTCCTTGTTGTTGGCAAACCAAGCACTGGCCCGAGCAACAGCACACTCTTTGCAGTAACCAGCTAATCCACCTTTACAGTGTTTGTGTTTAGCAAAATCATCTAGAGGTTTAGTTTGACCGCACTTCGTGCACGGCTTAGAATGAGTCATGTGAGAGTCCTTTCTCTTGCCGTGCCTCGGGGTGGTTTGCGCCATCGCCGAGTGCTTCTATTCTACCTCACATTATTTATCTCCCTTTATTATTTGTCGTAGGTATTCAAAGCAATAAATGTGCATCAAGCTATCCCAGCCTGCATCGTGTTGGTTCTCTGCGCCAATCTGTTCAATAGCGTAAGCCTTAGCTCTTTTTTTCCACGTCTCAGCCTTGACTGGCATCCCGTTTTCCTCTTTGTAATCCAGCGCGAAACATAGCGCGTTTAGATCTACTGTCCTTCGCGAAAATAGCGAGTAGCTCTTGGGCAGCGAGTCCTTGACGAACGGCATATCAAACGCTCCCACGTTGAATCCGACTGGGATGGTCTTGCCTCGGTTGTTAGCGTCTGCCCCGATAGCTATTAGAAATTCATAAAGCTGTGCGTCAACTTCGGCAGGTGAAGGAGAACTGCTTAGCCTTCGTCGGGTGATTCCATGAACGGCGAACGCTTGCTCAGACCACTGGCACTCGCCTGGATTCATCGTCCAAGAACGAGTGCGGCACTCGGCTGTGGAAACGCCAATCTGAATAAGCTTGCCACCTTCGCTCAGCTCGCTGGACGACATCTCGCCGTCAAGTCCAAGGAATAGGAAACTCATTCTTCTTCTTCCTCATCTTCGGTTTCTAGAAACTTCCAGTTATCTGCCAACCAAAAGGGAGCTGTAAGCCCCTCAATGTAGATTCTCTCTAGTTGCTTGTTCTTGTCTAGGACTACGCCTGAGACTGCGCCGGTGACGTATGTTTCATTTCGCACTAGCGTCACTGTGTCGCCTAGAAATACTTGCATTACTTCCCCTTCTTGACTACGAGGAAAGGCC
>Ga0307980_1001114_pt1 | contig 11007 bp, 11 predicted proteins | sample OrgLakmetage1060_FD_201817 | JGI IMG/M metagenome (GOLD analysis project Ga0307980, IMG submission 201817) | Saline water microbial communities from Organic Lake, Antarctica - #1060 | ecosystem: Environmental > Aquatic > Non-marine Saline and Alkaline > Saline | place: Antarctica: Organic Lake... | reverse complement strand
ACAATTACAGAAATAATGAATCAAGAACATCAACAATGGATTTATTATGGCAAGCATATAATAGAGAATTAGGTGGAAATAATGCTGGAGCATTGGATAACCAAATAGCGGGACGAGCACAACATATACAAAATTTAAATGACCAAGTTGAAATTATGTTACCAGAACGAGAAGGAGAACCTGCTAAAGTTGCAAAATTCCAAGGCCCTTTAAAGACTGAAAAATTAGAAAATGCTGATAATATTTATGATTATATCAAAAATGAGGCGCCTTTTAGTGATCATCTTAAAAAATTAGGAAAAGAATATTATGACGATGAGTTGGAACTGGTTGATGATTTAGCTGTCAAGGTGGCAAAAAGTGCAGGAAAACATAAAATAAATATGAAAGGTTCTAAATTACCACCACTTGTGAAGCAAACTGATGGAACTGTTAAACCAGGTGAAACAAGAAGGCGCACAAAATTTGAAGTTGACGATTATGTTGAAAAAGGAATATTAAAATATACACCTCCTAAATCTAGAATGTTGACCAAGAAAGGAAAAGGTCCAGGTTCAGATACAATTAGATTTAATTTAGAATGGGATTTCCAATATACTTTAGAAGACATCAAGGATAAAGAAGGATACGCTGCTAGGAATGCACCTAAAGGGCTTTATGTTGGACATAAGGATGTTGAACCGAAGAAAGTTGAAGAAATAGATGATGGTTCGTCTGCTTTTGCTGCTTTCATTGTTAATGAACCAGAAGAAGAAGAAGAAGGAGAATATGAAGATGTTGAAGAAATGGATGATGATGTTGAAAGTGATGAAGAAAAGGATGATGTTGAAAGTGATGAAGATTTTGAAAAAAAGGATGATATTGATGAAGATGTTGAAAAAAAGGATGATAGTGATAAAGAAATGGAATCTTTTTTGAACCCTCCTTCATTAAAATATATGGGAGATTTAGTGAGAAGTAAGAATGCCAAGATAGACCCTTCATTAAAGTATGTGGGCGATTTAGCGAGAAGTAAGAATGCTAAGATAGACCCTTCATTAAAGTATGTGGGCGATTTAGCGAGAAGTAAGAATGCTAAGATACACCCTTCATTAAAGTATGTGGGCGATTTAGCGAGAAGCAAGAATGCTAAGATGGACTTTTCATTAAAGCCTAAAACTGTAGATGAAAACCCTATTGATAAGTTATCTAAAAAAAATGAATATCTAATAAATTTATTGCAAAAAAATAAAAATAAATTGGATGAAAAAGATTTATTACTAAAAAAATATGAGAAATCAGGAACATTTGAATTAGGCTCATTAAAAGGCTTGTCAGATAAATTTTTGACAGATTTTGATGAAAAAAATAAATTAGATATTGAAAATATAAACAAAGCTTTTAAGAACATAACAGATAAACCTTTATTTTCCAATACAAAGAAGAGATTAGAAAAATTAAAAACAAATTTAGACAACGAACAAAAGGATAAAGAACTTATTATCAATTTATTGAATGAAAATCACAAGAAGATGGACGAGATGAAAGAACAAATGAAAAATAAAGATACAACCATTCAACAAAAAGGAGAATTGGGTGACAAGATTAAGTATTTACAAGATAAAAATAAAATTTTGGAAAAAGAGATAGAAACATCAAGGAAAGATATAAAATTAAGAGATGATGAGATAATAAACCATAAAAATGTTTATGCCAAAGCTGAGAAAGAGATTAAACAATTGGGTAGTGAAAAAAAAGCTAAAATTAAAGAGATCACAGACCTTAAAGCACAGTTAAAAGATAGAACAATAACAACTGCAAAGGGCAATAAGTTGAAAGCTGGTATTAAGAAGTTACAAGGAGAGAAACAAGAACTCAATAAAGAAATTTCACAAGCTAAAAAAACGGACAAAGAGATAAGAGAATTTATGGAAAATTTTCACGAAAGTGATTTTATGAAAAAATTAAATGAAGATAATGAAAAGAAATATAATGAAGTCAAAACAAAATTACAAAATTTGGGAAATAAGAAGTTATTTGATAAAGATCGTATTGTGAAGGCTGGAAGTAACATCAAAAAAATAAAGGACGAACGGGATGATGCAATGAGTTCATATGTAACAGAGACTACCAGATCAAACAAAAAATATGATGAATTAGAGAAAAAATATAAAATGACATTAAGTGCAATGCCTAAACCGCCACCACTTAAAGAAGTATATAAAGATGTGAAAACAGAAGCTCTTGGAGGCAAAGGCAAAGGCAAAGGCAAAGAATTACAACAATCAACACAAGAGGTAATAACATTACAAAGTTTGACTGATAAATACATTCCAAATAAATTAAATAATCTTATTGAAAAGGCTGACGAATATAATTTACCTCCTAAAATCATTGCGGAATTATGGGACTATATACCAGACAAAGATAAACCAAAAGGTGTAAAAAAAGAAGTATTTGAAAATAAGGTTTATATTTCAAATAGATATTCAAAAAAAGAAAAAATGGATCAGATACATAAAGCAATTGGTGATGTATTAAAAAAAGCTATTGAAGAAAACAAACCGATTCAACAAGTTGAGAAACCTCCGAAAGCGAAACCAAGCACATCAAAGGCTACAAATCAACAATCAAATATTCCAATGATGTTAGGAATTCCAAAAGACACGCTTAAATTATACAAAGAAATTTCATTAGGAAATGCTCAAAAAAGGCTTGTAAATGTAAAAGTTCGTGATGAATTATGGAAATTTATTGAAAAAGAATCGAATTATCCAACCATTAAAGGTGAAAAAATAACACAAAAAGAAAATTTTAATCTAAGGCATATGTCTAAAGATGAACAAATGGATTTTAGAAAAAAAATATATGACATGGCAGATCGAGCATTGAACTACAAAGAACAAGATTATGTGGACTTTGTAATAAATACTAGAACGAATTTTGATCAGGTTAATATGGATGAAAAAACAGCTGATTTTATATTAGAGATTGATGATATTAATGAAATAAAAACGACTAAACTTAAAAGATTAAAAAATGTATTTGATAATTCGACTTTAGAAAACACATTGAGTGGATTTTTTCGATTTTCAAATCCTCAAATGATAAATAAACTAAAAGGGAGATATTTCAGTCAAAATAAGACAATAATGAAACAATATATGCCTATACTTCAACATATTGCAAAAATCAAGAAAGCTGAAATGTCAAAAAAATAATATAATATAATATATATATATATACATACAGTTGATGAGCGAAATAATAGATATAAATTTAGATGTTGATGATTTAGGGTTTGAAGATGAGGAAATGTTTGAAGATGATGTTGAAGAACAACCGACAAGAACCAAAAAAAATAAACAACCAACAATACCACACTATAATGATGATACTTTTGATGAAAAGCCTAACGAAATGACAGAAGATGAAAAAAATGAATTGGAAAAGTTAAAAGGTTACATTTCAAGGATCCATGCGAATTTTGTTGAAAAAGTAGGTAAGGAACCAGAGATGTCTAAATGGACGTTAGAGAAGGCACAGACTCATGTTAAGAATAGTGAAAATAAGATTTACAACAAAGGGGGCTCATACATAGATAAATTATATACTGGTTCTAATATGTTGTTGGAAAAAGGTGGATCGATAATATTAGGAAATATGCAAGGTCTCAAAGTAATGCTTGATAGTAATGAACAAGTGAAAGATGCATTTAAGCTTATGGTGTTAAAGCGTTTCAACGGACTCGGTTATATGACTCCTGAGATGAAATATTTTAGTGGTATTACAATGGCTATGGTATCAGTCTATACGATCAACCAAATGAAAGCAGCACATGAACAACAACAACAACAACCATTAGGGGAACAAGTTATTATACCTCAACCACAACAACAACCAACTAATGAAGCATCTAAAGAACCAGATAATAATATTGAATTATTAGGACTTCCGCCTCATATTGTTGAAAGTATTAAGAGAAATAAACAAGAAAAATATAAAGATTTATAATTTTTAATATCTAAATAATAATATATAGATTATGCACGACCTCAAGAAATTAAATAGTTTGTTGAATCAAGGCAAGAAATTAAAGCAAAAATTAGAAAAGAAAATAGCAGGATACAAAACTGAAAACAAATATAAGAGAATTGCTAAAGAACAACTTAAAATTATTAGAGGACAGATTAATGTAATTGAAAATGATATTAAAAAGTCTGATAAAGGAAAGAGTAATACAAAGGTTACTGCTATTGTTGAAACTAAGACAAAGGCAAAACAAAATAAAAGCAGAATGAAAGAGCTTATTAGTGAGGTATTAGGTAAGCTTGTTAAAGACCCTAGTAATAGAGCTAAATTGAAATTAGCATAAACCACAAAAATATAGATAAATCTAAAGAGACACTTTTTGACAGTGAAATTGAAATAATAGCCCAAAAAATGCACCAAATAAAATTTTAATTATTATTTACCCTAAATTACCCTATTTGTGGTTTTTCATTATAGAAAATGCAAATGTGTCATTTTTCCAGAAAGTTTGGTATATATAATTGACGTCTAATAATCAATGTTATTTTGTGCGTTTAAAACAATCATATAATAATATAGTATAATTATATATATTAGTATGATAAACAGAAAATCATTATTCCTTATCAATCCACTATTTGGTTTTAGATCAATACAACATGAAGATACTGAATTCCATTCTCAACATGATAATAATAAATACATTTCCACAAAATCAATTCAACTGTATGATGACCTCAAACTCACAATAGAAATATATGATCTTGGATATCTGACTGTTGAATTCATACAGAATGATGATATTAAATTTATGTTGAGAGAAAAGAATAATTTCAAAATTTACAAAAAATCAAAAAACTGGTTAGCCCTTGAACCATTAGTGCAGACTTACATTATCATGGTTGCAAGAATTATGTCAAAATAAACGCGTTTAAAATTAAATAATTAATTTATTATTATATAGTATAGTATAATAATAAATGTCAATTCAAATTATCAAAACATTAAAATTTAGTAACAAAAATATAAAATTATATGGATCAATTAATGAGCCTTGGTTTATTGGAAAGCATATATGCGACTGTATGGAAATTAAGAAACACAGGGATATTTTAAAAAAGTTAGATAGTGAATACAAAAAACAAACGTCCATTATTGTGGACGGGTGCTCCCAAGCTAGGAAGATGACGTTAATCAATGAAGAAGGGCTTTATATGTTGGCTTTTATGAGTCAGAAGAAGGAAGCGATACAATTTAAAAAATGGTGTTGTAGTGTGTTGGTTGAAATAAGAAAAACAGGACAATATAAACAAAAGCCTAAATATATTAAAAATACTTGTTATCTTTCAGTCCAAAACGAAAAAGATTTACATTATCAGGTAGTTCGTTCGTTGAGACAATTATATGGTGATTCAACCCTATTGATCATTCCAGGTCTTGGTGAGCTACAAACGACCAGTGAAGCACGCATTGATGCATATAACAAAGGATATCAAGCAGGGCAGCCAGATTTACAATTGTTTTTCAAAAATTTAAAAATTGCTATCGAGCTCAAGAGTCCAACTGGTCTGAATGATGTATCAGACAAACAATATGAACAACTTCAAAGATTCAAATCTAATGGTTTCGTTTGTATTGTTTCAAATAATTTATTAGACCTAATGAAACAGATTAATGAATTAATAATGAAAGAAACATATGAGATACGATACAAGTCAAAAAATGGACTGAAAAGCTTCAAGACATTGAAAGGATTGAACAGATATGAGGCGTCTTTAATTAAATCAATAATATAATTCTAATGATATAGGATAATATTATTTTAACTTCTTTACTTTCGACACTTAGTCGTAAAAAATCAAAGTAGCCCTTTACTTTTTTAAGCCCCACACTTGGCTAGCTTCTCCCTTGCGTATATATGCTATCACCATCGGAACGTCTTGATCGGGTATCAGTTTGTTCAGCATGTGCATGTTCTTACCTTCATCGTTAGCATTTAAACGTCCATGTTGTTGGTTCCAATCTTTTCCCATTTGTCTTATATGTGCATAATTCAACAACACACGACCAGCACCTTTTTTATGTACCACCAACAGCACGTGTATATGTGGATGTTGTTTTACTTTTGACATTTCAACAGCTTTATATATTTCTACATTACGGATTTTTTCAACATCTCCATTAAATAGATCATCCCATGATTCATTGTTAAATATATCATCTGTCAATTCTTTCAAATCATTTATATGTTTCTTGTATCCTGGAGATGTAGGACCGCCTCTAAACTGTAGGTTTGGATTCAAAGTTATGAAATGATTCGTTGAATACGTACGATTACTCATTATTAGTATAGTATAATACAAGAAAATAAATTATCGTTATTTTTATAGTTTCTAAAATAGTTTATAAAATGGTTTCAATACAAATTTTTTATATGTTACTATATTATAAATATGCCAAAAGGAAAATCAACAAAAGCTAAATCAAATATAGATGAATGGATATTTGAATGTGAACACATGAGTGATAACGATCTAGAGGACGAATATATAAATAATAACAATGATGATCATGATGATGATAATGTTGAGAATATTGGTCAACGACTTGCCAAGAAGCAACTAAGAAGTTTTGCTTCTAAGGTTGGAAATAAATTTCCGACTCGTAACTCACCGAGTGTCAAATCTTCAAATAGAAATCATAATAACTTACCACATCCCTTTTACCATTTCAAGGACTCTAAGATTGGACATAGAAGGGTCAAACAAACAGAACAAATTAAACTCAACAATGAAACGCCTAAGGTTGATACTAGAACCAAAAACTTTATGCGAAGTATATTAGGTATAGATGTTTAATCACACACAATAGGTATTTAGGGTATCAATAATAATATTAATTTTATTTGGTGCATTTTTTGGGCTATTATTTCAATTTCACTGTCAAAAAGTGTCTTTTTAGATTTATCTATATTTTTGTGGTTTAGTCAAAGTCAACAATAATATTCCTTGACTTTGTAACTATTTTTTCAATCACAATACATATGAAGAGAATCAAATGAATTCATCATATCATTATTGTTATATTTCATTGTCCAATCATCAAAAGTATCATCATGTTGATCATTATTTAATTCATCAGTGTATCCATGAATGATTTCAACATCTTCCAAGGACGAATTCCTAAGGATTGCTGACTTTGTCAGGCTATCAGCATATTCAACATTTCCTTTCAACATATGAACCTTTACATTATCATACTCAACAACTTTATCTTTTCTACTATCAAGATGTTTTTTATATTCTCTATTGATAAAGAACAATAATTTAAGACCATCATCTTTCATTTCTTTTAAATATTGTTTATATTCACTATAATTTTTTGCAATTGTATAAACAAGATACAAATCATATAACAGCGACATTAATTTATCTATGCTATATATATAGATAATAATGAGCAATATTTCAGGAGATAGTAAGAATACACCAACAGTGGTGAAGTCAAGCGATTTGTCGTTTGATGGTGATTTAGATTTAGGCAGCAACAACTTAACAACAAATGGTTTGACTGTTAATGATACAGTATCAAGCAGCTATTTAAAATTCAATTCAGGTGTTAAAGCATTATTTGAAGCTAATAATACGAGTGATGTTATTCAGTTTAAAAATGGTAACGCAACAGGTTATACAACAGCACAATTCACAGACTCAGATGGCGACCATTGGTGGATAGGCACTGGTAACCCTTCAAGTGGAACACAATACAGGAACAGGAACTATATTTTAACAGCGAAAGAATTTGATATATTCAGTGCAGGTTTTAAGTGTGAGTCAAATTTTACAGTCAATAAAGAAACTGACCCGATATTTTATATAAATGAAAATGGAACAAATCAAATTAAAATATCACATAATACAACAGCAGAAGCAAATTATATACAAAGTTTAAATTCACATCCACTAATTATTGATTATAATAGTGTTGAAAAGTTAAGAATAAATAATGATGGAATAACAGTATCTGGTAGTATCAATAGCAATAGTATTAATTCAGCATCACAAATAACAATGCAAACAACGACAAACAATCCAGTAGCATTTAACATAAATAATACTGAAAAGGCAAGAATAAACAGTTTAGGGTTGGGAATCAATAAAACACCAGCATACCCGATAGATTGCAGAGGTGCTGTAAATATTGACGGTGCAGATACAGGAATACCAAGAATAAGATTTCAAAATACAAATGAAAAATTGACAATTAGACATCAAAATAGTGTAGCATATATTACTTGTCCATTAGAAGATCCATTAATATTGCAAACAAATACTACTGACAGATTAAGAATTGGTGGAGATGGTAATGTGTTAATTAGTAATAATTTAACTGTTAATGGCGACTCTTCATTGGCAGATACAACATTAAATAGTCTTGTCATAAATAAAGATAGTGGTCAATTCATGAGAATGCAACAAAATAATGCAGCAACTGATAGAGGTATGTTTTCTGATATGATAACTTTAAAAGATGATATTGTAACAAGTCGTTTTATTACTGGGATTGGAGGAACTGGATTTGATGGAGATACGGATATTGGTACATGTACTATTGGTTCATGGTTAAATAATGATTTTAAAATAATAAGAAATCAAGTTGAAAAAATAAGAGTGAATGCATCAACAATTGATATAAATAGTGATACAACAATTGGAGGTAAATTAACAACAACTGATGATATCACAATTGAAAAAGCAGGAACAAATACATTGACTCTAAATGATACTAGAACCACTGGAGCAGCAGGTAATATAATACTTATGAGAGGTTTAACATTGGATGATTCAAGTGTTGATATACATTTGAAAAATGGACCAGATTTCACAATAATGAGTGGTCAAAACGGCACTGATAGAAATTTAGCAGTATTCAAATGGGATACAGGTGATTTAAATATTTTACGTAATTTAAATTGTGTTGATGTTAATGCTAGTGGTGATATATCTGCTGTTAATTCAACATTTACTAAAACAACTACAGGAGGTTTAAAAATTGGTGAAGCAACGGGACGAATTGAACTAGCAACTAATGCAGACGCGTATATTCAAATATCGACTGGTCAAATTGATTACACGAAAACTCAAAATATGGCTAATTCATCATCATTGATATTTCCAACACTTGATACTGCTCCAGCTTTACCAGTTAATGGTATGAGTTATTATAATACTACTGACCATAAACTAAAAATTTATGCTAATGGTACATGGGTGAATTTGAATTAAATTTATAAACTCCTCCTATTCGGATCAAATTGTGGGACAACAATCGTGTCAGATCTCCGCGTTCTGTTTCTTGTTCTTGGTTGCATTGTGTTATTTCTTCTCACAACACGGTCAAGGCTACAACAGCCAAGGCATGAACTGTGAGATACTGTTTGAGCAAAATTTGAAACTAATGGACTAACTGCGCTGACAACGATATTTACTACTTGAATTGTTCCTATAATTAAAAAAGTCGGATCTATCATATTTATATATAATTATTACATAAAAAAAATATTATTAATGTTGAATTATTTTAAAACTACTTAAAAATATTTTATATAGTAATATTATAAATGCCAACAAATAGATCAGACTATCAGAAAGAATATTATCAAAAGAATAAAGAGAAATTTAAAACTGTTTATTATAAAAAGGATAAACAAGTGCAAATAAATAAATCCAATGTTGAAAAGAAAATGGGAAAGTTACAGGATGAAGTGAATTATTACAAAGATTTATGTGATAAATTCATGTGTCTAATTGATTCAAAGGATGACCCTACACTCCTACAACAAACATTTAACAACATTGAGATACCAGTTCGTGTAATGAGCAAATACTATAAACAAAAACATGCAGCATTCAATGAAGCAGTTCAAACTAATTATCTATTCAGAGATAATGAAAATTAAACCAATATATAATCACATAAAATAAATAATATGTTATGTAATTATATAAAATGACCAATAACAAAAAACTTGTAATTGAATTCACAAACAATGAACGAGTTAATCTAGATTACATTAGACTTGATAGATTATCTATTGAAAAGGTAATCTTATACAATAGTTACTATTTAATAAACAGTAATAATAACGTGTTTAATTACAACAACACAACGTATAATATCAAGAACGGGAACTACACGGGCGCACAACTTGCAACTGAATTGTCAAATATAACCAATATGACAGTTACATATGATAGTATAAATTACAAATTCACATTTACCTTTAATTCATCCATTGACTGGCAACTGTCTAAAAACAATGCTTCATTAAATCATATATTAGGATTTAAAAATGTCGATAAAACAGGGTTAACTATTTCTTCATCTTGTGTTGCTAATTTATCATTGACCCCTTACTACTTGTTATACATTAAAGGTCTTCAATCAAATGATGTATCTAATATTGGTGATTGTTACGAAGTGATTTATAATGATCAAGCAGCAGGTAGTATGTTGTATTACAAAAAGGATATTGATAGTGATAAATTTGAAAAGATCAACTATAATAAAACGATTGACCATCTTTTGATCACCATTAAAGATCAGTTTGACAATGTCATTGACTTCAACGGGCAGAAGGTTGTGATTGAATTCAACATTTCAACAAATTAATTTTAATTTAAGTTGTAAAAAAAAGGTGTCATTTTTACGGTAAGCTTTCTTATTATTATTGACAATTGAAATAAATAAATAATTATTTTATGTGTATATGATATACAATGAATTACGAATCAATAGCAATGATATTATTTTTAGGCGCAAATATATATTTTTCAATTAAACAGTTGAAAATGTATTTATAAGTTTTGCAAAAATAAAACTTATTAATAATTTTTTATAGATAAAATTAAATTAGTTTCATTTTTGACAGTGAGATTGAAATAATAGTCCAAAATAATAGTCCAAAATGAAACTAATAAAATTAATATTATTATT
>Ga0307980_1001113_pt1 | contig 11011 bp, 17 predicted proteins | sample OrgLakmetage1060_FD_201817 | JGI IMG/M metagenome (GOLD analysis project Ga0307980, IMG submission 201817) | Saline water microbial communities from Organic Lake, Antarctica - #1060 | ecosystem: Environmental > Aquatic > Non-marine Saline and Alkaline > Saline | place: Antarctica: Organic Lake... | reverse complement strand
CAATCATCACATAATCAGCACCTAATGCCAATGACTTAATAATGTCACTATGGTCTTTCATTCCACCGTCTGCAACTATTGCTGGTGCTATTTTGTTAGGGTTTTCTTTCATGAATTTCCGCTTGGCTTCGTACGTTGCACTAATAAGTGATGCCATTGGGTAACCTACACCACTTTGTTTCGTTGTTAAGCATCCACCACCATTTCCGATACCAACCCTGATATAATCAACACATTTGCCTTTGGCATACCAAGTATATGTTTCGGGGTTAGCTATGTTACCAACCATTATAACGATATCTGGTCTTAACCTTTTTATTTCTCTACAATAATCAAAAACCTTTTGCATGTGTCCATTGGCAACATCAATTAAAATATGTGCATCACTTCTAACATTCCTAAAACTTGTTTTAAGTTCGTAATCAAGGTCAGTAAAACCCATACTTATGAATATTCCATGAGGTGGAACTTTATTATCGTAGAAGTCTTTATATTTTATTGTACGTGGTAATGTAATATTTATTCCAGCATCCAGAAATGTTCTATAATTTGTTTCATTAATTACAGAATCCATTGGTGCTGTAAATAATGGTAATCTTGGTGGTAACTCAATTCCCTTATATCTACTGTTGATATGTGTTTTTATTTTAGGTACGATGAGAATATCATCGAAATCGAATTGCGGTCTTAAATCTTTCATTGTGGTAAAATTAAAAAGAGTGTGTGTTTTTCCTAAAGAAATAAATTATATATATGAATCTTAACACTTAAAATTTAATTCTTAAAAACCTGAATTCTGGACACTTGAACATTCCAATCTCTATCTGATTCAAGTAGTTTAAATTTATTATTTCTGAAATACTCAACAACACACTCCCATGCAGTTATTCTGTTTTATTGTCTTGGGATTTCGAATCGATTTCTCGTTCCGCAATTTGTTCATCGGTCAGAATTTCTTCGGGTGCGTCCCAATCGATTTCGGTGGCGTAATTATATTCATCGAGTTCGTCCTGAATCGCATCTACTTTCCTCTGGAATTTATCCGTTATTTCTTTACGTTCTTGTTCACTAAAATGCACGCAGTAATTCTGAATCTTATCACTGTATCCAGCAACCTGTGCACCCTCTACGACACTCACCTCTTTCCAGAAAGCAATAAGTGCTTTGAGTTCACCGAGAAGGTAGATTTTTGACTGAATTTCTTGATTAGCTACATTAATAGCGTATTTCAAACCAATAAGGTCATCAATTTTAGTGAGAAGCTCATTATACGCCTCAGTAGAATCAAAATTCTCACCATTTTTCGAACCCTCAAGATATGAATTCTTTTCTCTAATTTGTTCCTTAAGTCTGCTGATTTCACCAATCAGATTTTTCTTTTCTTTTAATGCTTTATATAATTTCATTTCGATGTGTTTTTCTGTACAATATTAATAATAATTTATGTGAAATGCAAGACTTTTATATATTAGTTTTCACTCTGAAATCTATCGACCAACCCGTAGGCATGTGTTTGGGTTGCGTGACATCGATGAAATGTCTTCTCCAAAGTTTAACAAAATCTTCAATACTATCTTCAGCAATTAATTTCTGTACCACATGATAACCGTGGTCATATTTAATTCGGTTCTCGCCCTTAAATCTATACATCTCTTGTTCATGTGTTTCTTTAAGTAAGAGATACATTTTATAGAGTTGCACGTAATTATAATTACAAACCGTTTCGAATGGAATACCTGTGTCATCTGAAATCGCCTTGAGTTTCTTCAATACAACGTCTTGACTTACTTTACCATATGTGTTAAATAACGAATGTATGTTATTCAGAAGTATGGCGTTCTTTTTACCAGCTTCACGAAGTTTACCCGTGTATTCCACGTTGAATTCCTTGATGGTCTTTATATCGTATTTGTCGGCAATCTCATCTTTAAAATTGCTGGCTTCTGTTTCATATTCACAGTGTTTTTCATGATGAATTAGAACCACGTCATGATGATTTTTTGATTTATATTCTTCAGGGAAATAACTTCTATAACAATAAGGCACAATGTGATGTCGTTGAAGTCCATCGGAGACCCCAGTGACAACACATATTGTTTTACGAACACTCTTACCAAAAATCTCGTTATTCTCAAACCCGTTTCCCTTTGGGGTGAAAGTCAGTTGGATTTTATCTTTAGCCGTTCTCTTCGCCAGTCCTCTTTCGAGATACCATGTTGCTTTTCTTTCACCGCAGGTAAACATGTGAGTCCCATCGGGATGATAGACCGCCCAATTTTCAGCATTAAGATTTTTGCTTCCGACTTTTAATATGTTATTACGTACTCTATTCTTACTTATTTTGTTCATTATATGCATTCATAAATCGTTCTCTGATGACATTGTAATTACTATTCAATATAAATTCATCGTAATCCTCTCCCAAGGAGTCCCTGAACTTGGTCATAGCGTGTCCGAGTTCCTTCCCCATTAGATTGGGGAGCCATGACATTACAATATCACCGTTGAACTTCTGCGAAAGAATTTTGTTTTGTCTGTCTTTCGTTTTCAACGTATTCAATTTCTCCAGTAGCTTGGCTTCGGGAAAACGTTTGTTTATTATCGGCAAATAATTATCCTTATTGGAATCGAATTCATAGGCGTGATGAATATCGTGGTCTTCCAAATATTTAAGGAAAACATGGTAGCTACCACGTTTACGATTTCGTTTCTTATCGATATGCTTAAGGTTTTTCATTTCAAACATCTCGGCATCAAAATATTTGCTGTCAATAGCAAACCTAATGATGTCTTCCAGAGTTTCAAATCCCTGAAGATATCGGTCGTAATCGTAGCCACCGAATTCAAAAATTTTTCTGGCATCGGTACTTAACAAAACGTTTTGCGCAAGTCTGCCATTGAAATTCCTGAATTTGTAAAACAAACCGTCCCAACCATAGGACAATCCAAACTTATGGAATGTCTTACCCATAATATTCCCAAGCGGGTCATACGAGTAATAGGTTTTTGCGATTTCCCATTTACTTTCCCTAACTGGAATGAAATCGATTTGAAAGTTTTCGTAGTCAAATGAATACACACCGCCATTGTTGTGAATGGCGTGTGGATTAAATGCTGTTGCGATATATTCTCTCAAATCAATGTTCCTGTTATGGAATTGTTCATCGATTTTAATCAGTAAATCCAAATCTCCGTGGTCGGGTTTCTGATGGTAGCATGTAACGATTCCAGTTTCGACCTTATAATCAAAGTCTTCACCGATTTTGTCTCTGATTTCCATACCAATTCTAAGGAAATCCGATGTTAATTTTCTCTCTGTTGTTATGCCGTACTTATTTAATGCTTTGCCTCCCATAAACTAATATTTTCACAATTATACGAAAAATTTGTGACATAGTTACAGGAAACCTTAAAAAAGTTTAAACAAAATCACGTCATCAACAGTTTCGTGTTCACTAAAATTCCAGTTCTCGGTTTCGTTTAATTCATCGAGAAACAATTTCACTTTTTCAATGTCTTCATGATATGCCTCTAATAGTAGTTCTTCATCACATTCGATTTCGAAACCAGAAATATCTTCATCGTTATCCGCAATACAATCAAATTCGTCTTCATCATCAGCACTTAGATTATACGACCAAATCATTACGTTTCCCTGTAACACAAATTCACCCCTTAATTCGTCTTCTTTAAATTCTTCTTGAAATGTGTTAAATAATTCACTGATACTCATATGTTTATCTATTTATAGTATTATAATTTTACCGTGAACTACCCACCCACGCCATAGGCGATGAATGGGTTTTACGCTCCGTTGTATAAAATGGGTGATTATATTTTTAATGACATAATTCCATTCCAAAGAAAATTTGAGAAATATAATTTAATTATTGGTTAAGACATTCACTTTCCCGTCAATTAATTCAACAAGAATCGGCTCATTTACCGCCATGTAATCACCGTCCAAAACAGATGCATTGATGAATGTAGTGTTTTCAATTACCTTTACACCATAACCTTCATGGATATGACCGAACATTGAAATAACTGGTTTGATTCTTTCCATAACCTCTTTATATAGACTTGGACTGCCTTCGTGTTGCATCGTATATGGTACATAATCACCAATCATGTATGGTGGACTATGGGTTATAAGTACATCGGTATCGTCATCAATGATTTTCCAGTATTCCGTGAGTTTGGGTTCGAAGACATTGAATGCCCAATTACAAAATGGTGGTTGTACTGGTGTACCGTAAAACTTAATATTGTTAATAACAACGCTTTCGTTTTCCAGATAAATGACATCGCCTTCACTCACGTCTTCAACAACTTTCCTCGCCAAACTATTGTTTTTCTGAAAAAGCCAATCATGATTACCTGCGATAAAAATTTTATATTTAAATTGTTTTAATCCAGCAAACCAATCCACAAAATCAGTAATAGCTGCAATGCCACCATTACTGCTAATATCACCGCAATGCACAAGTACATCGGCTTCATATTCATTAAGACCAATGTATCGATGTTTATTGTGTGTATCAGAGATTACACAAATCGATGTTTTATTCATTTTTAAAAGCATTTACATAAATTTTCACCCCTCGCATTCCCCCTTAATATAATTATTATTGGTTAATTCACAAAGCAAATAGTTAATACTTGATACAATATTAGTAAATATTTTTGAATTAAAAAGATATTCTACAGTATCTTCCGAATAATAATTCATCTCGAAATCATAATGGGTTTCGTTTTCGGGATACCAAGTCAAATTAATATCCAACCTAAACGTATCACTACTTCGAACTATTTCTTCAGGTAACGATTTAAAATCTTCAACTATATTTTCAGCGACTTTATGTTTTTCAAGGTAATTTAGAAATTCATGTTTAGAGTATCTCTTCGGACATATTTTTTTCATTCACATCATTTATTACTGTAGGAAAAATCATACCGTTTATGATGGTCTGGATTTTCAATTATCGCCCCGACTTGATATTTTTCCTTATTTATATTATTAATAAAATTTCGGGTCGCTCCCCTCACTTGAAATATCGTGTCATTTGATTCGATATTTATAAAATACACTATATTATGATATTCATCGCTGTTCGCTGGCATATCATCGACTATTTTTTGAACCCCAATACCGAACTCTGGGTTTTCTTTTCTTACTTTTTCAACCTGATTTGCGATGGCTTGCTTGTTTTCAAGTGCATTGATTTCCAACATTCTTTTAAGCATTCCCTTATTTTCCTGTCCATAATCCACAACTAATTCGAGTTGTTTTCTATTGTATTCCCGATAATCATCAGAAATAATAAGAGCGTCATCATACACCTTATCAATTTTCAAATCAACATTGTTGAAACCCTCCCCCACATCGGTTTTAAGTTCATTGATAGCGGTTGTGTTATTATTTATAGCAACAGTGTTGTTATTCAATGTTTTTTCGAAACCATCCATTCTATTAAAGAAAGACGCTTTGAATTGACCCAATGTAAATGCTGTGAGTATTAGAGTGCTTGAAACCCCTATAACCCATTTAAGAATTAATTTAGATTTATTTGGTTTAACATCGATTTGGTCAACGATGTCATTTATTATACTTCCCATTTCTTTTCTTTTTTCATGTAACAATTATGTTCCGATTATAAATACTTTGCAACGCCTAATCAGTCAATAATAATCACAAAAATAATACCAATTTAATGATGAACTAAAAGAATGTCTTTCAATGAGTTGAGTCTCATGTGACCGACATCATACATGATATTCCAAGATGCTGTAAATAGGTATGTTGTAATACCAGCCCCATTTAATTCATTAAAATTTTCATAGTGGTCATCTACAAATATCTCAACACCAGCTTCTTTAGCTGCTTCAACCTTACTCATCCTAAGTCCGACACCGAATACCTTTTTTGGGGGGAAACCATTTCTTTTTAACCATTCCTCGGTTATTTCACGTGAGACTGGTCTTGATGTAATGTAACAACAGGGGTCAAAAGGTATTTCTTTTGGGTTTATTAGTGTGGGAATGTTTAGATAAAACTCATCTAATGTATCGGCTTCACGCATTGCCTTGAATCTATCACCAATTTTAGGGTCGAGATACCAAGTATTGGGTGTTGGGTTTACTTCGGGATATAATCGATGCCATGCCAATGTAAAATCAGCAATAACTCCGTCAATATCTAACCCAATCTTTAATGTTTTCATATCAATGAATTTATTATAATTGTGGTACAATAAGTTTTTCTTCTAAAAGATGGGTACATAATTTTCTAACCTTTCGTTTCACGGTTTCCAAATCTCCTGTAGGAATTATGATGTCACTCGAATCAAAAAGGTCGATATCAAATGAATCTTTTGGTTCTAATGGTTTGGTTGGGTCGAAAACACCTATAATCATATCAAAAATATCGTCTTCAATGCATTTATCAATTTCTGCTTGACTACGCATTCCAACATACATATCATTATGTTTAAGAATTTCTTTAGCCAGTCTTGCCTTATCTGGATTGTTGTAATTTTTTATCAGGTCATGCCATTCCGCACGATGATTCATTCTGTCTTCAAAACATTCCATAAATGATGAATAACCATATTTATCTTTTAGTTCATCATAAATGAATATTTCTGCTGCCATTTCAGAACTGCTCTTAAATGACATTTCAGTTTGTTCTTCAATCATTTCAGCAACGGTGTCTTTACCGTGTCGCATATGACCAATAACCAATAATTTGTATTTTCTTTCCATTTTTCTGTTTTAATTAAAATTATATTTTCTTCCAGACCCAGCATGGTTCTCCATAAACACCAACAGTATTTGATGATTTACTCATGGGTCTTTTAGGCATTTTTAAACCAATAGCACCCTTATATTCAAATTGACCTGTACTGGCAATATAATCGTTCATGCCGTCACAAATTTCATATCGTTTTTTTCTTGTATAGATATCACTGATATTAATTACAAGATGTCCACCTGACTTCAGATTTGGTGTGCGGAGTTCCAGTGTTTTAAATAAGAAGTTTTGCATCCAATCATCGAACGCCTTATACTTTTTATATGATTGCATTTCACTTTGATTATATTTCTCCTTATCGAAATACGGTGGAGATGTGAAAATTAAATCAAACTCATCATTTACTGGTATATTTGGGTCTTCTGCACAATGTGGATAAATTGAAAATTCCATTGGGTTACCAATTGAATTATAGTGTTTTATTTGCGCTGCATAAGCTGGAAGTTGGTTGACGTTGGGGTCAAACCCAACATATTTTTTCACATATTCACTAGCATGTGCACCCAGTATTCTATCACCCCATCCCATACTAAAATCTAATACAGTTTCCGCTTGAAAATAATCATATATTGCTTTTGCTGCGCTTGGTCTGAATTGCGCTGCGATATACTTTCTAAGCGATATCATTGACCTCAACACCTGTGGATTAATCTCTTTTACCTTCAAACTAAAAAGTGCCTTAAACAGTGTTAAACGGAATCTCTCGGTCTCCCATGTTTTTTGCGGACTCGGATAACCAGTGGCATCACATTTCCAACGCTGTTCCTGATGGAAATAATCACTGGCTTTGTTACCAGCATTTGATGTACCTATATATCTGGGATTAAAATCGTATTTGTAATCGAATTTCGTACCCCATTCGCCCTCATGATATGGGTCACCCAATTTAATGCTCTTAAGTGTCTCATAGTCACGATTCACATCCTCAATACTTATCTCTCTATAAGGTAATTTGATTTTGTATTCCACAATTGCGTCACTGATTTGCTGGATTATATGTTCTTGCGTATAACTGGCTACGATTTCCCGCCAATCGTCTGCGTTTACACATAACTCATTATCCTTAACAAATGGTTCAAATATGTTTATCATTGGAATACTTTTACTCCGAAGATTTCTTCGAGTTCTTTATATGGTGCTTCAACTGTTTCGGTTTCGGTTTTAATATCATTATCTACTGAATAGACTTCCAGTTCTTCCATTTCCATTTGATAATCCTCTGTGGCTTGCATCTTCTGTGCTTCGTTTTTTTCATTTATTGTTATAACGTAGGTGAAAACGGCTCGTAGATTACCCGGGGGCAAGTCGGGGTGACTCACTATTCTCAATGACCCCAGAGGTGTATCGGTTTCTTCTTCTCGAAGAACCCAACGGGTATCGACTCGGAGTTCTGTAACAAAACCCCTGAGTCTGTCCCAATATGTGTCGTCAAAATTTATGTCCATTATTCACCGTTAAGTAAATCTTCAGGGATTTCTCTTTCAGGACAACCATGAATCTCAAGACATCTTACAGCAAGTGCAGCTACTTTACGTACTTCGGCAAGTGCAAGGTCATCATTGAGTAAATAAACCTCATTTTTTGCCTTACTGATATGGTATTCGATATAATTTATCCATTCCGCAGGTGGTTTACTTTCATCTGGTGTGTTATTTTTTTCTCTGCGTGGACTCCATTTCAGGTCTTGATAATCTCTTTCGGTATCAATCCTATCATATACTTCTTCTCTATTCATTTTATGTTTAAATTTTAAATCGATATTACTTTTCAATGTGTTTCCCACAATCACAATAAATGATTCTAAATTGAAATCTGGTTTTTCGACATACTCAATCATATTCTTAATTGATGTGAAAAACGCTCCTGCATTCACTGGTTCACCAATTAGCTTGATTTCCATTTCGTTCTTTAGTGTGTTCTTCAGACCAGTAATAATATATTCTGGAGTGAGTTCGTCTGTACGATGACTATGATATTCGTACATGATTAAAAAATTCCTTAAACTACCATATGCATGGCTATTTGGAACTATTTGTGAATAGTATGAGTTATCCATTATCTATTTGCTTTACGACTGGCTTTAGCCAATTTATTTCTGCGTTGACGCTTTGCTTTATACTTGGCATCAAATTGATTTATTGTTTTATTACCATTGTGTTTAATGGGTTGGAATCTCTGTTTTGATTTCTTGAGTTCAAGAACATAAATTTCTTTTTTCTCTTCATCGGTGAGTTCTCTGGTTTCAACTTCTTGGGTTTTTGGGTTAAGAATCTTGAATAATTCGGTTTTTTCTTCCCCATCTTCCAGTTCTTCTTCGGTTTCAACTGCTTGAACGTAGAAAGTCGGAGATATTTTCAGATAATTCTTTTTATTAAGGTCTTCGGCTTGAAACTCAGCCATTGTTTCTTCGAGCTGTGCTTTAAGTTCTTCTTCAGATGCCCCAGATACGTCTTCAACATCTTTCATTGTTAGTTCTTCGTCTTCAAGTTCTTCTGCGTTAACTGGAACAGTATTTAGTTTGGATACTTGTGGTTCTTCTGGATTTAATTTGTCATTTTCTTGCATTCCATATGTGATTAGAATAAAATTATTTTCTGTAAAACTACACAAATTTAAAATAAGATGCAAGAAAAAAGGGAAGCGAACTCCCCTTTTCTTTAATTAAACTTAGTCTTTTAGGAACTTGTGCTGTTTTAACACACGTTCAATACTCTTATCGTATTCTTTGAGAGGGTGGTTTTCATCAGGATAATGGTTTTCGATTTCCGAATACTTCTTACCTTTAAGAATACCATATGCAGCATATAATACACGTAAATCTTCACGATTCTGTGCGTGTTTATATGTCGCATCACTTGGACTCATTGTTCTCTCGCCAACTGAGCTATACCCGCATGTTATTAATTATCGCCATAATAATCGCTTTCTCCATGACCCCAACCAACTCTAATTACATTGGGTTTGGTCATGTCAATTTCGATTTCTTTTAATGGTTTTGTGTAGGTTACACCCCATTGACCATTTTTCTCAATAAGTTGTTTATGTGCGTTTTCTTCATTTTCTGCAATAACCAATACTGTTTCCACATAACAATTATTCGGTACGGTTTCTAATGTTGCTTGATATAATTTCATATTATTCGTCATCGATTCCAAATATATGTTTTCTTATTATTGCGTAATTATCGAAACACATCGACATTATCTTAAATTCTTTTCCTTCCTTTGCTACTTGGTAAATGTATTTCTCACCAGTTTTGATTTCACGTTGAAGTTCACCTATCTTTATCTTAAACATTTTTCTTTCCCATCCTGTTGTGTTGTCCAGAATATACATATACCCATCACAGTTTCGATTAAATTCCGAAACAGGATAGGTTCGTTTAAGTAGTTCAAAATCTTTCATCTAATTTAGTGAAAACAAGGTATTAGCAATAATTGAATTTCTTCCAACACTTGCATGTAATCCATCATCAAGTATCATGATAACCATACTATCTAATTTATCCCCAAGTTCCCACTGGTCTTTCGCTGTTGCGTAAATATACCCATCATTAACCTTTATCTTACCATAAACAACAGGATTACCATCAGCATCTTTTTCTCTGCGAATAGTGCCGTGGAAACATCTATCAAAACCTTTATTACCAATACCAGCTTTACTCATAAAAATTTCTGTTATTGATATGTTCATTTCTTTTTTCATATTAATCTTTTTTACTTATACGATAAGAAATTAAAAAGGTTACAAAAAAATCACATTTAATTTCTTAATAATATCATCACCATATTTAATTCTGTGTAGTTGAATATCATTATTCTTACAAAATTCGTTTTTTATTTTATCATTTGTTTTGGTTTCAATGAAACCCATTTCTCCCCTAAATCTTTCAATTGGTTTATAATGCTGAAGTCCATCAAATTCTATGCAAGCATTTAGTGATGGGACATAAAAATCGAAACGTAATTTCTTTTTTTGTTTACAACCTTTAAAGGTTTTTTGTCTTAGATATTTTATATTATTCATATCTAAAAATTCCCTTATTGTTTTTTCCCCTTTTGATTCAAAAATACATGAAGGACAACCACACCCATTTAAATGACTGTTCGCTGTTTGTTGAAATTCTCCGTGCAATGGGCAAATTATGGTGATTTTATTTCGTGTGAGACCAAGTTTAGTTTTAGAATAATCATATTT
>Ga0307980_1001109_pt1 | contig 11052 bp, 13 predicted proteins | sample OrgLakmetage1060_FD_201817 | JGI IMG/M metagenome (GOLD analysis project Ga0307980, IMG submission 201817) | Saline water microbial communities from Organic Lake, Antarctica - #1060 | ecosystem: Environmental > Aquatic > Non-marine Saline and Alkaline > Saline | place: Antarctica: Organic Lake... | reverse complement strand
TATGGGCTGACCCAGCAACTGGCGTGCAATACATAGTGACTCCATTCGGTGGGATTACTCCCCGTATTGATAATCAGGGCAATCCTACTCAGGTAATAACAGACACCGAAGGCAACACAATTAACGTAGCGATAGAGGACGGTGAGGGTTGACATGACCAGTAACGAACAACAATGCCGCGAGGCTTTTGACTTCGCTATGGAGTCATTTGACGGCATTGCTAAAGACCTGGCTATTGGGTGTCAACAAGCCACATCAAATGAAATTTGGAACGCCATTGAGCAGGCTAAGGCGGCATGGAACACCCGCACGCCACCACAGATAACCGAGGCAATGATCGAGGCGGGGGCTAAGGCCGCGTGCGAAACGAGAACTCTAGCAGCACGACACGCCCTTGACGGTGATATAGACCAAGCATTTATAGTATATACCAAGGCTGCGCTAGAAGCTGCGTTTAAGGAGATGGAATCCGTAATGGGGGAGAGTAAGTAGAAATGAACATTGACCAAGCAATAGAAATACTCACCGAGCACAATCACTGGCGCAGGGGTGAGCCGCCTTACGATGATATTCCAACGGCTGATATGCTGCTGAAACCAAAGGAAATAGGTGAGGCAATAGACTTTGCGGTTGAGGAATTACACAAAATAAAAACGAAAGCTGAGATCAATACCGCCGAAGACCTCTTCGAAAGCGTTAAGCGCGGGCTTATTCAAGCTAAGAACGGTGAAGGCAAAATGCACCGCCCCGAACCAACAGAAGCGGAGATCGAACGGGTGGCTAGGGCGATGATGGATGAGGTGTTTGATGGTGAGCCAGTCGCAAAAGAATCAGGTCTTGACTGGACGGGCAACGATGTTTGGGGTTGTGATTTTGGTGAAATGGCAAAAGCAGCAATCAAAGCTTATCGGGAGGGTGTGTGATGACTAAACGATATTACGACGACGCACTGCAAGCCGCGTGGATGGCTAGGGAATTTGGGGTAAGAATAACCACAGAAAATGGCCTAGATGTGGCTAATGTGGCCGTTGGGATGGCAAGCCGCCTAAATGATTCATTTGTTTACCATGACCCTCCTTATCACATCCACCCCGATAGCCTGCGCTTGTTTGAGCCAATAGAGGGAGATTTAGTGACCAGCTGGAGCTTTCCTGACGGAATACGTTCTAAATCAGGAATACAGAAAAGCTTAATAAGTAAAGGGCGTGAAGTTAAAATAATCCAACGTAACGGAAAGGCATTCTTTATGCCGGAGGAGGAGCTATGAAAGGCGCGCTAATCACAGAAACGAAATACATACGATTCTTAACCGAACGGCAAGCGGCTGAATATTCCGGCATGTCGCTGGTAGAGTTTCGCCGCGTCTGCACCGTTGCGCCAGTTCTGCGCGCGCAGGGGCGTAAGGCGTGGGATGTTGTGAAGCTAGATGCGTGGCTGGATTGCGCAAATGTAGCCCACGGTAGCCAAGGCTTAGTGGAAGATGCTATTGCTCGAATGCAATGACATACGCTCTCATAAGGAAAATTAAAAAATACAAAGACCGTCACGGCAAGCTGCGGGTGTATCATCGCGCAACAGGAATAGCGATTGACCAAAAAAAGTTTCCTATCAAAAGTGTTGAGTTTTTCGTAGAGTTTGATCGTATTACCAGAGAACATACGCCGCTACCCACCGAAAAAGACACTCTCGGCCATCTCGTAGAGCAATACCAAAAAAGCGCGGATTTCATCGACAAGCAGCCGCGCACGCAATCGGACTATATGAAGCTCATGAAATACCTTGAGCCCGCTTATACGCTTCACATGCCAGACATTAGTCGTGGTGTTGTCATGAAAATACGCGACCGCGCGCGCGAAACTCGCACAGACCACTTCGCCAATTACCTAATGCGCTTCATGTCGCTTCTATTTAATTGGGCAAAAGACAGGGGATTAATCGACACCAACCCCGCCGAAGGGATTAAAAGCATCAAACGCGCCAAAGATGCACCGCGTGCCAATAGGCCGTGGACTCGCGCAGAAATGCAAGCCGTCATCGAAAACGCACGCTGGGGTGTGAAAGAGGTTCTAGCACTATGCATGTATGCCGGACTTCGCAAGGGCGATGCATTAGCCGCCAGCAAGACGATATACAACGGCCACACCATTGAGGTTGTGACGCAGAAAACAGGCCGCAGGGTAAAGATGCCCGCGCCCGTGGCTTTGAAATTCATCTTAGACAGTGCCCCCGCGCACCCCGCCATAACCATAGCAGCAAATGCCGATGGAAAGCCGTGGAAAGATAACGGATTCAACTCAGCTTGGAAGAAGCTGCGCGCGAAGCTGGAGGCGCAAGGTAGCATTGAGGAAGGGTTAACCATCCACGGCTTGCGCCATACCGTGGCCACCATGCTTCGGGAGGCCGGAGTCAGCAAAGAATTACGCGCAGATTTCCTGGGCCACAGCAGCACAATGGCAGATTGGTATAGTCGTGATGCGGATATGAGCGAGAAAATGCGTGACGTGGTGGAAATATTTGATACAACACTGTCAGATTCCGGCGAGTAATTGTCTAACCTTTCTGGAAAAAGTGTCTAACCTTATCGAACTACGCGAACGACAAAACGCTGAAACGATGTACTACCAAGGGTTTGACGAGAGTGTGCCCGCGTGGCGGAATGGTAGACGCTGCGGACTTAAAATCCGAAGTGAAACCAGCATAAACAATAGCTTATATTTTCAAAAGTGTCTAACCCACCTCATTTGCTCAATAGGTTAGCGGGCGATTGTCTAACCTTTTACTGCCAAGGCATCTTGCGGTAATTAGATACCGACTTAGAAATTGATCGGTCACTGAACCAGAACGAGATAGCAGCGATAGTGCTAAATATCACCGCGTCTGTAATAGTAGTTTCTATGTGTACCTGCGATGTCGTGAAATAGATTAGCGCCGTGAGAAGCACGAGAACCAGCGTAATAAGTGGACGAAATATAGAGCGCGTGTCATTCACCCATTGGCTTGTTCCGCCAAACGATGAATCATGCTGCAAAGCCGCAATGTATCCTGAGCTTTGCGCTGACGATTCCGCAATCAACAGTTCGCGCTCCGTTTCTTCTTTCAAGCTGGCCAACTGCATTTCTTGCAACCGTAGCTCGTGCTGATAATCCAGCGCCTTTTCCTTGCGGTCTTCAGCGCGTGTAAAAATCCCAAGAACCTGACTAACAACCGTTCCCAGAAGCCCTGTCGCGCCACCGCCTAATAGTAATTCTAATATTCCCATGTTCGCTTCCTTCCATTGTCTACATGCATAAACGACCTAGCGAAGGCGATACCACCAAAGCCAGCCTCTTCTGCCGCTTGTTTGAGCTGCTCTTTGTTGTGGCCTCGCAACGCTATATCAAACGCGCGGCCTTGCTTGTGCATACTGCGCGGCGCGCCGCCCACACGTGCGTTATGTCTAGGGTCACGGTAGGCGCTGGTTATTGTCATCGGCCTACCAACAATATCCCGCATAACTTGAAGTTTATGAATGGCATCAATATCCACCTTCAAGCTTCCGTTACCCCTGCTGGCAAGCTCGTTTGGAGAAAAATTAGGCCAAAGCCACTCGCTCGGCTGGACATCTGTGTAATGCTGCCAATACAAAGTGTTTTTACCCGTCATTTTTTATCTGCCAGCGCTTCGAGTTTAAATAATAAGGGCGCAAGCAATGCTTTAGTGTCCGCTGAAATTAACGCGCGGTGCATCACAAGGTCTTTATCCTCAATCCGCGTAGTCTCAATATATTTTAAACGCTCATCATGGTTAATAATCGACTGTTGATTGACCATTACAGCCTTTTGATTCACCTCAATTCGGCTATCCATTTTCGCTGCGAACCACACAATAGAGACTGTTTGCAGCACTATGGTTAGCATAAGAGCTAAAGGAATATGTTTATCGACTTTCCAGCTTGTGTCGATCTCGCGTCTGTCTTCCATAGTCACAGGACTACCAGTAGCGCCACAAGCACAATATCCGCAGTTAGCCCGCCCGCTACTTCAGTCGGACGGCGACAATCCCAAAACGGCCTATCGTCAGGATGCACGCGCCCGTTCGCATCCACCCGTACCGGCGTGCCACGCACATGCCCTTGCTGCGCATACAAATGCTCCCAGCCGAGCTTTTTACCCCGCTCAGTGCTGTAATTAAACAGCATTAAACTAAGGCAGCTAAGCATACCTGTGTAATAATGCGCTTTCAAAACATCGTGCAGCGTCGCGGGGCCATTACCGCCTTGGTGCATAAAGTCGTTTTCGATATTCTCGGTGCGACTGCCGCGAAACAACACCCACCAAAGCGCGATGCTAGGGAACACAGTTAGGCCCCATAATCCGAAGGTAAAATAGAATGCTGCCGAATAAGCGACAGCACTGATCGCCGCTAAATACCAACGCCCCAGTGTATTGTGGCCGTGCAAGGCCGATGCAGTTGCTAAAATCATTCTGGAACCTCCGAATTTATTGTTACACTTCCGTTATTTGTCCATGATGCAGCCAATATGCTGTCAGTAGTCACGTCAGATTCTGCACCAATAAGGCTTTTAGCTCCGGCTAGTCCGACAAGGTTTTTCAGCTTGCCTGCAGTGCCGTCAAACACGTCGGAAGGTTCGGGTAGCGCTCCGCTGAAGAAAGTCGGCTGAAAAATTAGCCCGTTAAACTTACCTACGCCGCCGGAACGTGCGCCTATTGTAACGTCCACAGATATATCATTAACAGCGACAGTGGGTGCGGTATAGCTGCTCGCCGTTTGCTCCACGCCGTCTTTCCATAAGCGCATTCTATCGCCAGCCGTCGGGTTTGCGCTATCATAGTACAATAGGAACGATTGCCACGAGCCAACAGTGATAATGGATGAAATATCAAATGTTCCACCCGGCGAGCATCTTATTTCCAACGCACCGTTATTGACTTCAATTCTCCAAGATCGGTCTGCGATGCCTAGCTCATGCGCCATAATAAAAGCGCCTGTTGTCACGTTGTCAGGCTTGACGCTGAACGCTACACCAAACTTTTCACGGTCATAAGCGCCATAATTGGCATCGCTCATGCTTAGATAATCTGAGCTACCATCAAACTCTAGCGACTGATATGGCAAACCGCCGTCAGCAGCCGCCGCAGCAATACCTTTACTTGCTCCCACCGTCATCGCTAAACCGCCCAAGCTGCGGCATCAGGGCCGATATAATCCCAAGAATTAGTAGCGGTCTTTTTTAAGACTGCCGCCCCGTAAGAAGGTATTACCACACTACCAGCAGTTACACCGTTCACGTTCACACCTGATGCCGCTTCAAGCGTCAGCTCACCAGCACCTGCATTAAACACTTCAATCTCAGTTCCAACCACAAACGCCACAGAAGCATTCGCAGGAAGCGTCCATGTGTGTGTTCCAGCTCCCGTGTAACGCCCATATTTGTTAGCGTCACCTAGCACAAAAGTATGATCATCAGCATCGGTAAAAGTTGGGCGGTGGCCAATCACCCCGCCGGTGAATGTTTGCGCCAGCGACCATGTATTTTCCGCATTCACGCGACCTAGATTTAACGTCGCAGCTGTGCCAAGCGCAGCCGCCGAACCATCAACATACAAAATCTTTCCGTCGTCTGCGTCGGAACCGTCGATAGCAGGAACACCATCACCTGGCGCACCCTCTGGTCCACGCGGCCCCGAAATCAAAATACTCCACTCAGAAATGCTGCCACTACCACTGGTGTTCCCAGAATCAATGTCTAATTCAAGAATATTGGTTGCAATATCATACGATAATACACGCCCAAACAGCCAATTATTATCGTCACTCGTATCGATTGCCTGCACATTATCATTCGTCGAAAACTGACGGTCTTCATCCACCACAAATGTCTTTGTGCCAGTGCCAATCGTGACCGTGGAAGAACTGGCAGTATAGCGCAAATACGATGCAGCGATGGCGGCACTAATCGCCGCGGCCGCCGCACTCGCCGTACTGTCTGTAGCTTCACGCGCTGCCGCTTCTGCCAGTACCGCAGCATCTGCCAACGCCTGCGCCCAATTGCCCTGCAATCCGTTAGCCGCAGGTGTCTTGTATCCGATGCCACCAAACCCATAAGGGTTTGTAATCACATCATATTGATTGTGATTATATAGCTCAGCGCGTGCAGCAGCCGCCTGTTCATCTATGGTTAAACTCATCCGATTACCTCTTCATTGTTAATGCTTGCCCCGCAACGGCCAAAGCTTTGGTGTGTTAGTGCGGGTAAATCTTCATTGCGGCCCAGCCACGCATCGCGCAGGCGGTTCAATTGATCGTCACGGTCAATCCACCACGTATAGGGCTGATTAATATCAAGCAGTCGTTGCATTTCATGCACCACGCCCTTGGCCTCTGATTTTGGTAAATGGTCAAAATTGCCTGAAAACACGCGCGGCTTCGCCAACACGTCAAAGTCCTTATGCCCGCTTTGCGCCTGCGATGACTTGGTGCGTGCGCGAAACCCATCTTGCGACGATGGTGCAGGGTTAATCGTAAACTCAACGGCCTCTTCAACGGGGCAAAACCCCACCTGCACAAAGCCATCAGAATTACCCTGATCATCGATCTCAATCAGAAATTCGTCAGCATATAAATTGCCATCAATATAAAAAGGATGATCGCGCTTAGCCCCAGCAAGCTCTTCTTCAGTATAGCTGCGGTCGTGTAAATTCCCGCCATCATGATCAACCTGATCAAATGTATAAACTGAATCCAGCCACTTTACCCACCCACTATTATATATTTCCACGGCAGGGCTATTGCCTTCACGTCGAAATAAAGACCGCCGCACCTTCGCATCACGCGAAAGGTTGGTGCTGCATAGCCATAAATTATCAATGCGGCGCAACTGACTTAAGCTCCCCCGAAATTGCGTATCTAATAAATCAGTGGTGCCGCTACGCCACGGCAGCGATAATGGCAATGCACCAAGATTACCTGCGCCGTAACCATCAGCCGTGTCACCCGTTGTGCTAAACGTCACCTCGCCCGTCCAGACGCGATAGCCTGCCGTTATATTCTTCGTCATCGTAACACCTCAAATTCTGCATTGCTAAGCCCTGCATCAATCGCTTCTCGCACAATCACTACTTTCTGACCTGCTTCAAAACCATAGCGCGGGTGCGTCACCGTAATGGCATCACCTACATTTAATGTCGCAGCCAGCTCGGGTGACAATCCCGCCTCAATTACAAATCGCTTCCGACGCTTCACAATGCTTGCAAGTTTCAAACACACAGCATCAGCATCCGCTTTTTTTGTTAGTCGGGTATAATGGGTAATACCCACCGCATTCGCGTGCTTCGCGGCTGCGGCGCTATCAATGACCGCATTCGTTAAACGAAATGCCTGCGCTAATTGAACTTTCACATCATCATCCACTGCGGCTGCGATACTTGAAAGAGTTAAAGGATTGTCGTTCGGATAATACCCAACCCGCACTTCTTTCACCGCCGCACCCAAATCGTCATCATTACTTAAAATAGGGCGCAGCGCCTTAATCATTAAATCACTACTCTTCAGCGGATCCACTGCCGTTGGTTGCTTCATGTTAATGCTTGTCGTAACAGCATCAAGGTCTGGCAAAGTGCCACACACCACAGGCCCCGTTCGGCTGGTAATCGCCCAACCCAAAACACTGCCCATCAACTGCGCAATAATGGTACGGTAATCATCATCACTGTTATAATACCCTGCCTCGTATGGCATCGCTGTCGCCAAAGCATCAAAGCTGGCAGTGTCAATAGAAAGACCAGCATCAATAATCAAACGCGCTGCCAAGGCACTTGCATACCGATCTGCCGCAGCCTCCTCAACCGTGAAGTCAATTCTTACTCCTCCGCCAAGCGGATTAGAACCGCCCATTAACAGCGCGCTTTTTGCCAAGCACGTCACATATGTTCCAACCGTTGGCGACGCGGCCAGCATCGCATCTAGCGTCGCATAATCTGCACCCGCCGTCCAAGTGCTGCCACCGAGCCTGACCTCATCAAGACTATGTGTCGCAACAAGGTCGCCTTCTTTATTCCATCGCCAGCAATAAATGCGCAATGGTGCATTCACCAGAACAGGTTCTTGGTTATAATTCACACCGCCTGCGCGGGGCTTGCGTTGCCCGCCAATATCGTCAGTAGTACCTTCAGTCAATGGCGAGGGGCTGTCAGCATTACTTCCTTCAAACAAAGCCGCACCAACAGGCCTATCTAATACATCACTGCGCGAGCGCCATGCAAATTCGGCAACATCCTCACCCGCAAGTACATGCGTCACATTGCCCGTAAATACAGCTTCAATCTCGCCATACGCATCACCCGCACGGCCAATCTTTAAAACGCCTTCACGTCCAAACCCATAATCGGCTAGATGGTCATATTTGCCGCTTAAATTCTGCGCGCTTACCAGCGCCACTTCTTCATCGCCAAACCCGAACGCCAAGCGTGACGGGTAAATACCACGCTCAACCGTGATACTTTCCGTTTCACTAATGTCCGGCGCGAAATAGCCAGGCGCACTCGCGTCATTATACCCAACAGTCCCCAACCGTATATCGGTAATTGCCGGACTGTCATCACTTAATGCCGTTGTTTCAAATAACAAAAAACTGTTCATTTCGCATACCGCATTACACGGCCATCTTTGGCAATCCGGTCAAGCCTACCAATCATTTCATCTTGCTGCTGCACCGTCAGGTTCCCGCTTTGCGCAACCGTTCGCCCAACCGCGTCCACCGCCTCGATAAGCCGGTCAACTTGGCCTGAAAAGTCATCATTCGCGGGGATGCGTCCTGTGCGGTTCATATATTCCAGCTTCGACGCGCCAATCTTTTTAACCGATGCGCTGCGTGTCACAAACTCGCCATCGCTCAAACGAGCATTAATGCGGTCAATACCAGCTTCACCACTAACAAATCCGCCGTTGGCAAACCCGCGCGCGTTAAGCTGGCCTTTAAATTCGTCTAGCCGTCCTGACTCATTAATACGCTGCGCAAGCAATCCATCCGTCGCAGTTTCATTCGCACCAAGCAAGCCCATCTCACGGGCAATTAATGTATAGTTCTTTTGGTCTTGGGTTAAGCCCGTTAGCGCGCCGCTACCGTAACTGGCACTATTTACAATATCTTCTAGTGAGATGCCCAAAGTGGTCATCGCTGTTTCCAAAGCGCTAAAACCACTCGATAGCACATCAATCTGTGTTTCCGCCGCGCTCGCAATTCTTTCTTGCAACACAGTTTGGCGATCAGCGGTGGAAAGCGTTTCTTGTGCCACCGACTTAGCCAATTGCCTGTCAGCTGCATAGTCCGAGTTAAATTGGTTAACCTCACCACTAAGCTCTAAAAACGCTGGTAATATTTCTTTCAGCTTTTCGGAAGCATCAATATCACCCAACGCTGCCTGCTGTCCAAGCTCGCGGATGATACCACGCATATTATCTAAATTATTAACCGGTGTTTCTGCCGTGAAGCGCCCATAGTCTAACTCATCCAGCAAGCCCCGCAGAGAAGTCGCTACACTGCCAAAACGATTAGCTAAGCTGGTGGCTACTTGCAATCGCGTACGCTCAGTGACCAGCAAGTTATTTTCAATCTCATTGTTTTGCGCACGAATCGTTTGCATGTTCAATGTGTGCAAAAGCTCCGCTTGATCAATCTCTTTTTTTGTGGCGCCAAGCGCCATCAAATCGCGCAACTGAATATTATAACGCGCTTCTTCATCAAGCTCCGCCAGACGATCAGGAGCTACACCGGACAATATACCACGGGCAATACCGCGTGAATATTCACTTAATAACGCGCTCATACGCGCTTCTTCAACTTCACGCACCTTTTCAACCGACAGCTCCAACCGCTCTGCCGTTGCAGCCGCTGCATCAAACTCTGCTTTCAGCGCTTTAGCCGCCACTTCCATTGCCGTAAACACGTCAGGAATCTCGCCAAGCTCTTCAAAACCCGCGGCAAACGCAATATCGCTCAAAACTTCTTCAACGGCGCGGCCTTCAACTTCAATCTTGTCCAGCGCGTTCGACAGAGTTGCATTCACTTCGCCACCAAGCTCTTCAACCCGACGAACAAACAGCTTAGACAATTCGCCAAGTGCGCGGTTCAAATCATCATTATCTTCGGGGTCAAATGTGACAGAAACATTTTTATTGTTTAAATCACTTTTGTGGTCACCAAAGGTAAAGAATCCGGTGCCGTCATTCACACCCGCTTGAAACGCAGTACCAGCTATATTGCCTTCGTCGTCTGTTGGAGCTTTAATAAGACTCAAATCTAGTCCAGCCGTTTGCGCGATCGTGCTAGTAACGGCATTTAATGCGTCCGCAATTTGTTGCGCGGCTTCTTCATCAAGATGCTTGGCTTGAAGGTCTAGGCCTTGAAAGCTACCATCAGAATTAAAACCATCAATGCCCGCCGTCGCTGCGGGATGTGGCCGACCTCCACCGCCAAACAACCCACCAACTGCCGAGCCTAAGAAACCGCCGATTGCTGCACCAATAGGACCACCAACCGCCGTACCAATTACCGTACCAATAGTGCCCGTGATGCTGCTATATTCCCCAGACAGCCCTGCAAAGTCTGCAAGCATTGTGCCACCCAAACCAGCTAGGCCCGCACCCGGAGTAAAGGATTGGCTCAACCCTCCGGCGACACCACTTCCAGATAATGTTGGAAGCCCTGTTGTACCAACGCCAAACAGATCGTAACCCATTGTATCAATCAAAGTTCCTATTGAAGAATCAAGCGCAAAAATAGATTGGCTCAAACTTCCACTTGAAAAAACACTAGATAGGCTTGACAAATCACCAATCCCGACGCCGCCAAAACTTCCTGTACCACCAGAACTAATGCCACCACCGCTGCCGCCGCCTGAGCCACCGAAACCAGTAACCCCAAGAACTTCACCGAGTATCGGCTGTATCACCCATGCAGCAGCAACCTCAGCCGCTAATTTTTTAGCAATCGATGCTAGACTATCAAAACTAAACTCACCATCGACCAGCATTTGTGCCAGCTCATCTTGCACA
>Ga0307980_1001107_pt1 | contig 11064 bp, 20 predicted proteins | sample OrgLakmetage1060_FD_201817 | JGI IMG/M metagenome (GOLD analysis project Ga0307980, IMG submission 201817) | Saline water microbial communities from Organic Lake, Antarctica - #1060 | ecosystem: Environmental > Aquatic > Non-marine Saline and Alkaline > Saline | place: Antarctica: Organic Lake... | reverse complement strand
TTGGGACGCACTAAATAGGACTCTGGTTGGACTCGAACCAACACCACCGGCAATGTTTCTCCGGTACACGTAGCTACGTGCTGACCTGCAATGCAACCGTTACACCACAGAGTCCTAATTAGTGCCTTCGAATATCCCGTCGAAGGTTCGGGTTAGTTAAGCTTCCATCAGTGCGTTAAGAACATCTACTACCTCTTCCTCAGAAGCTACTTCAGGAAATGCCTGGTTGTATTCAAATTCCAAACGCTCTGCAGCGTCTAATGCTGAAAAACGAATCAGATCCTGGACATACCATTCCTGACCTTTGATAAACTCAATAGCTGGATGATCCTTACTTGCTTTATCATCAGCTAAAGACAATACCAAGCTATCCTGCAATTCCAAAGTCATATCAGGAGTAATACCCAGTGACTTAATTTTCCTACTTTTAGCTACTGCTCTCTTACTCGCAATAGCCATAGCTTGTTGATTTCGTTGCATATTTTTACATCTCTAAGTTAAATTGATCTGCGGCTCAATTCGTACCGTCGTAATTTTCACAAGAACGAGCGAATGCGAGAAATAAGACAGTCGAATCAGCAACCACTAACACAGGCATGAATAGGCCTAAAACAGCCCTAAAGCTTAACGCTGCTACATAACGGGTATGTGTTGCAGGTAGCTAAGCTAATAGGCTGAGAAGCCATACACAGCCTTGTAGACATGCCTACTAAGGCATGAGGAAGTTAGAAGCTATATCAATTTCCTGGCAGTCACCAAGAATAACTTTAGGAACATATTGTGCTCTGCCACCAGAACTAGCGGCAATCTCATCCAGAGCGCGCTGGTAATAGTTCATTTTGGCAGCACCACGGAAGAATACCTTAGCTTCATCAATAACTTGATCGAAAGCATCAGGCATAACCATGTAGTCATCATGCTTTAGCAAGAATGGTTGACCACTCGATAAAAGACGACGTACAACCCTACGAAGTAGGTAACCGTCTAACGAGTGAGTTATATTAGCGTAGAGACCTCTAACTTTGAGCTGAATACCATCTTTAGAATGGATACCAGCACCTTGACCAGAGGAATAAATTGGATACTGATTAATGTCCAGTGCCAAAGGCATTGTCCTAATAACAGTATCCTTAACGTAAGACTTCTTATCAGCATAAGAAGCTGAATAGACCTCAATAGGAACATGAGTCATAACAGAACTATGTTCAGCTATGAGATGATCCGGTGTCTTCCACCGCAAGGTAGTTTGATTATTTGCAACAATCTGACTGCCCCAAGTAGCAATAGCATCGATATTATCTACGCAGTCACCGTACACTTCCCTGTTACGTGTACGAATAGTTTCCTCATCAACATCGATACCTAAAGATTTTGATATGAGTGAAGAAGTCGTTTTTGGAGTACTGCCATGCAATAACTGCATGTGTATAGGTTTGCTATCTTCAAGAGGCAAATTATAAACATTGCCAAAGTCGGTATGGCTATTATGGGAAGACTCGTGATCAATAAGATTGGCACTGAGCATCATTTTCTCACTACGAAAAGATGAACCGGCCATAAGAAGACCGGAATTGGTCAAATCCTTGCCAAACAAATAATGACAAGGATAACCAGCGCCATGCAACTCCAGTGCTGTATAGCACTTATTTGCAAGTATACGAATACCAAATCGGTCAATTTCCTTTCGACCACCTACGTACTCTATATCCATTGGGTCTTGAGACCCAGCCCAGTCTAAATCCTCCTGAGAGAATTTGGAAAGTGCTTCGAGAATTGGTGTACGACCATGCCTCAATACATAAATTATATGCCTAATATGATCAGCGCCCTTAGACGTAATCATACTGGGAATGTATGAATCTATAAGCAGCGTTTCCCAAAGCTTACCCTGTGGACGCAAACCAGGAAGTTGTGCTTCGTAATATGTACGATACCTACTGTCAGGTTTGACAGGCAGAAAGAACATATCTTGCTTACCCAAATCGACAATAGCATCCTTGTAACTACTGTAACGAAGACGTTTAGAAACGCCTGCCTCATTCTGTGAAACAGATCGATAATCATCCATGAGAGAGTATCCTTTAGACAACAATTCCGGTGTCATTACATCTGACACAACAAACGGAATCGAAGCCATCCTCTTATAGAGTGCTTTAATTTCACTATTGAGTTTTAGTTTGCCAGCTTTCTTGGCATAAAGATGGCCTGGAGTTGCAGAATACCCGTACTGCAAATCTTTGATGCTAGGTGAACCACCTAGAACAACGTATTTGACAGGTATTACTACCCGCTTGCCTTTTACCATTACAGACTTACCCTCCTCACGGAGTTTGTAAGTTTTGTTATCTATAAGTATACTAATTATGAGTGACGCACGAGCTAAATGCACCAACTCAATGTCGTATTCTGTATACTCCTCTTTAACAGGAATATCAGAAATCCTGTCAGCCAGTTGGCTAATAAAAGCTGTCTTAGACAGCTCCGTATTTTGAGAAGCAATGCCCTCGACAGTTTTGGAAATCTTGCGGGAATGATTGGCAAAGAAATCGCCAAACAGCAGTTCATCGTGGACCAAATACGTCATGTGATTCATAAAGGAATGAGAAATTTCGAATGCTTTTGCAGTTTGGGTACTAACAAATGAAATAGACATAACAATACCTCTTTAAGTTTAAACATCCCAAGGAGAATCCTTGGAATAAGGACTAGCTACTAGCATAGCTAGGTTATGCAGACCACTCGATCCGCATAAGCTAACCCCCTCCTAAGAGGGAGAAATTAAAACTACAGCATCAATGGATGCGTAGCCTCAAATCGTTTAAATTTAATCAAGTACACGTCTTGATTATGATCAAAAATACGACTATAAATAGCCCAACCATTCATCTTCGCTAACGCTTGAGCTTCAGCAAGAGTCTTAAACTCGCGTTCAGGAATATCTGGCAGCTTACGAGTAATTTCGTCGTACTTATCTTGCCAGTAGGAAATAATATCCGATATTTCCAAACCGTCTAAGATAAAATCGGGAGTTACAAACGCTATATCACAAGCGGTATCATGATCAAGAAACCTAGGCCATACATATTCCATGAAAGCCATAGTTTTAGGATCTGAAAGCATATACTCAGAGAGTAAATGAACTGAAAATAGTTCAAGGGTTTCATCCCATGAAAGTGCTAATTTAAAGTAGCCAGCATCGGCTGCTACTATTTCTTTTTCAGAAGGATAGCTGAAGTTAAAAACGTTAGAAGTAGACATGATTAATTCCTCATATAACGGTTAGCTTATCTACAGGTATTTGCAGACAAGCGAAGTAGTCCTAACAGCAGGACTAAACTATGCAGTCAGTATGACCACATAGGTTAGCCCCCTCATTAAAGGGAGCTGCTGTATTTAGTAAACATAACTTAAAGCTATGCCTACTCCCCACCCCATATAGAAACCTAGCAGCACTAGCTGCAATGTTGTCAAATGGGATAACTTACTTATTAAGTTAGCCATTATGCGGCTCCGTATATCAGGTTAACGGCTTGGTCAAAAGTAATCTCTTCAGACTGGGCACATACCAGTTTCTGACGATTATAGAGAAACTCTTGGTCAATAGTTTCAATAACACTACTGACAATGCTATAACGCTCATCAGAGGTCATAGGAAAAGTAATAATTGAACAGTATTGAGTAGTCATAGTAATGTCCTCCAGGACATGAATAGCGTGCTGAATGCACACTTACATACTGTGGTATGTAGGTGCACACTCTGTACTTAAATGTAGCCACTGACACGTAGGTGCCAGCGACTACAGTACAGGTGAGATAATGCCTAATGACTAGGCATTACGCGCTGCCTTGCGTTCTGCAACGCTATTGGATATACGGGTAGATACGTTATTAAGCATTTCTGCCGTTCCTTCCCTAGTGTCAGGAAGTGCCCGTAAAGCTGCCTTAGCAGCCGTGTCGGCAGTTTCCACAACGACCGAGGCCCCTACTACCAGTATCGCACAGCTCGTGCTGGTGGCGCTTACAGAGGCTGCTGTGAGCCTCAGGCTTGATGTAGCAGCCAGCTTGAGGTCAGCCCATGCTGATGAGGCTGCTAAGTCATTGATTACGTTAGTGATTGCTGAATTAGTTGAAGTTGTCATGATTAATTCCTCTTTTGATTAATTGAAATTTGGGTCCCATCTCCCCATTGGAGGGGGGTACCCGGTGGTGTATAGGCTCAACACCTAACCCCTACACCATTACGTAATTTATAAATTCCCAAGTGGTTTTTGGTATATTTTGTGTTACTATTGGTTTGCTCTAATCTCAAGCTGCTACGTATTACATAGATAATGAATCTGCGTAGAAGCTTTTCGAAATGAAAAAATATTGTGAAAGTAGTCCGGAGACTGAGCTTGCGAAGTCGTAGGAGTACTTGAGCAATAATTTTGAGTTGAGATAAAGCGTAAGGTGTTCCTCCTATCTTTATTAGAGTTTTTGACGGCTAGGGTGAGTCCGAGAGTATATAAGGGGAGTTTTAGCACGAATCGTTATAAATCAATGACTTAGGTCACTATTTTACTCCCTTAAAAAGGAGTAATTACTCCCTTAAAAAGGAGTAAATTTGCAGTTTAGTAAATTATATTGTACCTTTTACTACTTTCTAAGGGAGTAAATCGTATATGAAGACTAGAAGCCAGTTTGAGGAGAAGTACTGTCTTGTAGATAAGGAAACCGGGGAAGTTCATGCTGTTGAAGACAAGATTGAGGAGTACGTAGGCCTTAACGCCAGCAAGCAAAACAAAGGTTTTGAGATAACTTATCCAGATATGATGTGCAAATATCTGAATGCTGCAGAGTCTCCAAGAACAAAGGTTTTGTCTTATCTGATAAAAATTAAAAACGGTTCTAATATGATTTCAGCAACGCAGAAAGAGATAATTAAGAATACGGGTGCTAGCAGTAACACCGTAGCTTTCGTTATGAAGAAGCTTCAGGATTTAGATCTTATTAAGAGAATTGGACACGGTAGATATTTGATGAATCCGGAAGTCAGTGTAAGAGGCGGTGGAACAAGATGGATGGCAAAAGACGCTTGGAATAAGGTTTTAAAAAAATAAAAGATTTGCATACCGTTAGTAGCATATACTAGACTGCAAATTATTAACGCAGGAGATAGCAGAGATGAGCACCCAAACACCTATCGAAGAATACTTGATGACCAGCGAATCAAAAGCGGTAAAAGTATTGCTGTGGTTGCTCAAAAATAGAGATAAAGACAATATCGTACACACTACTCTTGAGACTGCAGCATTAGAATGCTCAATTACTAAAGTTACTGTTAATAGAATATTCCAGAAATTGTATGTAGAAGGTTTTATGGAAAAAATGCGTAACGGTAAATACAAACTAAAAAAGGTTTAATCATGTCTGATATTTTAAAGTATTTTAAATATGAACATCTTCCAGAAAACTTGCAGCTAATTTCTCAACCATTTTGCGAACTGGCTTCGTCAATGGATGAGTATCTTCCGGGATGTGATGAAAAATCAACGGCATTGAGAAAACTGCTAGAAGCTAAAGATTGTGCTGTTCGTGCGGCTGTAGACCCGTAGATGGCCTTTTTTACTCGTAAAGAGATAGGCAGACTGTATGTTTTAAGAATACTTGTAGATGGGTGTATAGTCCATAAAATTGGTATGGTTAATACTGACAGGTCTACAGATAGGATGATGGAAATACTAAGATCCTGGTTTGTAGCTTATCGGTACGTACCTCTTACTGTTATGAAATTAGATATGAAATGTGACGATCCTCATAAACTGGAAAAGCACATTCACAAAATACTAAAAAATAATCAGTATTTGCCTGATAAGAAAGTATCTGGTGGTACTGAGATGTTTAAGAACGTAGATGAAGTTAAGGTAATAGCTTTCTTAAAAGCTTATAACAACAGTATGTGTGTAAACCCAGATCAATTAACGGAAAAGGAGTATGGGGTAATCTGCAGATTATTGTCTCTGTAGACCCCGTAGATATTATGGCAACAGAACTTACCCTTAGCTTAGTACAGAAACAGGTTGGTAAATTAGGCCATCACCTCGTCAACGAACAGACTATTCAAGAGATTAATAAGCTCTGTGAAGATCCTGACTACGGTGAAGAATTTATTGATTCTTATCTTACGCATCTTAATTTGCTTAGGGACTCACATAGACAAAACCATAATCACTATATCAACGCATTGAGATTTTTTACGTTGGTAGAAGCAGGTAACAACCTTACTAACGCTTATGTAAAAGTATTCCCTGAAAGATATGAAGCCAGAGAAAGAAAGAATCCTGGTGAGGGGTATGACAAGATCCGTACAGAGGCCAGTAGATTTAATAATACCAACATGGTTAATGAGATTAGGCGAGTAGCTGCCATACCTGTACAATTAATACACAGGCATTTGTTACACGAATCTATACTTGAACAAGCTAATTTAATGAGAACCGCTAAATCAGAAATGGTAAGACACAAAGCTGCAGATTCACTAATGAGAGAACTTAAACCAGCTCAAGATAATCAGTTGAATATAAAAATAGATGACGGTAGTTCTTCTTTTATCGACCAATTACAGAAAGCAGCAGAAGAATTAGCTATTAGAGAAAGCAGATCTGTAGAAGCTGGGGTGCCTCTCAAAGAAATAGCAAACTCACGTATTATCGAAGGTGAGATTGAAGAAGTAGGTAATGAAGATGGATCTTGATGAACGTTTAAATAATATCGATTACGGGTTTCTTCACAAAGATTATAAGCCTACAAAATTTGCACACAAGTTCGTAGCTTTCATAAAAATGGTTAATGGAGGTATGGGGGAAGAGCACAACTCTCCTATTATTCACTATGACATGCTAGATCAAATTGTTTTATCTGGTAAAAAACCTTCAGTACAAAATCTGTTTGTATCGTTTCGAGGTTCTGCTAAAACTACTGCTTTGCACGAATACCTATATTTGTATTTAGGACTTTATGGGTATATAGAGAATTTTGGCAAAGTAAACGTAGCTATGTATATAAGTGACACCATGGATAACGGTGTTAAATCGATGCGTAACAACCTAGAGTTTCGGTGGTCTAATAGCGAATTCTTACAAAAATATGTACCAGAAGCTAAATTTACAGATGTAAGATGGGAATTCACAAATATTGATGGTAAGAAATTTGTAACCAGAGGATTTGGCGCTAGTACAGGCGTTCGTGGTTTTAAAGAATACGGAGAACGTCCTACCTGGTGCGGTTTTGACGATTTGATGTCTGATAAAAATTCAGAATCTCCTACTATTACACGAGACATAAAAAATATCGTGTACAAAGCAGCAAGACAAGCAATGCACCCTACCAAACGTATGATTAACTGGACTGGTACTCCATTTAACAAATCAGACCCGTTGTACGAAGCTGCAGGCAGCACTGCTTGGAACACCAGAGTCTATCCTATATGTGAAAAGTTTCCTGTAAAAAAGAACTTGTTTAAAGGAGCCTGGGAAGACAGATTTCCTTATGAATTTGTAAAAAATGAGTATGATACCCTATTGGCCAGTGGTGAAATTTCTTCTTTTAATCAGGAGCTTATGTTGAGAATCACAAGTGACGAAGACAGATTAGTACAAAATCACGAGCTGGTTTGGTATGAGCGTGACAGCATACTAAAAAACAGATCACGGTATAATTTTTACATTACTACCGATTTTGCTACTTCTGAAAAAGTTAAAGCTGACTATAGCGTAATATGCGTATGGGCTTACACAAATAATGGTGATTGGCTCCTCGTAGATGGTTTATGCAAAAGACAGCTTATGGACGCTAATATCAATGCACTGTTTAGGTACGTGTCTATCTACAAGCCTCTTGCAGTAGGTATTGAAACAAACGGTCAACAAAAAGGCTTTATCGAGTGGATTAAAGGAGAAATGCTGAGTAAAAACATTTTCTTTAATCTTGCTGGTCAAGGTACAGTTGAAGGTATTCTTAGGGCAGGAAAGAAAATTACTTCTTTTAAGCTGTTTGTACCAACAATAAAAGCAAAAAAGCTGTGGCTACCAAAAGAAATGAAAGAGTCAGAATTAGTAGTAGAATTACTGGAAGAAATAAAGTTTGCCACCGTAGATGGTTTTAAATCAAAGCATGATGACGTAGCAGACGCTATATCAATGCTGTTAGACATGAATCCTTTTAAGCCCAGTGGAGATGCTACACCAGAGTTTTTAGACAGCGAGAGCGGAGTTGAAGCTTGGTACACTGGAGATAATGATGATGAAGTATATAAGAATAGTACTGTTTTTTAATACGACATGGTAAAATTGTTATATACAGCATATTTGATGGAGTTTTAGCATGAACGTAAGCAACGCGATTGAAATGATGCGAGAAGCTGAGCTTAAACAATTAGCTGTTAAAGACAATAAAATAGCTATTCTTGGATTTATCAATTTAGGGATACTAGAGCTGTATAAGCGTTTTAGATTAGCTGAATCAGAAGCTATTATTAATAAAGTGTATGGCGTAACAGAGTATTCGTTAGATGGTACAGATGTTAACGTAACTATCGATTTAGAAGGAAAGCAGCTAGTTTTAATAGAAAAAAAGTCAAATGAAGCTAGTTTTAGAATGCCAACTTACAATACAGTAGTTATACCTGACCCAGAAAAAGAAGAAGACATAGAAGATGTCATAGTATATTACAGATACGCTCCAGATTTTCTAGTACACGAAAAACAAGAAATTCCGCTCCCTCCACAGTTTTTTGAAGCCCTGTTTCATTACGTAGGCTATAGAGGCCATTCTTCAGTTCGTGGTGATGCCAAAACCGAAAACAATACTCACTATATGCGTTTTGATAAAAGTTGTAACAACATCATATATAACGGCTTGTTTATACAAGAAGAAATAACATCCGCCAAATGGGAAAATAGGGGTTTCGTATAATGCTGTCTTCAGAAGATGCAAAAATATTAATAGCCTTTTTAAACAGATCGGAAATTAAAGGGCATGGAGAAAGAGAGCTGATGAATGAGTTAATTAAAAAGTTAACAACCATGTCGGAAGAAAATTCAGGCGATTAACTATTTTTGTTTTGGACAAAATTATGATAATGGCTAAATTACGCAGAATAAATGACAAAAGAGAGAAATACATGTCAGATACCGAGCGTAAAGAGCTTGAGCAACTGCGTGAAATGTATAGAAAAAATAAGTCTGGAGAACCTTTAACACTAGAGGAGCTTAATATAACCAGAAAAATGATGCGTAAGTATGAACAATTTGTTCAGGCAGGAAAGTACGGCAAAGCATTTATTATTTTTTTAGGAGCACTGGCGGGAGTTCTAGTATCTGGAAGAGAGATTTTTAGATTCTTTGGAGAAATGATGGAATGGCTAAAAAATTCAAACTTAAAGTAATTGGATTTCTAAGCAGTAACATTGTGTTGTTTTTAATGGTTATATGGCTAGTTGTTTTTATTATTGAAAACAGCATAGGTTCAAAATTTTTAGAAATTGTTAAATCCTTTTACAAGGTGTTGTTATGAATGCACTCCAGTATATTAAAAAAGAAGGCCTTAAAAATTTTAGTCTTGAAGAATGGAATAATCCTGAATGGTGTTTAAAACATACTGATTCAAGACTTGTTATAGCTTTGGACAAATTTCGTAGCAATTATTGTAACGTAGGAATCGAACCATCCAAACACCCAGAAGGATGGGCTAGGCTTACAGGAAGCCCTAAGAGTGCTCACTATGCTTTAGATAGACTATCTACTGCAGGTGACTGGTTTCCTTCTCACAGCGCCAGACAGGTATTCCTACAGGCAATTCAAAGTGGGTTGTTTGGTGGTCTAGGTTTTTACACAGACACAAATGGTAATACCGGAAAACCTCAATATATGATTCATTCAGATTTGCGTTCTGGATCTTTGTTGTGGGTTCGCCATAGAGGTGAGTATTACTACCCTGCAAATGGTGGTGAGCAAGAAGATATGTTTTGGAAGGTACTAGCAAATGCAAACGCATACTGAACCCAAAACAGGATGGACTAGATCTGCAGCTTTTCTTGCTATGATCCATGCCTGGACTTACAGCATTATTGTTGCCTTTAACGGCAATGAAGCTGTTACTGCAGTATTTTGGTTTGATGGTTTTATTATAGGATGTTGGGTACTCGGAAGTAACGGAAGAGCTGCTTTAGTTGACAGTATACGTAATTGGAAAGGTACTAAAAGTGATTGAATACTTTCTGGCAGCCAGCCTAATTTTCGGCGGATGGAATTGGTGGGCTAAAGATACTGCTCAAGATAAAGTAGAAGAGCAGGAAGAAGTTATAGAAGCTTATCAGGTAGCAATAGATGATTTGAATAGGATACTGAAAAACAATGATTCAGTTCTTACCAACCTTGAGCAAGCTAACAATGATTGTAGCAAGCGTTACCTCAATATATTGGAAGAGATTAATACCTTTAATGAAGCCAGTGTTGTCCAAGATACTGCAATCCAAAACCTTGAGGATTACCTTGCTGATAGTGATTTTGCTGAGTGTAGGGTTCCTGATGGGGTATCTCTTAAAGGGATCGAAACCACCGGAAATTGAAATTAAGGAAGTAGAAAGATATGTCGAAACTGTTAAAATTATCGAAGTGCTTCCACCTCTTCCTGATTGCAGCAATTTTAATTTCGATCACAGCATTAGCGGTATTAGTGGCGATAAACTTATAATATTGACAGCTAAGCTTTACCAGTGGGGTTCAAACTGTTCTAATGCTTTAAGGAATGCTTCTAATGATTGAAACATTAGTTATAGTCATGTTGTCATGGAACCCTCCTACGGAAAGAGTAAACGGAGATATGATGACTGCTAATGAAATTGGCGGTTATGAAATTAAAGCAGAATGTACTAATTTTCCGATAGAAGTATTTCAAACGCAAGAATTGGTTTATGAGATTGAAGTACCAGACCCGTCTAATTGCGAATTTTACGTAGCTACGTATGACACAGATGGGATTTACAGTGACTTTGTGAAAGCTGTTAGTCCCACACTTAAAGCACCG
>Ga0307980_1001102_pt1 | contig 11110 bp, 9 predicted proteins | sample OrgLakmetage1060_FD_201817 | JGI IMG/M metagenome (GOLD analysis project Ga0307980, IMG submission 201817) | Saline water microbial communities from Organic Lake, Antarctica - #1060 | ecosystem: Environmental > Aquatic > Non-marine Saline and Alkaline > Saline | place: Antarctica: Organic Lake... | reverse complement strand
TGAGACGGCCTGTGTTCTTTTGGGTCAACCACCGCCAACGAATCAAACAATGCTGAAGCTTCTCTCACCAGTTGCAGTTCCTCTTCCAACGCCTTGATCCGCTTCTTCGCTGCACGTAATTCAGCGTTCTGGGTTGAGTCAACACCTTCCACGAGGCCTGCGTCGATGAGGGCTTGGTGTTTCCACCGGTGGAGGGTCTGCTCCGGGACACCGGTTTCTAAAACCAGGGCTAACACGGGTTCACCGCCGAGCATCCGGTCGATCATTTCCCGACGGAAATGTGGGGGGTATTGGTGCGGCATGTGGTGCTCCTTTCGAAGCCCACCATCCCACAACTCTCATAAACAACGGCCAATATTTGGGGGTCAGATCAACTGGACCTAAAACAGGGGGCAGGTCATTGGCACAACACTGCGCGCCTCCACGGATACCAGGGTGATGTTCCACCGGCAGAGTTCGAAGCAACGTTCTATGCTGGGGCCAGCCGGTCAAAAGAGTTGGCCGAAATCACATAAACACAGTCTCCATTAAACCCCGAGGCGGTTCAATATCGAGGGGTTTCACAACAACCGCCGCCCCAACGACGTCCACTATCCTAACCGACTGCAAGCATTAGCGGCATAAGAAATTGACCTAAACTACGGTCCGAAAACTCCGCAGCACCCCACCAATTACATTTGGCGAAGTCAGCGGCTCATTGCGATTACGCCTTTAACGGCTGGGCGCAAACGCCTTGTTGCCGGTCGCGTCCACTGCCGCGCCACCCACAACCAATGCCACACGCGGACTTTTAGCACACTCACGTTTAAGCTTCTCGCGGCCTCATACCGGGCATGACCGATGGCTTTCATAGCAGACCAAGTTGGCGTGCCTGCGCTCGATTGTTGGGGGTGGACCCGGTAGTAAACCATTCGGTTGCTATTGTTTGAAACTTCTCCCAACAATGCCAAACGAAGCCAGAGATGGTAATCCTCCACCCGTCTAAGCCCCGGACGATAGAGCCCAACCTGCATCACAGCGTCACGGCGAAAGACGACACTTGAATTCACACAACAATTACGTTTGATTAGTTTTCTTCTCAAGTCAGTGTCTAGCGCCACAATATCTTTACTCAATAACTTCCCGTCGCCATCAATCATGTGGGCGCTACATCCGACCAAAACTATTTCTTTGAATTCCTCCAAAACTTTGACCTGGGCTTGGAGATGATCGGCCGGCCAATAATCATCGGAGTCCAAGGTCGCAATGTATTTGCCTTTAGCTTGAAGAATGCAAGCATTCCGAGCAGCGGCGGTGCCAATATTTTCGTCGCTCGATAGGTAGACAAATCTACCGCCGAATGAATCTAGGATTTCCTTCGCTTCCCGGTTGACCCCATCGAGAAATCCTATGAACTCCCAGTCCGCAAATGATTGATTGCGGATTGATTCAAGCGCTTGCCGGAGCCAGGTGGGTCTCCCGTGAATTGGCATCACCACCGTGACAACGGGCCCTAGCGAATTGGTCATGAAGGCAGTGACCCGGGTTTTGAGAGGAACCAGATACTCAGCCCGTAGTTTGATTTAAAACTGCCTCGTGCTTCAACGGAATCTAAGTCAACATTTTCGTAAAGATTGTCATGGTCGTCAAGGAAGGTAACTCGTTCAATACACATCCGCTGCCCAATAAAGTCGGCGAGGAAAGGAAGAGAGAATACCCGATGAGCGTTGAACTCAATCCGTTGGGACGCTCCTGTTGGGACGCTCAAGTACAGGGTGCCGCCTGGGCTGAGTAGCCTGCAAAGGTTCTCAAAACCACTGATCCACCCGTCGAAATCAAGCTCATCGCCATACCTGCCTAGCCCAATGTGCTCCAGCGTGTGAAGACATGAAACCGAGTCAGCAACCCCTTCAAGCTTTATATCGAGCCGGGTAATATCACCTTGGGTAAAAATGACTCCTGGAATATTGTTTTCTAGTGGTCGAATATCAATAACTTCAATTTCACGAAATGACGCTACGTGGGAAACAAATCCGGCAACGCTCGACCCGACATCGATATGGCGGGTCGGGTTTTTCTTATGGATTTCCCTGGCAACCAAAAGATCCTGCCAGAAATAGTGACCCCTAGCTGCCCCAGCACGATCGGCCTTGTCCTTGTAGATAAAGTAGGGTGCACCAATTCTAAAATCCTGGCCGTGGGGGCTTCCCCGCCGTTGCCGGCGGAGTTTTCTATAGTCCTCAAAAACTCCGGTGAATCCAGAAACCGCGCTAACAAAAAGTCTCGGATCGAGGCCCCACTCTCTCATTTGGAGATAAACACTTCTCCTTTGCACATTACTCCCTTTGCAGGCTACTCGACCTTTGGCCCGGAATACCGTTATACAAATCTAACAGGACGCGCAGGTTGGCTGCTTTTCTGAAACCTGCATATAAGAATCTATTGTAAAAAGGGAATTCTGGAATCCCAAGGAGCCACAAAGTCGGAACGTAGTTTTTGCGGTCTCTCATCATGTCCAAAGAAATTACCAACAGCACCGTCGCCCGCCAACCTGGTCACTGACTACGCTCGGGATTCCTGTCACCTTGAGCCGCAAACGAGGCAAGGATTCGTCGCTCGCGAACCTTTAGGTATTCGTCAACTATTTTCTTCAGCATGAGCGTCTCGCTTGCCCATATAAGCACTCGCATCCCCCTATTTTTTACTGCCAGTTCAAGCCTCTTTGGGAGAGGATAAGCACCAGGTCTGAAGGAATTTGTCTCTCTGAGTGCTTGAGAGTGTCTCCTCGTCGAGGCTCCTCCAGGGAAAAATCCCACCAGAGGAACTTGAAAGGTGGCAGAAGGAAAGCCCCGAACAACGGCATCAATCAGTGCCCCATCTGACGAGATTTCCAGGTCAGCTCGAAATCCTCCCACCGATGCAATTGCGGAACAGCGAATTAGTGCTCCTTGATGATGGAAAGCACCGTGCCAGTTGTTTGAAACATCTGGGGTTTTGGCCTCGGCGATTGAAAAAACCCGCCGGGTCGGCGAAATATAAAAAACTGGGGTCCCGATAATGGCCTTGTCGGAACACCCACCAATGAGTTCCAGTGCCTGGGTCACGGACCGTGGACTAAGCAGCACATCTCCCGCGTTGATGAACCAGGCCCAGACACCGTTGGACATTCTCCAGCCATAATTCATGGCATCATAAATTCCGGCCGGTGTTCGGCTGACGACACTAACGTTCGGTTCGCGGCGCAGTGTTTCGAGGAGAACGCCAGAGGTTTTTGTTGAATGGCCGTCCACAATTAGCCAGTTGACTGGCCTGCTCAGGCTACCGAGGAGAGTTTGAGCTGTCCTTCGAAGGCCTTCGTCATCGTTGAGAACAACAGTGATGATGGTGAGAGTCGGCTGCTCAACGTGCTCATTCACCATCACAATAAGCAAATTATACGGCAGATTTTTTACCCGGCGTAGCCTTATGGATCTAAAAAATGGGGTCATGCCCCTGAAACCAAACGAAAGCAAAACAACCCATACGGGCTAGTTGCAAAGGGTGTGAGCGCGGTCCACAAAGGGGCACATCAGGTCCACTTGAAACAGGGTGCGGGCACAGAAGAAGAATCGGTCGAATCGGAGTGCGAGAGACGGCAGATCTCGTCATAACATTGTATTTGGCAATGGCGCCCCAAAAAAGACACAATAGTGATCTGCGGTTCGATTGGAAGTAATTGAATAAAACACCAACGATTGTCCTTGCTGTGACAGTCTCACAGTCAGTTATCCTCTTTGGCCGGCTACCTCATGTTCTCAATGAGAATGGCTGGGAAGTCCACGTCGTCAGTAGCCCTGGTCCGGAGAGTCAGATAATTGGTGACTCAAAAATCTTCCATCACGAACTTCTCATGAAACGCGAACCCTCATTGCTTCGCGACGTTATTGCATTGTTTCGTTGGGTCAACTTAATGAGGAAGATCAATCCTGACGTCCTATTCGTTGGCACACCAAAAGCATCCTTTCTCGCGCTCGTTGCGGGTAAGTTGACTCGGGTGCCAAGCCGCGTTTACGGCTTATGGGGTTTGCGCATGGAGACAACTGCTGGCCTAAGTAGGAAGGTGTTCGCAGGGTTCGAGCGCGCCGCCTCGGCGGCAGCGACCGACGTGCTGGCTGCAAGTAGAAGCCTCGCTGACAAGTACCTAGAGCTCAGACTATGCAAATCGACCAAAATCCTCGTCATTGGCGAGGGGAGTTCCCATGGCGTTGATACCGAGCGATTTACACCAGCGATCCTTGAGTCAACACTGCCTCTAGCGAAGAAAATCGGTCTGGCCGAAGGCGTTCCAGTTCTTGGGTTTGTGGGCCGCTTTTCTCGAGACAAAGGTGCAGATTCGCTTCTCGCAACACGTATGTTGCTTTCGGAAAAGAACATCGATCACGAACTGCTCGTTGTCGGGTCGGTCGAAGCAGAGACTGATGTGTTGAATAAACTCAATGATTTTGGCAGAAGAATCAAACATGTCGGCGTTGTCAGCGACGTAGAGCTCTACTACAAACTGATGGATGTTTTATTACTACCGACTCGGAGAGAAGGGTTCCCCAATGTTGTCCTCGAAGCCGCGGCTTCAGGCGTCCCGGCAGTCACCACAGACGCGACAGGCGCGGTTGACTCTGTTGTCAATGGGGTAACCGGAATCACGGTGCAGCTCAAGTCCACTAAGGACTTTTCTGAAGCAGTTTTCGCGCTCCTCTGCAACCCCGAATCAATAAAGAGTCTTGGCAGCTCCGCGAGGGCACGGGCAGTGGCGGACTTTAGTGAGGCAGCAGTGCTTGCTGAAATTATGGAATTTTTAGAAGAGCTTTCTAAACGTAAATAATCGGCTCGCCGCAGGTTTTTGAAGGTGAAGGATTGGCGAGTGCGTCACACAGGGCGATTCAGTTCAGAATTACATCGCTCTAGAGAAAGTGACCACCTCTTTGCGGTAGCGTGCTGGTTGTGAATCAATCTCGGATTTTGCTTTCCCCACCAGATGGTGGCGAGCTAGAACGGCGTTTTGTCGGAAGCGCCATTGAGTCAGGTTGGTTAGCTCCCGCAGGCGCAGACCTCGACGCCTTTGAATCTGAGGTTGCCCGCCTATGCAACCGTGAATACGGGGTGGGTGTGTCCTCGGGAACAGCAGCGCTGCATCTGGCACTGATTGCCTTAGGCGTGAAGCCCGGCGACGTAGTTATTTCCTCCACGATGACGTTTGTTGCCACAGCGAACGCTATTTCTTATGCAGGGGCTGTGCCTGTTTTTGTTGATTCTGATGCTTCGACGGGGAACATTTCCGTTGTTCTCCTTGAGGAGGCTATTGCATCGGTGCTGTTGTCTGGTCGCAAAATTGGGGCGGTGTTGCCGGTGGATTTTCTCGGTAAGACGGTGAACTACACCGCCATTCTTGAGTTGTGTGAACGGCATGGAATTCCCGTTCTTGCTGATGCCGCCGAGTCGTTAGGCGCTTCCCACAGTGGCAAACCTGCGGGGAGTTTTGGAGATGCTGCCATTGTGTCTTTCAACGGAAACAAGATTGCTACCACCTCTGGTGGTGGAATGGTGCTTACAGATGACGGGTCATTGGCTCGGAGGGTGAGGTTCTTAGCCACCCAAGCGAGGGAACCGGTAGTCCACTACGAACATCGGGAGCTGGGTTATAACTATCGGCTAAGCAATGTCCTTGCTGCTCTTGGTAGGGCTCAAATCCAGCGTCTTCCGGAAATGATTGAGCGACGCCGTTCCAATCGCCACAAATACCGGGAGCTGTTCCAGGCAGCCTGGGGAGTTGAGGTCTTCGGGGGTAATGACGACGAAGACAATTGCTGGCTAACCTCGATTGTTGTGTCGGAGGAGTTGCCGTGGACTGCCGCAGAATTGTCTGAGTTTCTAGAGGGAAAGAACATTGAGTCGCGTCCTCTATGGAAACCCATGCATCTTCAACCTCTCTATGAACACTGCGAAGCGTATGTCGATGGTTCATCGGAGCGTCTCTTCCGCAGCGGGGTTGCTCTTCCCAGCGGGTCCAATCTTTCCGATGAACAGTGGGGCCGGATAGAAAGTAGCGTTCACGAATTTCTGGCATCCAAGGCCTAGGAAGTGGTCAATTGTGAGCGGTAGTCTTTATTCACTCCTCAAGAGAATGTTGGACACGTTGTTTGCTGCGGTCTTACTGTTTCTGCTCAGTCCTTTGATGGCGATCGTGGTGATTGTTGTCCGTCTTGCTCAGGGGAGACCTGTGCTTTTTCTGCAAACCAGGCCAGGCTTGCGGGGGAAGCCTTTTCGGTTATATAAGTTTCGAACGATGGATAGCGAGTCAAGACTTCTGCCGTCGCAAACTGAAGCAGATCGTGTGACCCCTGTGGGTCGGTTTCTTCGTAAGTTGAGCCTTGATGAATTGCCCCAGTTGTGGAATGTGGTCAAAGGTGATATGAGTATGGTTGGGCCAAGGCCACTGTTGACCAAGTATCTCCCGCTTTACGATTCCCGGCAGGCAACAAGACACACCGTGAGGCCAGGCCTCACGGGGTTAGCTCAGGTGAATGGCAGGAACACCCTCACTTGGGATGAAAGGTTGGAGCTTGATGCGCAATACGTGGAGACGTATTCCTTTTCTCGTGATGTCTGCATTCTTGTAAAATCCCTCGTGGTGCTGTTTCTTGGCCGGGGCGTGAACCCTCAGGGTACTGAAATGATGGAACCGTTCCGTGGCTCTAGCCCTACTCCTAGTGCCGAGTTGGGCTAGAGCAGGACAAACATCTGATTCGGCAGTGTGCTGGGCTGAGTAACCTAAGGGAGGCGCCCCTTACAATGGAGAAATAGGTCAATGGAAGAATAGGTTGGGGCAGCTCAAACGTATGGCGCAACGGAAAGCTTGCGGGAGTTCTTTGTCACCAGTTGGGTAAAATGAGGCTTCAGTAAAAAAGGTGGGTCAATTGATTTTCGAGTGGATTCGCCGAAAGGTGGGGGGACAGGCTCTCTTTGATTCTTTCTCCTGGTTGGGAGCTGTTTTTCTTGCGGGAGTATTTCGGTACGAATTTGACCTCAGGGCGATCGACGTGGCGGCCTTCATCGCCCTTGGGGTGTCTTTGGCCGCTGTCAGTTTTGTCTTTGGAAAAATCATCAGCCTGTACCGCTCGCGACATAAGACGGCATCCTTTGATGAACTTGTCGCTTTACTGATTTCCACCGCGTCGACCAGTGCGCCCTTCGCCGTGGCGGTCTATCTCTTTGGCGCCGAGTGGGGCATTCCGCGCAGTGTTGTCTTTATCGCCACACCGCTCTTTCTCCTGGCAAGTGGTGCTGCTCGCACACTGCGACGATTTTTTCGTGCGACCGGTCAAAAGCCTCCGGGGGCCAAACGCGCGCTGGTTTATGGCGCCGGTCAGATGGCAGACACCCTGATTCCACAGTTGCTCCAGGACCCGCAGTCTCAATATCTTCCTGTCGGGCTCTTGGATGATGATCCGCGGCAATCCAATCGGTGGATTGCTGGGGTCAAGATGCTGGGTTCTTTTGAGGATCTCGAATCGATCGTTCGCAAGACGGGCGCAGAGACCCTCATCGTTGCCATTCCTCGCGCTAACTCTGATGTTTTGGCAAGAATAAGTGAAGTTGCCTCCCCCTTGGGACTCGAGATCCTGGTGCTTCCGAGCTTCAGTGAAATATTAGGCTCCTCTGGCCGCGACATTGTTTTGCGTGAATTGGGTATTGAAGACTTGGTCGGCCGCCGGGCCGTCACTATCGATTCCCCGCAGGTGAGTTCCATGATTTCTGGCAAGACCGTCTTGGTTACGGGGGCTGGGGGCTCTATTGGGCTTGAGCTGTGCAAGCAGGTGGCAGCTTTTGGTCCACGACAGCTTATTTTTTTGGACAGGGATGAAACAGGGCTCCAACAAGCCCAGCTTGTTACAGACAAAAGTGGTCTCCTCGATGCACCCAACGTGGTTCTTGCCGATATACGTGACTCTGAGGCCATCCACAGCATCCTCGCCCACCACAAACCTGATGTTGTTTTTCATGCGGCTGCTCTTAAACACTTACCGGTGTTGGAAAACTTCCCCTCCGAAGCGTGGAAAACCAACGTGCAGGGCACGCTCAATGTCTTGATTGCGGCACGTGATGCTGGCGTGAAAACGTTTGTAAATATCTCTACCGATAAAGCGGCTGACCCTTCGAGCGTGCTTGGGCGGTCAAAACGTTTGGCAGAAGAACTCACCGCATGGGCTTCGCTCCAAGGTGAGGGCGAGTACTTATCGGTGAGGTTTGGAAACGTCTTGGGCTCCAGGGGATCACTGGTTCCCACCCTCGCGTATTTGATTGACAATGGTGAACCCGTCACCATTACCCATCCAGATGCCACCCGCTACTTCATGACGATTGCTGAAGCATGCCAGCTTGTCCTCCAGGCGGGCACCGAGAGGGAGAAGAGCTCCATCTTTGTCTTGGATATGGGGCAACCAGTGCGGATATTGGATATCGCCGAGCGGATGATCGAGATGTCGGGTAAGTCCGCAGACATCAGCTACACGGGCTTACGCCCTGGAGAAAAACTCCACGAGGTCCTCTACTCGAGCGGTGACCAGCTGCTAAAAAGCAACCACGAACTCATTTGGAGACTCTCCTCAGCGCAGCGTCACCCTGATGAACTCGCCGGCCTGCACGAAAGCTTCCACGATGGCTCTCTAACTTTCCAGCCGAGCGCTTCTTCATAGCCACTGATTAGATATCTCAAAGCCCCAGGGCGTTGAGATATCTAATCGTCAAATGACATCAACTGAACGTATTTCTTCACCAGGGGGCTACCTTTTCGTAGTTCCTGGAATGTTCCCGAGGCAATAATGCGGCCTTCGTCTAGGACGTGGATCACATCGGCCCTTTGAACCGTGGAGAGGCGGTGGGCAACAACAATGAGCGTGGTGTGGCCTTTGAGTAACGCCAAGCTCTCAGAGATGGCTGCTTCTGTCTCCGCATCAAGGGCACTCGTGGCCTCATCCAACACAAGGAGGCGAGGTCTTGTGTAGAGGGCTCTGGCTAAACCAAGACGCTGAATTTGTCCGCCGCTGAGCGAATCAGATTGCTTGCCAAGTGATGACTTGACTCCGTCGGGAAGGGAAGCGACGAGTGCAGTCAGTTTCGCCGCAGTAATCGCATCCCAGAGCGCTATGTGATCAATTTCTTCAATCGGGACACCGAGAGCAATGTTTTGCTCGATGGTGCCAGAAACCAAGCCTGGTTTTTGGGGAACGTAACTAATCGAGCCTGGGCTCAGGGTTCGCAATGCCACAGGTGACATCCCGGAACACTCAACACTGCCAAACGTTGCGTGATTGAGCCCCAGGATGACGTCAACAAGTGTGCTTTTCCCGGCGCCCGAGGGGCCAATGAAAGCAACAACGCTTCCGGGTGTGATGGATAGCGAGATGTTGTGAAGGACAGGAGAGGAATCCTGTGCATCGTCATATTCAAAACTGAGACTCTGCAGAGATACGCCGTAGCCGCCCTCATCTCGAGCGGCGGCGGGATACTGATGAGAGCTGCGGGGGTCAGTGTGCTGTGCGTCTTTTTCTCGAAGAGACCCGTTCAGTTCGGCTAACAGGTCTTGTGCTGCCGCGGCACTGGGAGCCGCAAACCTTATCGCCATGAAGGCTCGTTGCAGTGGAAGGAGAGCAGACATCATTCTCAGGCTTCCCATGAGAAACACACCAAAAATAACGAGGCTAGAAAGCCCATCTCCCCGCACGTACTGAAACGCAACAAATCCAATCGCACCAGCAATGAGACCAATCTCAGCAATCAGCCGAGGTATTGCCCCTATGTAGAGATTCGTCGCCGTTCCACGTGCCACCTGTCCGCGGGATTCAGCCAGAGAATCCATGAATACGGATGTCTTAGATAAGACCTTAATCTCCCTGAAGGCGTTAGTGAGGTTTGAAATTGCCTGATTGACCGCAATAGAGCCTTGAGAGAATTCGGACCCTGCCTTTGTCAGAATACGTTGGGAATAAATCTGAAACATCGCCAGAATTAAGGAGAAGTAGAGGACGACGGCGATAGCTGATTGCCAGTCGGTCAGAAATAGAAAGCCGAAGACAAGGATGGCAAGAGAAGCTTCGGTGACCAGAGCCATCGCTTGCCCGAGGAGGCCCGGGAAAGCGATACTCGTTGATCTCAGAATCGCCCACTCGATTTCTGGCTGAGATTGTTTCCGCAGGTGAGAGAGGCTTCCCAAAAAAATCGACTTCGCCACCTGAACGGAGTAGAGCGTTTCAATCTTTGCCAGATAGAGCATGGTTGTGCGGTTCAGCGCGATACCAAGAACTGTCTTCACGACAAAAACTGCTCCGGCAGCGAGAAGTATGCCGACGAGCAGGGTGTCGGTCTCGATGTCGAACTGATCCAGGAAGGGGATGGAAACAGCCGAACCAAGTGCCAGAGCCCCCACAGCACCAATCATGGCTATTCCCAGGATGTCTAACCCGTTAGCGAGCACCCGTGCCAGTGCAAGAAGAGTGAGGGCTGTCTTTTGTCTCTGAGACAAAAGACCCCAACTTCGGCCAATGGTGCGAAGCATGATGTTCGCCTTTCAGGTGAGTGTTCTCGCGCTGCGAGCCCTAGTCTGCCCTGTGGCACACATCTGCGGTCGAACAAAGTTTACCTTTATTCGATAGTGAGCAGGGTCTGACCCCCCGAGACTGAGTCACCAACGGCAACACCTACCGCAATGACGGTGCCATCTCGGTGGGCGACGATGGGTTGCTCCATTTTCATTGCCTCTAAGACGCACAGAGTGTCACCCTTAACAACGGTTGCCCCAGCACCCACCATTACCCGCACCACGGTGGCCTGCATGGGGGAAGAAATCGTTCCACCGGCCGCGCCTCCGGTGATGAAGCCCGGAGCGGCGCGCTTGGGAGCTTTGCCTAACTTCGCATTTTGCCCTGCTGCAAAGATACCCGAGGGGACACCAACTTTGAGGCGTCTGCCCTCCACCTCAACGACGACGGTTCGATAGAGGTCTTCTTGGTCAAAGCCTTCGTCAATCGCGCCATCCCAGGGTTCGATTGCGGTGGCAAATTCGGTTTCTATCCACCGGGTGTGAACGGCGAAGTCTTTT
>Ga0307980_1001101_pt1 | contig 11132 bp, 12 predicted proteins | sample OrgLakmetage1060_FD_201817 | JGI IMG/M metagenome (GOLD analysis project Ga0307980, IMG submission 201817) | Saline water microbial communities from Organic Lake, Antarctica - #1060 | ecosystem: Environmental > Aquatic > Non-marine Saline and Alkaline > Saline | place: Antarctica: Organic Lake... | reverse complement strand
TTTTTTAAAGAGAAATTACTTCTGGAAGACTTTCTATTTGAGTTTGGTAATGTTTTTCTAATTCTAGTAATAACACATGGTCGTATTTAGTAGAGAAATTAATTGCTGTTCCAAGTTTACCATATCTTCCACTACGACCAATTCTGTGAATATATGTTTCTTTATCAGTAGGAATATCGTAATTAATAACTAAAGAAACTTGTTTTACATCAATTCCTCTAGCTGTTAAATCAGTTGATATCAAAATACGAATATTTCCAGTTTTAAACTGAGACATAATATCTTTTCTCTGATCTGATTCCAATGCTCCATGAATAATAGACGCTGTGAATTTATCTTGATCTAAACAATTTTTTAATATCTCTGCTCTTTTTTTAGTGTTGACATAAATAATTGATTTTCCAATTGTAATTTTGCTGTATAAATCACATAAGATCTCATATTTGTATTTATCTTCTTCTGCATTAACATAATATTGTTTGATACCACTCAAAGTAAGTTGCTCTTTTTTAACTAATATATTAACTGGGTCTCTGGAAAATTTAGTGATAATTTCATGTATTGATTTAGGCATTGTTGCAGACAAAGTACATATTTGAGCTTTTTGATTGACAGCTTCCATAATAGGACAAAATTGCTCAGTAAAATTATCTTTTAACAATTCATCAACTTCATCTATAATAACTACTTGAATATTTTGAGCATCGAGTATTTCTTCTTCGATCATGTGGAGTAATCTACCTGGTGTTCCAATAATAACCGAAGGTTTATTTTCTTTTAATAATGAAACTGTATCAGATATTTTGTTTCCACCAATACATGAAATGTAATTGTAATCTAAATATCTTCCCAATTCTTTATAAACTTCTGTTGTTTGTTGAGCTAGTTCTCTAGTATGAGATAATGTTAAAACTTGCGGACCTAAAATTTTTGGATCAATTCTTTGCAATGATCCGATCACGAAAGTACCTGTCTTACCAGTACCTGACTGAGCTTGAACAATTACATCATGTTTTTCAACAATTGGCATAATTCCTCTTGATTGTACTTTGGACGGTTTCTCAAAACCATATCCATAAATACCTCGAAGTAGATTATCTTTCAAATCCATATCTTCAAAATCAGAATATGTTTTTACAATTCTTTCTTGACTTTGATCTTGTTCTTGACTTTGATCTTGTTCTTGACTTTTCATTTTTATTTATCTATGGATTATTGAATCTTATTTTTTTTAAGTAGTATTAGTTATTATTTTAATTAAATAATAAAAAGTACTCATTTATTATCTTACTTGACTTGCATTAAAACAATATTAAATTCTTTCACAAAATTGCTTTTGAAGTAATCAATATTACACTGAAGTAAATACGCGTTCTGTTTTTTATCATTATAAATAATCTTCCATTGTGTATTTAAATTTTTTAATTCTTCGAAAAGATCTACACTTACAAAATATTGGATATAAAGGATTTTATCTTTTATCCACTGATCAACTAAATCACCAACCATTGAAACAAACAAAGTTAATTTATTAGTATCAATATTGTGATATCTGATACAAACTGTACTTTGATCTATTTTCATATATTGTATTTCGTTATGGCTCAATGTGCATTTTTTAGAGATCCATTTTTTTAACATTTTTTAAATACTTGATATATTAAGATTATATCATGCATTTAAATATTCAATTTTAATTTACAATAATATATTATATTATGGTTAAAATAACTTCTGTTATTATTACTGCTGTTAATAAACTGATTCATCAGCTTTCTTTATTAGAAGTTGTTAATAGTGAAAATCAACAACATGTATTTGATGTTATTGTAAGAATATATCAATTAGTTGAGCTACATGAAAATATATTTAAATTTGTTTTATCATATCGTCGAAAAAAGATTCATTTAATAGAGTCAGTCAATCAAGTCAAAACTATTATTATTGGAAAACATATTATAACCAATAAACTATACCAATTAAAGAAATTTTATGCAGAAAATTATGCAGAGTATAGACAATCGCCAAAAATAAACCGTGTTAACTATTATATCTCATCTGGATGTTTGTATGGATTAGATATTGAAAATAATATGAAAGATGCTGCTAAAGAACTTTTTTATAAAATAAATACTTTAGAAATTAAGTCAATCAAAAATATAATTGAGAAAAAGCAAATCTTTTCTCATGGAAAGAGTCGAATTGTATTGGATAAATTCAATTACACTAAACTATTAAAAGTTATCCCTAGATCAGAAGAAAGAAGAAAGTTATTTCTAGAATATAATTTTAAAAATATGCATATATTCAATGAAGTTATTTCGTTAATTAAAAACCGTACTCTTTATGCTAATATGAATAACTATGATTCTCATCTAGAGCAATATTATGATAAATACTTTCATTTTAATAAAATACCTGATGTAATTAAAAACATTAAATCTATTTATTCAATCATCGAAAAGAATATCAATAATAAATTCATTAACGAGATAACTACTCTATCTAAAATTAAAAAGAAGCAAGAAAATACATCTAAATTAAATATCTGGGATATTGAATATTATGTTACTCAATGGAGAAATATATACAACATTGACCATAAATATATATCAACTCATTTTTGCTTATTTGGTGTATGGAAAATGATAACTAAATATATTAAAAAGTGGTTTGGTTTAACTGTAGTCAAAGAAAATAAGAAAATTAGTTTTTTGAAAGAGTTAAAAAAAGAAAAAGACATGCAAGTTTACAGTATTAAACACAAAGGGATTACTAATTATTTTTATTTGAACATATCTAATAATATTGAGGATCATATTAAATTCTACACAATTAACAATTATATGTCAGATAATAAAGATTCAAGTGATAGGTTAATTGGAATAATCAATCTCAACAAATCAATAGTTAATAATAACTATTGTCAATATAATCATATTGCTAATTTATGGAAAGTGTTTGGAAAAATAATTGGATCAGTATATTTTAAAAAAGATATTGATATAGATGTGTTTTCATATATTTGGTATAAAATTGCATGGTCAACAAATATTATTATTGCAACATCTAAACATAAAAAAACTAATAAAAAGTTACCTATCAAAACTGTTGAAAAATTAATTAAAGCTAAGAATATTAATACTGGTATTAAACATAAGACATCTATCATAAATTCATGTTACCATATGTTATTAACAAATAATGACAAAAACATTGCAGCAAGTATTAATACTAATGACACAGAAATATTAGTGAATTTATTTCAACAACTTGTTAAAAAAGTTTTCAAAAAAAAAGTTCAAGGATACAACAATCCAATGATATTTAATTCAGTGATCTCTAATATAATATATGATAATAATGAATTAAACAGCAATGTGATTAATGATTTAATAGCAACAGATATTCATCTCAAATATTTTAAAGAAGAGCCAATAGTTAATTACCAAAAAGTTTTCACTGATATAATTAAAGATTTAGATTCTATCAAATGGGTAAAAGATATAATTGCAAATCCTCTTTCTGTTAATTTTAATAAGATATATCAAATCAATGACGATCCAGAAATGAGTATATATTTGAACACAGAAAATACATCTGTCAAAAAAAGTGATACTGAAAAAACTATTAGTAATAATAATATTTCTAGCAAACCTAAAAAAAAGAACAAAAGCCCCAAAGAAAATTCTGATTATTTTAGTGAAACATCTGAATCTTTAAAGAGATACAAAAATATATTTGTTACAAAATAATTAAATCTACTTTGTTACGATTGATTCAGTTATTTTTTTATCTTTTAGTTTCTTTTGATAAATATTTAATAATTGTGACAGTTCTTTGATATGTGACGCTTTTTTAGAATTACAATATTTATTATCGTCAATTAGTTTACTATGTGATTCTATTTTGATAGCTAATTCTTGAATAGTTAATATTTCCAAAGAGATATCTTCTGTTTCTGTTTCAATAATTTGAAATGATTTCTCTAAATCTTTTTTGTAATTATTTAGATCTTCCACTGTTTTATCAACCAGACTTGCTTCACAGTTACCATTAGATATTTCTTCTATTTTATTTTTGATTTTCTTTAATCTCTTTTTGCTTATTCTCATAGTGTTTTATTAGTTGATATAGATTAGCTTCTCCGTCAATAAATGATATTTTCATTTTTTTTATTGTTTCAATTGATCCAGATTCTAGTAATGATTTAAATTGGCTCAATGTTTTAATAGATTGATCTTGGTAAGATATATTTGCTCGTAACCTATCATGTAAATCAGCAACTGTTTTGTTTGCGCTAATAATCTTGTTTTTAAAAGAGTTGATGTAATTATCATAAAGTATTTTATATTTATTTACTTTATCTTCAATCGATTGATTATAACCACTTATTAAATTATTTGTTTCTTGATTCAATTTAACTAAAGTGTTTTTGTAATCTAATATCTTTTGACTGGCATCATAAATTATTTTATTTCTATTGCTGCAATTAATAGTAGCTAAATATACTGCTGCATGTGTTGGAGTTGGACACCTTATATCTGCGACATTATCTGATAAAACATTATCTATTTCATGACCAATTGCAGAAATAATTGGAGTTTTGGATTGATATATTTCTTCAATTATATCTTGATGGCAAAAAGAAAAAAGATCTTCAAAAGATCCACCACCACGTGTAAGTACAATGACATCTAAATTCATTTTATCTAAAATAGAAAGTGCTTTTGTAACACTACTGGGAGAATTACTTCCTTGCATGATAGCATCTATATAATAAACATCAGCTATTACATTTCGTTCTTCTAAAATAGCTTTAAAATCATTAATTGCAGCTGATTTAATAGCAGTTACAACTCCAATCTTATTTGCAGAAACTATTTTCTTTTTATTTTTTGAATCAAAGTATCCAAGCTCTTGATATTTTTTTTTTATTTCCAAATATTTTTGATGAATGTTTCCAGTTCCAACAGGTTTAATTTCACTTACATTCAAATTATATTTTCCAAATCTAGAATAGATAGATACGTTAGCAGTTACAACAACTAAACTTCCATTTTGTATATCTTCAACATCATAACATTGAAAATAATTACAAGAGATAAAACTGTTTTCATTTTTCAATCCAAAGAAAGCATTGTTTCGACTAATTTTAAAATTGGTAATTTCTCCTTTGACAAGTATCTGCCCAGTATATTTAGAATTAATTAGAGTATTAATTGAGTTGGTAAGTTCTTCGATTGAGTATATTTGAGCCATTCTATTTTTACTTTAAGTTTTCTGATAAAAGTAATTAATGTGAATAATATTTTATTTAAATTTCATTTTTTTATTATATAATGTATTTAAAATATTCTATCAAAGTCCCTAATGATATTGTTATTGAGATCGGTGATCATTTAGCATCTCAACAAATATATCCGGCAAATATTAAATCAGGAGAATTGGAAATAGTTATTATAAAAACGAACAATGCTCCTGTTGATATAACTAATTATATAAATAAAATAAAAAATGGTTACATCAAATCATTAGCAAAAGATAGAGCAAAAGTTGGTTTTAAATTTTCTAAATTTTATGTAGATGATAATAATGATTTGATACTTGAATTGAAATGTGATCCAAACTCACTTCTTTTACTAGATTATTTTAATTTATTATGCGATTACTTTAAAATAGACAATCGAGTATCTATTAGCAAACCTCATATAAATTTGGGACGTGTCGACAAATCAGTTAAAAAAGCCGATATTAAATATAAAGATAAAATATTTTATCTTAATTATACTAATTAAAAAATGCCAGAAGGAGTAGAAGTTACATGGGCAACATATTATCTTAATAAAAAATTTAGTGGCATGTATCTTAAAAAAATGATTGTTCACCAAGGACGTTACACTAGAAATGATATTGTAGGAAGTGAGTTTGTTAAAAAAAAGTTAAAGTTATGTCGTGTATACAGCAAAGGTAAATTATTAATTTGGGAATGGAGACAAAGTAAAAAGAAAGATAAATATTACATGTTAAATACATTGGGATTAACAGGTAGATGGAGTTATAATTCAGGTAATGTAGAATTTATATTTTGCAAAGACCGAAAAAACAGTAAAGAAACAATTAGTATTTATTTTGATGATATTAGAAATTTTGGAACAATTAAATTTATCAATAGCGAAGAAATAGAATCAGTTGATAATCTTAGAAATAAAGATTTAGTCAAAGAATCGTTTGATTATAAATATATTAAAGACATTTTTGAAAACAATAAGACCATTGCAAAAAAACCAATTGTCAAAGTTTTAATGGAACAGGGTTCTTTAGGAATTGGATCCGGAATAGGAAATTATTTGGTGGCAGAGATACTTTACAAAGCTAAAATTTCTCCACATCGAATAACTAAGACATTGACACTAAGAGAAATTAAAAAATTAACTAAAAGTATTAAATATATAATAAAATTATCTTATTTGAAAGGTCAAGTAGGATATTTTGATAATCTGGATAAAAAAATTTTAAAAACAATTCAAAGAACTCGAAAAAAAATTATTAATGGAAAATTACCAGAATTAGATTATCATCCAGAAATTAAAATAAGTGAAAAGAGTCAATTTTATTTTAAAGCATATCGTCAATCAGAAGATCCAAAAGGAAATGAAGTTGTTGGAAGTAAAATTATTAAAGGACGTACTACTTATTGGGTTCCAGCTATTCAGAAATAATTATTTCCAGTCATTGATATTAGAATCAATAGTGGGAATTTTATATTCTATTTTATTTTTTTGCCTAATAATAGTTTTTTCTTTCTCTATTATTTTATCAGCAATAGAAATAAATTCAGGACTTTCTGTGTAAATGATCACATTATTAATATAATCAGTTAATTTATTACTAGGTTCTACTTCATTATTTAAAATACTATTTTTATATTTATCAACTACCAGTAAAGTAAATTTTGCTGTGTGTTGTTTAGTTGTCAATTCTTTGATAGTTTTAACAGATTTAGCATCATATTGTGCAAACATAACAATATTGATAATTGGGTTTTTTTTGATTTTAGTTGGCACCCATGAAACTTCGATTCTAAATATAGGAGGTTTGTTATATTTATACAAATATTTAGATGTTGGGTTACAAGTATAAATCTCAGCTAATAAATCTTTTCGATCTTTAATTAAATATTTAGTTGCTAATACATCCATGATATTATCTATTTGTTCTTCTCCTTTAGCAACATAATTAATAGTTATTGCTTTTTTATTTGGAACCATGTCGATTCGATAAATATCTATTAAGTTTTGATTAACTGGAATAGTTTCTTTTTTTTTAGTTTCTTTTTTGTTTGCTTTTCTTTTCATTATAATAATATTAATTATAATATAATATAATCTTAACCGAAAGCATCTTCTTTTGTGAATGTTATATATAAAAACCCATCAGAAGAAATACATTTATCAGCGACTCTTTTAACAGTTTCTGATAGGTTAGGAACATAATCTGAATTATCTCCAGCAAATAAAAACATAGATTCGTTTGAATCAATAAACAATACTTTTCTGAGATGAATCATCAAATGAAGCATTTTGTAATCATGATCCAGTATATATTTATAAGTTTGCATTGAATCAAGTTCTCCTATTTTAACAAAGGAACTATCTGGTTCAACAATAACTCCGATTTTATTAGGGTATAGGTTTCTTAATTTTTTTGATTCTTGAACTCTATCACAATGAGAATATTTCAATCGATGATATGAATATCTTGACTTGGGTGTTCTAGGACTATATATTAAAAATTTCCACATATATATTGTATTACTGTAATTTTTATAAATTCTTAATGATTTTTTGTGAGATAGTTGAAACTATATTAAGACTTCCGTTATTATTATTAACAAATAATTCGCTATAAAATACATTTTTAGGAGCTTCTTCCTGATAATTTAAAAAAGAGTCTTTTGATATCTTTAAATTAGTATCAAAACCTTGTTGGGTACGATACTTATCTTTATTAGAAGATTTAATTGCAGTGTTTAGTTTATGACCCATTAATAAACATATTAATATTTTGTCTTCTAGATTCATTTTTTCTATATCATCCCTTGGATAAATATTTATCTTTTCAAATGATAAATCTAATTTTCTAATAGTTCCAATAATTCTTTTGTAATCTTGAACTGATTTAGCAATTTTTTTACATTTAAGATATTTGCCAGAACACCATTTTTCTCTATCTTGATTTTCTAATTTACGAAACATTAGTTTGATATTGAGTAATGATAAATGATCACCAAAAGGATGCATGAATATTTTTTTTGCTTTATTGAATTTTTTCATTTCTTTCAAATACAAATCTTTGTTGAGTGTTCTTTTTGGTTCTATGAACATATCTCCCATATTTAATTTAATATTATCCATCAGCGAAATAATATTAGTTACTTCAGATCGACAATTATAAACATGTCCATAAATGATTGATATACTTGAAGCAATATTATTAACTGGCATCTTAGTTACCATTGATCCCAGATAAGTTATCTCTTTATCTTTTATCATACCCAATGATTCTAAATCAACAATAGCTGAATCAACATATTCTTTTTTGGGCGGCTCAATAAATTCAGCAAAGATACTATTTAATCTTTTTAATGTTTTAACATTGTCCATATCGAGCAATCTCATAATTTCCATAATAATATTATTGACGCGGATTGATGGTTCTGGGTATTCTAACATTACTTTTTTGTAAACTTCTTCAGAATATAAATGATAACAGACACCTGGAGATGTTCTTCCACTTCTTCCCATACGTTGTTTTACTTGAGCTTTTGAAATATATTGTTTTTTAAGTATCTTAGAACGATATTTAGGATCGTAAAAACTACTCAGTTCATGTCCATTATCAATAACATATTTAATACCATCAATTGTTAATGATGACTCTGCTACATTAGTTGCAACAACTACTTTTCGATAGAAATTACTTTTTAATTTATATTTAGTTTTATCAGTTGCTAAATCTTTGCTTTGTGCAGTCGAACTAGAAAATATCGGAACACAAAATATATCACCATGTTTAGTTATAATACCTTTTTGATCTACAGAAGACAGATGGGCAGTTAGTCTTCTACATATATCCTTGGCTTCGTTAGACGAAGTAACAAAAAATATTATGTCTTGACTTTCATCATCATTGTTTTTACTATTTTTTCCAGTTGTTTTTAATATATCAATTAATATATCAAACCCTTTGTTAATACTTTCTTTGTATGACATATCTTTTTCTAAAAATATTGATTTGATAGGATAATTTGTTTTTCCACCGATCTCTATTTTTTTGAAAGAAAAATCTTTGTAATAATCTTCAAATATTTTGGGATTAATAGTAGCACTCATAATAATAATTTTAAAATCATCTCTCATTCTCAAAGTATTTCTGAGTAAATATAAAAGAAAATCTATTTGTACTTTTCTCTCATGTGCTTCATCTACAATAACTGTATCATACTCTGATAGTTTTGGATCACGTAATAACTTAGCAACAATAGTTCCATCAGTTGCATATAATAATTGTGTTTCAGATGTATTGGATCCAGTCTCAGCACCTCTATACTGATAACCAACATGTCGACCTAATTCTACATCTAGTGTTGCTGCAGCATAAGCAGCAGATGATTTTGCAATATCTCTTTTTGGAAATGTTATTGCTATTTTATTTTTGTAACCACCTGCATGTAAAGCATATTTTGGAAAAAGTACTGTTTTTCCTGATCCAGTTCCACTAATTACTAAAGTAACTCGATTATCTTCAATGTCTTTAATAGCTTTTTGTGAGATATCATAAGCTGGTAACTTGCTCCATGCTTTTGCTAAAGATTTATATTTTTCAGTGTATGGTTGATTGGTTAATGGGTTTTCATTATCTCCTAATGGATCTAATATACCTACTTTTATTTTACTTTGTGATTTGATATTCATACCTTATTATATAATAAGATATCAATAATATTTAAAAACGTGTATTATTATTATTTTGATTACTTTGCCTATTTTACCAGCATATCTTGATCACTTTCAGATTCAGAACCGGAGTCACTACCTGATGTGTCGTTATCGGATCCATAAAAATTATCTCCATCAGAGTCTATCATCATCGGATAGACAGATGTATATCTATATCCAAAGTGTACATTACCTTCTTCTTCTAAAGCTAAGTTGTCATCATCTGTTTCGACGTCATCTGGAAAAGAATAATTTTCTGTTGAATCATCGGATGATAAAGTTTCACTAGATTTATCGTCTTTGTTGGCTTTAATATCTTTGATATCTTTGACGGCTTCGACATTTTTGATGTCTTTGATATCTTTTAGTTTATCTAAATTAGTTGCAACTTCCATTTTAAAATATCTTTCTTATCTTTTTTAATATGACCAAACTATTATATCATAATAACATTTTTATTTTATTTCATTTGATCGCTCATATAAACATAAAACGCTACAATATGAATTACTTTATTTTCTTCTGGGAAATATTTTTTTGTTATATTGTTTCCGATTATTTCGTTGACTTTTCTCTGATCATTTGAAGTAATGTGTTCCGTATACTCTGCGTAATTTTGTACCAATTGATACCATTCTTGATAAGTTAATTTATTCATTATATTATTCCGCCGAATCAATTTTGATGGACAATAAACGTTTCGTGTCTTTATTTATTAATGTGTTATAGAAAAAACTAATAAAATCAGAAAAAGTTATAGAAAAAAGAGAAGATAGTTGGGTTGACTGGTTGAATACTTTTTCTGGATTTTTGACAGAAGGATTGTAAATAGTGTAATATATATTCATCCAATTACTTTCCACGTCTTTGTAAATTACTTTTTTGATATTTTTGAAAAAATCGAAATTATCACCAAATGGTACCCGTTCATATTCATTTTTAATAAACTCGAGTGTTTTTTTTTCTAAATAACTGGGATTGTATCTGTCTGTCCTAACTGTAAAAGAAATATAAAACATTGACTGAGAAAATGATTTAGTATTTCCAGTGAAAGAATGTACATTATAACCAAGTTGTTGGTCAGTTCTAAGTGAATTATAATATCTTTGTTGCAAATAACGATTTAGTATA
>Ga0307980_1001099_pt1 | contig 11137 bp, 7 predicted proteins | sample OrgLakmetage1060_FD_201817 | JGI IMG/M metagenome (GOLD analysis project Ga0307980, IMG submission 201817) | Saline water microbial communities from Organic Lake, Antarctica - #1060 | ecosystem: Environmental > Aquatic > Non-marine Saline and Alkaline > Saline | place: Antarctica: Organic Lake... | reverse complement strand
TAGTGCTGTTTACGGTTATGTCCAAGAGGATAAAAGGATTGTTTGACGCTTCGTTTATGAATGCGGTTGGCAAGATGGCTAGTGCGACTGGATTTATGGCAGTAGTTACCTATATATCTGTAGCCATGATGCCACTTGCTGCAGCCGACCAGAGTTTTTGGGCGACATTTCCAAAGTTTGTTGCTATCGTAGTAATTAGCCTGAGTGCCTACCTGCTACTTGGCAAATTGTTTGGACTTAGAGAAGTCCGTCCAGTTATAGATAGAATAAAGAAAATACTTTTTAGTAGACCGAGAGTTTCATGAGACAAGACCATATAAGAAATTTTTGTATTATTGCTCACATTGATCACGGAAAGTCGACATTGGCTGACCGGATGTTGGAGCTTACTGATACTGTGCAAGGCCGCGACATGAAGTCGCAGCTGTTAGACAGTATGGACTTAGAGCGCGAAAAAGGAATTACCATTAAGCTTGCTCCCGTGCAGATGCAGTACAAAGGTTATAACCTAAACCTAATAGACACTCCGGGCCATGTGGACTTTAGCTACGAAGTTTCTAGAAGTCTGGAAGCTTGCGAGGGTGCAATATTGGTGGTTGACGCTAGCCAGGGTATTCAAGCCCAGACACTAGCAAATGTTTATTTGGCAATTGAAGCCGAGCTTGAGATTATTCCAGTGCTCAATAAAATAGATTTGCCAGCAGCTGACGTGCCAAAAATAAGCGCTGAACTTGTGAATCTTTTGGGCTGCAAAGAAGAAGAAATTTTGAAGATTAGCGCCAAGACCGGGCAGGGAATTGAAGAAGTTCTCGATAGCGTGATTGAACGGGTTGGGCCGCCAACTGGTAAGGCTCAGGAGTCGACTCGAGCTTTGATATTCGATAGTTATTATGATGATTATAGAGGCGTGGTGCTGTATGTCCGAATAATCGATGGCAGTGTCAAAAAAGGCGACACAATCGAGATGTTGGCGACTGGCTCAAAAGGTTTAGCTTTAGAAGTAGGCTCCTTGAGACCAGTGATGACCGCACATAAAGAGCTCGCGACCGGACAGATCGGTTATATAGTTACCAACCTGCGTACTACCAAAGACGCCAGAGTTGGGGACACGGTGACTGTATCTAGAGCTAAATCGAGTTCTCCCCTACCCGGTTACAAATTAGTAAAACCGTTTGTTTATGCTGGGTTCTTTCCGGTAAGTAACGATGACTACCAAGATCTAAAAGATGCCATAGAGAAGCTGTCTATGAGCGACTCGGCTTTGCAGTTTGAGCCAGAGAATTCGCCGGTGCTTGGATTTGGGGTGAGAATTGGTTTTCTAGGGCTGCTGCATATGGATATTGTTCGGGAGAGGCTAGAGCGTGAATATAATCTTGATTTGGTTGTGACTAACCCATCGACCGATTACCAGGTGACATTGAGTGATGGTGAACAAGTGGATATAAAAAGTGCTAGCGAACTACCAGACGTTACCAAGATAGTTGAGATTCGTGAGCCTTGGATAAAGGGTGAGATAGTTGTTCCACAAGATTACATTGGCGGTATTTTGCAGTTGATAGTTGGTAAGCGTGGCCAGCAAAACAACATTAGTTATATAGACGATAGAGCATTGATTAACTTTCAGGCTCCGCTGGCAAACTTGTTAACCGATTTTTATGATCAGCTAAAGTCTTTGACTAGTGGTTACGGTTCGTTTAACTATGAGTTTGACGGCTATAGAACCGAAGACTTAGTGCGAGTAGATTTTTACGTATCTGGTGAGATGATAGACGCTCTCAGTATTATGGTGCACCGCTCGGAATCGCAGCGAATTGGTCGGGAGATTGTCGATAAACTAAAAGATGTTATACCGCGTCAGGCATTTCAGGTGGCTTTGCAGGCAGCAATTGGCGGCAAGTTTATAGCCCGAGCTGATTTGTCGGCATACCGAAAAGACGTAACCACTGGATTATACGGTGGTGATGTTTCACGAAAGAAAAAGGTTTTAGCCAAACAAGCCAAGGGCAAGAAACGCCTAAAACGATTTGGCAAAGTTGATATTCCAGCCGAAGCCTTTACTGTGATGCTGAAACGAGATTAGCTAGAGCAGTCTGTATATCTTCGTAGACTTGCTCGGGAGTTTGGTCGCCGTCAATGTCTATGAGCAGTCCAAGCTCTCGATACTTTTCAATAACCGGCAAGGTCTTTTCGCGGAATTCTTGTAGACGGATGTCAAGTATTTCTGGTGTGTCGTCGTGGCGCTCGCCTCGGTCATTTAGCTCGTGCAGTGCTTGCCAGCGATCATGCACGGTTTGTTCGGAAATGTTTAGATAAATAACTGCCTTGATAGGATGCCCAGACTCTTTGGCTGCTTGCATGACGCCCTCTTCTTCACCAATCCAGCGTCCGACCGAGCTTAGTATTAGTGGCTTGTCAAAAAACTCTGTTTTGGATAAAAAGGGTAAGACTATATCTATATAGTCTTTTGTTGGTATTAGTTTGCCGGTCTTCATGGCAGTCTTGATATGCGGAGGCATATTGGAACCACGTAGAATATCCCCACCGCCCAAGAGTGTGCCATCAAACATCTCGGCAAGTTTTTTGCCCTGAGTATCTTTGCCCGAAAATGGTCGTCCGAAAACGTTGACAGAGCCGGTGTTGAGCCAATTAGCAATATCTTTAATATCCGTAGGTGTTTGCATGATTAGATTATAACAGAGGGTTGCTTGTATTGCGCTAGTGCTAAATTAAGGGTAATATAGTGACAATAGTTTTATGCAACTGGGGGACAAAAGGTGATAAAAGTAAAAACGCACAAAAGGTTTGTTTTCTCTGGACTAATCTCTGTGATTGGCTTGTTTTTGGTGTTTGGTGTAACGACTGCTATTCAAGGCGGGCTACAAGCAGATGCCGACGCACAGATTATCAACGTTACAACTAGCACCGATGAAGATAGCCATCCAGATGTTGGAGACGGTTGTTCTTTGTATGAGTCAACTATAGCGGCAGCAACTGCTTCGACCTATGGTGGCTGTGAAGCTGGAGATGCTGTGGGTCCGAATACTATACAACTGGAAAGTACGACATACACACGAGATGTTATTGATGGACCATTAGTGGGCGCAGAAGGTACGAATGCTGATAGAATCTTGGAACTAGAGAATGTTAGTCTTCTTGGGGTAGAAGGTGGTGACTCTGCCATAGAGGGTTATTGGCCTAAATTGTTAGGAAACGACACGGCTACATTAGAATACTTATCTTTTGAAGCTATAGATACGGACAATTATCCATCAACAAATATGTACGTAGATGGATCTAACAAGACTATTAATGATGTCTATGTTTCTAATAAAAATATGGTCTTAGCTAATATATACATGTCTACGGGTGGTGAGACAGTAGATAATGTAACCTTCAGCAATTTTCGTGTGTTAGCCAGTGACAACAATATGCCAGCGGTTGAAGTTGACTGTCGGACAGACAATGCCTGTAGCAATATTAACTTCAATAACGCTAGTATAGAGTCAAATTTTAGCACTAGTATGAATCTAGACACTGTTGACAATGTATCTATTATAGATTCGGATATCGTGGCTCAATCAAGCGGTAGCTCAACTCTCGATCTTTCTAATGCTGATAATTTGATTTTACATAACTCGAATATAGAAGCACCAAATGCACTAACACTGAATACTGGAACTAACGCATCTCTGTCGGATGTAGGAACTTATACTAACGGCGGCGATACCATAACATTAGGTGCAGGTACAACTATAGATGGTTATACCCAATCTAATTCTAATAATGAAGGCGGATCAACTTTTCAGGGGTCCGCAGATAGTATTTCCGGACTTAGGCAGATAGGCACAGCCACTGCAGGTGTTGATCTTGAAGTTAGTGAATTTGTTGATTATGTAAGGAGCGGTGGGGGTAGTGTAAACCTTGACATATCAGGAGCTGAGTTGGTGCAAGATGTTTCAGTCTCTAGCAATGGTTATGCTGTTTTTGCAACAGATTCCAGCATAGTTAAGAATATAGATATTACTAGCAGTGGTTCTGTAGTAGATCTTGAATTTAGTGGAATAGGCGCAGAGATTACAGATGTTTACACGGAATACACCAGCGAGAGTAGTAACTCATATCCAGACGTTGATTTTAGCTCGGATAACATTACTGTAGACGGTCTTTCTATTATTAAAACACACGATTCAAATGGTGAGGGCCAGGGTGCACTAAGGAGTTCGGCGTCTAACTTAGGTATCTCAAATCTTAAGATGGTTAACTCTTATGTCACTCTTGAGGATACCGACAACTTCAGTCTAGACAAGTTTTCTATCAATGGTCCTTCTCATTTGGCTGCAATGTATCTAACTGGTGCGCAAAACACGGTTAACATTGAGAATGGTTATGTAACGAACTCTAGTGACGGCATTTCACTTGATAATGATGTCGTTGCAGGGAGCAGTGCACATTTTTCAAACATACAGTTTGGTAATATCGTAGGCACGAACAATGGTGCTGATGGATCTATAATTGTTGCTGATGTAGACGAAGTTACGATCAATGACGTTTCTATATATCACGATACGTTGCTGGCTCGAACGCCCATACTAATATCAGAAGGTACTAATCACAAAATATCAAACACAACCATATTAGATAGTACCGGTGGTATCGGTGTACACAGCGACACAGATGGGCTAGATATGAATCTTGATATCAATAACGTTACAGTAGTAAACAACGAGGATAGTGAAGAACACGATGTTAATATTTTTCAGCCGTATAGTTTGGTCACAGATGCTTCTGGCACTACAGGTACGACAATTAATCTGTTGGTCCAGAACTCTATATTTGGAGGTGTAAGTGAATATAGTGACTGTAATATAGACGAATTTACGAATATAACTGTTCAAAACAGCATAACAAACAGCCAGGGTTGTACAGGATTTTCGATTGTTTCAGGCTTTGGAACGGCTGCCAGCTTGGCAGATAATGGTGGGCAGAACAGTAATATTGGGTTTGAGGGTGAACAAGGTAAGCTGCAGACTTTGGCTCTTCAGCAAAGCAGCCCAGCAGTTGGCTTTGGTAATGCAGCTACTTGTGAGGCTAAAGACGCCCGAGGAGTTAGCCGTCTAGGAGCTGAATGCGACGCCGGAGCTTTCCAGCTCAGTGTTACTGATTCAGAAGAAGATAAAAATAGCGGTAATAGCAACAATAACAATTCTTCCGGTGGTCTAAATCAGCTCTTGGCTGGCAGCGGTACAACGGTTGCTACCAACGGAGACAGTGAAGACGAGCAAGATGAGACTGCAAATGAGGAAACATCAGACCCAACTACAACTACGAATTCAAACACTAACAACTCACTGGACGAGGACTGTTGCGGTAATTCTTCAAACAAAGGCATGAGTCCACTCGCAACTTTTGTTAGTTGGACTGTAGGAATCATTGCCGCTGGTACAGTTCTAGCACTTACAACTTGGCGACTTGTTAACAAAAATAATTAATCTAAAGCTATCTAGCACTCATTGACCAGAAGTGCCAAAATAAGCTATAATCGGCCTATGACAGAGAGGCAAATTCAGATATTGGCAGCTATTATTGAGGAACACGCAGAAGTTGCGTCACCTGTTGGTAGCGTCACTCTAGCGAAGCTCTTTAAAGTCTCTAGTGCCACTATCCGCTCAGAGATGGCACGGCTAGAAGAAGCGGGCTTGATCAGACAGCCGCACACTAGTGCCGGGCGGATTCCGACAGATGCTGGCTATAGACTGTATGTGAACATGCTCAACGAAGCCCAGACCGAAGCACCTAGTATCGATCGCAGTGCGAGAGCGATTGAGGCAAGAGTAAATACTCACGGAGACCGAGCAGACAGGGCCATACGTAGCGCTGTCGACAGCTTAGTAGACCTAACTCACAACTTAGGGATTGCCACTATTGGCGACGAACTTTATATGAGCGGTATTGGCAATCTTTTTGCTCAACCAGAGTTTTTGCAAGCAGATCACGCCCAAGCAGTAGCTAGACTACTAGACAACTTGGAGCCGTGGCTTCGCGAAGCAGCGCCTCACGAGCCTCTCAATGTGTACATCGGAGCCGAGAACCCAATCGGCAAGACCAGCGGTGCTAGTTTGATTATTAGCCGATTCCGTTCGCCCTATTCGGACAATAGCTATATAGGTGTTTTGGGCTCGACCCGCCAAAGCTATGGCCGAGTAATGAACCTAGTGCGTCATGCTGGGTCTATGTTGGAGGAGGTTTTGTAATATGGCAAAGAGCAAAAAACAGATAGAGCTGGAGCAACAAGTGGGTGAGCTTACAGTTGATTTGCAGCGAGTACGGGCTGATTTTGAAAACTATCGCAAACGTGTAGAAATGGATAAAGTCTCTGCCAGGCAATCTGGGCAGGCTTCTGCAATCTTAAAGCTTTTGCCAGTGATCGATAACATCGAACGGGCAATCTCACATGTGCCAAAAGAACTATCGGACAACTCTTGGGCGCAAGGTATAGTAGGGCTCGCTAAAAACCTAAACAGGTCGCTTGAGAACTTAAATATTCAAAAGATCGACGCCAAAGAAGGCGCTGCGTTTAACCCCGACCTACACGAAGCAATTCAGTTTGACGAAGAAGCCGAAGGCGACAAAGAAGTAATTGCCGAAGAACTACAAGCAGGCTACCTGCTAGAAGGCAAACCGATTCGTCACACTATGGTCAAAGTTACTCGTAAATAATCTAAGCTGCTTGACTTAAGATAGCGCTCAAGCTTTACTTAAAGAGACAATGGATGGGCAAAAATACGAAATAAAAAACCTTATAGAAGGTGATGTCGACTTTTCAAAAGAGGCGATTAAACTAGCTAGCCGTGATGCTAGTATTTTTGAGGTTAAACCTGCCGGTACTATTGCACCTAAAAACACTGATGATATTAAGGCAGTGATTAAATACGTATCGCGCAAAACTTCGGCTGGTAAGAAAATGACCATCACGCCTAGAGCTGGCGGTACTTGTATGTCTGGGGGCTCGCTTACTCAAGGTTTGGTGCTCAACATGACCAAGTATCTCAACAAAATCGGTGATGCCGATGAAAAAAACCTCAAGCTTACCGTGCAAGGTGGAGCCTGGCACAAAGATATAGAAAAGGCTACCCACCCGAAGGGTCTTTTGTTTGCGCCTTATACTTCTTCGCATGAGATTTGCAGTATTGGCGGTATGATCGGCAACAACGCTAGTGGCGAAAAATCGGTTCGTTATGGGGCAACCGACGACAACGTTAAGAAACTCAAGGTGGTTTTGTACGATGGCAACGAATATGAGTTTGGGCCACTAAGCAGGCTTGAGCTAAAGGCTAAAATGCACCTTCCGAACTTGGAGGGAGATCTATATTCTACCGTTGTAGGGCTACTCGAAAAAAACACCAAACTAATTGAAGAGAGGCGAGCAAAAACGGTCAAAAACGCCGCGGGGTATGAGCTGAGCGAACTTTGGAACAAAGACAAAACTATATTTAATATGGCTAGGCTGTTTATAGGGGCACAAGGAACTCTTGGGGTGGTAACAGAAGCTGAGCTAGATTTGGTTCCAATGTTGGCGCATAGCCGCATGATAGTGACGCCTATCGAAGATTTAGATCAGTTGCCAGAAGTTGTGCAAACAGTTTTGAAGTTTCAGCCGGCAGCCTGTGAAACCTTTGATCACTTTACCTTTGACTGGGCCAAGAAATATCATCCAGCAGCGGCCAAGAAAGCTTTTGCGGCCGAGGGTCAACACATGGTGGTGTTAAGCGTTTTTGAAGATAACAATAAACAAGAAGCCGACAAAATGGCCAATGCTGCCAAGAAGGCACTAGAGAATTTGGGGCACAAAACAGAACGTATAGACGACGAGCCGACGATTGAGAGTTTTTTGAATATCCGTCGCTGGAGCTTTAAGATGTTGCTTGAACATCCAGCTCCAGACACTAGAGCAATGGCATTTTTGGAAGATACAATCGTACCAATAGAAAAGTACGGAGACTTCTTGCGCAAACTTGAGACGATTTTGACCGATTATGACATGACATACACCTATGCTGGGCATATTGCAGCCGGTAGTATTCGTTTGATACCACTGGTTAACATGGAGGCTGACGGTGCGGCTGAGAGAATTATGGAATTAGAAACAAAGGTCAATGATTTGGTATTGGAGTTTGGTGGCTCGATATCGGTTGATCATAACGATGGTATTATCCGGACACCTTTTTTGGAAAAACAATTTGGCTCGGAGATGATAAAACTGTTTGAGGAGATAAAAGACCTGTTTGATCCACTAGGTATATTCAATCCTGGTAAAAAGGTCCGGGGCACTTATGAGTATGCCTTAGAGCATATAATTCGAGATAACGGTTAGGCTTTGCTTAATCTCGAAATGTCTAATATAATGGCATTAACATAAGAATTATGAATAACTACAAAAAATCTACTGGCTTTGCTCTACCTACCGTCTTGATGACGTCGGTTATTATGTTGGCCGTTTTGGCTGCTGCGGTGGCGTCTTCTGTGTCTATTCGTAATGCCTTGCAAGATCAGCATTACAACCGTATGGCTCGTCAGGCGGCGGATTCAGGATATAGCTATGCTCAGTCTTGTATAGACAAAAATGGTGGAGAGGTTACTTGGACAAACAACAACCCTTTGAGGCCAAACACAAATTGCGAAGGACTTGTGCAGGAGGATTTGTCTTCGTATGTTCTAGACACAGATGAGGTGAGGACCTACTTTACCGTAGGGCTTAGTGCAGGAGCCATCGATAGTCAGGGATTTGTGGAAGCTTTGAGGTCTAGCGACGGTGTAGCATGGAAGTTCTGGAGTGCCAATAAGGCTTATGCCTCTAGCCATGATGTAGGGTCTACGCCAGTAGGGACATCGATAGAAGGTTATTGGACTACGGCACCAGAGGGCTATTTGCTCGAAGATGGCTCGGCCGTATCAAGGTCTGAATATTCTGAATTGTTTGGCGTTATCGGGACAACTTTTGGTTCTGGCAACGGGAGTACGACCTTTAACGTACCCAACTCACAAGGGCGGGTGCAAGTTGCACAAAACTCATCAGATAGTGAGTTTAATTCGCTTGGTGAGACTGGTGGAGCCAAGACCTATACGCATGGACTTGAAGCGGGGTACGCTAAAGCAGAGGCAAGATCGGGAACTAGCAGCAGTGCTTTTGTCTCGCGCGAAAAATCAGTTAGTTCGTGGTCCGCAACATCTCAACTCACCAACGCTTCTGGAGGTATTGCTGGCTCTAGTTATACTCAAGGTATAGAGCTTGGCGGATCGACAGACGCTAGCTCCAGCCTCCAGCCCTACATTACCGTTAACCGAGCAATTAAATACTAAAAAATAACTATAATCTAGCACTCTTGACACGCGAGTGCTAGTTTTTGTATACTCATAAGCACTTGGCAATCTACCTAGTAGAGTGCTAAAATAATTTATATAAGTAAAATTGTTTCTAAAAAAGAGGAGATAAAAGACATGGGTAAAATTATTGGAATCGACCTTGGTACAACCAACAGTGCTGTAGCCTATATGGTAGCTGGTAAACCAGAGGTAATCTCAAATACTGAAGGTAACAGAACTACACCTAGCGTCGTAGCTATAAATAAAAAGGGTGACCGGCTTGTGGGCCAAGTGGCTCAACGCCAGCGAATAACCAACGCCAAAAACACTATTTATGGTGTAAAACGCCTAATTGGTCGCAAATTTAGCGACCAAGAGGTTCAAAGAGATATCGACATTATGCCCTACGAGATCGTTAAAAAGGGCAATGGTGTGGCGGTGAAAATGGGCGACAAGCAACACACACCAGAAGAAGTAAGTGCTATGATCTTGGGTAAGATTAAGGCCGATGCCGAAAGCTTCTTGGGCGAGAAGGTTACAGAAGCGGTTATTACCGTTCCTGCTTACTTTGACGACTCACAACGTCAGGCTACTAAAGACGCCGGTAAGATTGCTGGTCTTGAGGTTAAGCGAATCATCAACGAGCCAACTGCTGCTGCTCTAGCTTATGGTTTGGAAAGCAAAAAAGACGAAAAAATCGTTGTCTTTGACCTCGGCGGTGGTACTTTTGATGTATCTGTACTAGAACTTGGCGATGGTGTTTTCGAGGTAAAATCAACCCACGGTGACACTCACTTGGGCGGCGAGGACTTCGATAACCGTATCGTCAATCACTTTATAGATGTATTTAAACAACAAGAAGGTATTGATCTTAAAAAAGACAAAGCTGCTATGCAACGTCTCAAAGACGAAGCCGAAAAGGCTAAAAAAGAGCTTTCTAGCACTACAGAGACTGAGATAAACCTACCGTTTATTACTGCCGACGCTGATGGTCCAAAACACTTCGAGTACAAACTTACTCGGGCTAAGCTAGAAGAGCTAGTCAAAGACCTAATAGAGCGTCTAGAAGATCCAGTCCAAAAGGCTCTAAAAGATGCCAAGATAAAAGCTAGCGAAGTTGACGAGATTGTCTTGGTAGGTGGTATGACCCGTATGCCAAGCGTAGTTGGAAAGGTTAAGAGTATATTTGGCAAAGACCCGCTCAAAGGTGTAAACCCCGACGAAGTGGTGGCGATTGGTGCAGCTATTCAAGGTGGTGTACTGGCAGGTGATGTCAAAGACGTACTGCTACTAGACGTTACTCCGCTAAGTCTTGGAATTGAGACTATGGGTGGTGTAGCTACTAAGTTAATTGAGCGAAACACTACTGTTCCAACTAGCAAATCTGAGACATTTAGTACCGCAGCCGACAACCAACCTCAGGTAGAGATTCATGTTGTTCAGGGTGAGCGCGAGATGACAGCTGACAACAAATCACTAGGACGTTTTGTGCTAGATGGTATTGCGCCAGCTCCCCGTGGTGTGCCACAAGTTGAAGTGACATTTAACCTTGATGCCAATGGAATATTGAACGTTACCGCCAAAGACAAGGGCACTGGCAAAGAACAGTCTATTACGATCGAGAACAGTGGCAACCTAAGCAAAGAAGACATCGAAAAAGCTCAAAAAGAAGCTGAGGCACACGCCGACGAAGACAAGAAGAAGCGAGAATCGGTAGAGGCGCGAAACTTGTTAGAAAACGCCGTTTATCAGGCCGAGAAGCTACCTAACGAGCACA
>Ga0307980_1001095_pt1 | contig 11190 bp, 10 predicted proteins | sample OrgLakmetage1060_FD_201817 | JGI IMG/M metagenome (GOLD analysis project Ga0307980, IMG submission 201817) | Saline water microbial communities from Organic Lake, Antarctica - #1060 | ecosystem: Environmental > Aquatic > Non-marine Saline and Alkaline > Saline | place: Antarctica: Organic Lake... | reverse complement strand
ACAGCGTTGTTGTTTTACCGGAACCTGTTGGTCCCGTAATCAAAATCAATCCATGTGGTCGGTCAATAGCATAACGCATCATTGATTCTTGTTCTTCGGAAAGACCAAGTTTTGCAAGTTTTCTAATTCCTTTTTCTGAATCAAGAATACGAATTACGACTTTTTCTCCGTGAAAGGTCGGCATAATGGATACACGAAAAGCAATTTTTCTTTTTTGAATAATGGCTTGGAAACGACCGTCCTGAGGTTTGCGTCGTTCGTCAAGTTTCATCGTCTTGGTCATGATTTTCACGCGGGCAATGATGGCACTGTGGACGGACTTGGGTACTTCGAGATATACCTCAAGTTCACCATCAATACGGAAACGTACCTGAACCTTTTCACCCAGGTGTTCAATATGAATATCTGAAGCATTTATAGAAACAGCATGACGTATAATAGCCGCTACCATTTTGGTCACTGGAGCGTCTTCTTTGATGGTTTCTTCTTGTCCAGATTTAGGTTTGTTTTTTTCGTCTTTGGCAAGGTTTGCCGCATTATCTAGGTCAACATATTCATCAATAACATCACCGATCTCACCAGAGAGACCTTTGTAGGTTTTCATTATTTGACGATACCCATATTCGGTCAATATATATATCTCGTAAGGTGTTCCTGATTTAGCGGTAATAAACTGAAGAACATTTTGCGCTTCGACATTACGAGGGTCAAGCATTCCAACCTGCATTATTCCATCTTCGGTCATACCAAAGGCTGCCATTTGATAGGTTTTAGCTGTTTCTTCGGGAATACGTTTTACAATCGTATCGTCAAGATCCTGATAATCAATCTCTATTTTTTTTACATTGAAATAGTCACTCTTTGCAGAAAGGATGTCGATATCTTTGACGCCCATTTCGCTGAGGACTTGTTCAATTGTTTTTTCTTCCTTGGTGACTTTTTCTAATATTTCATCAACCTGATATTGATTGATGAGTCCCTTGGTTACAAGTGTTTCTAAGAAGTTCATGATATCTCTATAATATCAAAAAAAAACCTCTTTAGGAAAGAAGTTTTTATCATCATATTAAAAAGATGTGTTATTAGATGTATTTGCAAGGTTATTCCCAGAAAGAGACGAGTCTCTCATGTCTGATTCATCACCAAAGAATCCTGGTGATGTTGTATTGTTGTTAAATGAAACAACGTTGTTGGTATTAACAAAACTATCAAAACCAATAGGGCGAAATGGATTAGGTCGCCCAATACGTGTTGGGTTTGGAATGGTAAATCGACTGTCTTCAAGTTCCCTAAATACAGGATTTGAAAAGATATCGTCATCAAGACTAATTGTTTCAATACTTCCTAAAATACGAAGAATCTCTGCATTTGCCAACGCAGTATCAGTTTCCTGAACTTGCCCCAGGTTTCCTTGACCAACAAGACTAGAGAGAGATGATACTCCACCTGTTGTTTCATCAGTTCCTGTAATGACCGAATAGACACCAAGTAGTAAAACAGCAATAACCAGCGCGATGAGAATTTTTTTAATTGTTCCTTTATTTTTCATAGTAATAGTTTTAAATATTATCTTTTAACCAATAAGTATCGATACTGATATCGAAAGAAAATTCTGCATTACCTTCGCCAGCAGGACGAATAGAGAGTGTTCGAATATCAGTAATTCTCAAATTCTTTTCTATATCTTCGAGGAATGAAATAAAGTCATTATAGGTTCCTCCTAAAGAAAAATCTAAGGTAATAACTCCATAATCATTTGTTTCAATATCAAAGTTTTGACCGCTATTTTCATCACCTTCTTCGTCTCTTACGGCAGAAGCTGCTTCGATGCTGAGGTTATTATTATTTGAAATTTGTTCAAATTCTAAAATAAGTTTTACGTTATCTGCACTTTCCGGTATAAGTGTTTCTAATCTTCTGATATCGGCACCAGCAATACTTTGTCTTTTTTCAAGAAGGTCATCACGTAGTGATTGTAGTCTTCGTGCATTATCTAAGACACGTTCAAGTTCATTTTCGGTTTGTTGCATTTCTCTGATTTCACCATATTGAGGTTCAACGACCAAAACAAATGTTGCAATAGAGATTATAATAACAATAATTGAAATAATATTTTTCATATTAGTTTTGTGTTTGAGATTCCTGAATAATACCGTCAAAATTTACATCAAATCCAGCAGGAAGATTTCCTGTTGTATTTTCAATGATTGCCCCTTGCGGAATCGAGGATGAATCTACTTGATTATTGATAATAGTTCTACCAAAAGAAATCAATTCTGGATTAAGCGTATATTGAAGACTAAAGGTAATACGACCTGTCTCTGTTTTTGTAAAATTAGAAAAAATCGGATTTTGAATATAGCTGTTGACTTCAAAAATATCTGACTGTTGTGCAATCTGAAGATATCCTCGAGCCTCGCCACCCATAGTTACCTCTGAACCATTTTCGTTATATTGGAAACTAAGATCAGAAAAAGAAATTTCTGGTAAGGTAGCTTCCCCTAAGGAAATCAGAAAATCAGAAATAGCAACATGCTGTTCCAATAAATCTGTTCCTGCGCGCAGTCGAATATCAAGCTTTTTTAAATCTAAAATAACAGCTGGCTCAAAGGCTTTTTCTGCTCGATTGATTGAATCAATGCGTGAATTTACTACGGCTGCAAGTTGTATCTTGTATAAAAATACTCCTGCGGTTGAAACAATAGCCGTCACAAAAAGCAACAATGCAAGAATACCCAAAAGGCTTCTTCTGCTTCTTGCAGATTTTGATTCTACTTTTTTGACATTCACTAAATTCTTTTTAGGAATGAATGTTGTTTTGAATTCTTTATCCATATATGTGTATTATAGTTCTTTTAAAATGTAAAGAGAAATTATTATTCAATTCCTTGTAAGGCAAGACCGATAGCAACCGCAAATTCAGGACCAGCATCTTGCAAGACTTCCTCGAGGAACTCAGGTGAAGCGGCTTTTGAGAAAGGATCTGAATATACAGCATTTATATTATAACGTGATTCTAATTCTTCACGAAATCGATCTAATCGTGATCCACCTCCTGTGAGAATTATTTTACTGATTGGTTTTTTGTATTCTTTTTCGAAATCAAAAATCACGTTTTGAATTTTTGAAAAGATATAATTTGCTCCGGTACTGATAATATTGTATGCCTCAGTATTTGCATGTGTCTTGTTTAATCCAACATCTCTTTTAAGGGCTTCTGCTTGTTCAAAATCGAGTTCAAGAGATTTTTGAAGAGATGACGTCAAATAGGCTGAACCTCTGTTGACGGCTCTGAATTTTCGAACAACACCGTGCTCTATGACACTCATGCGGACACCAGAGGCTCCGAAATCCAACAACATAACTGATGACAGTTCATGCTTGAACGATCCTCTGACAGCACTGAAGGTTTCTATTTCAAAGGCAATATTTTTAAAGGTTCCAAGGTTCTTGGAAACAAGATTATAACGATCTACCACCTCGTTCCTAACAGCGGCAACTAACACATCGATATGGCTTTCACGGGATGAACCCATGCCTTCATCGTGATAATTTTCACGTGTAGGAATCATCCACCAATCAAGTGAGACTTCTGATAAGGGAATAGGAATATATTTACGTGCTTCGTTTTTTATTACGCCAGAGAGTTCACGTTCACTGATCTGAGGAAGCGTCAAAATAAAAATAAGACTCGTTGCTGACGAAACAGAGACAACGGCTGAGGTAGCGGTTACGTTTGCTTGCTCTAAAAGGTTTTTCAAAGCACTCGTTAATTTATCATTCTCGAGATTAGTTAACTGACCAGCAACACCTTCTTCTCCTTCATATGGACCGAGAGCAACCTCACCATAGGTTTCTAATAAAATACGTCCTTTTTCTTTTTTAAGTTGGGTTACCTTGATATACGAAGAACCTATATCAATCCCCACAAAAGTATCAGCTTTTGAACCTCCGATCCCGGAAAAAATACTTTTTAAATTATCTGCAAAACTCATAAAAAAAGTATACCACATAATAAAGCTGGTATACTAGAACTATGCATTGGATTGAAAAATTACTTGCTCTTATTTTCCCAAGTAAAAAGGATTATTTTAATTTAGAGATGATTCCAAAATCACCTCACTATAGAGGTAAGGATGATATTTTTTCTTTTTTTGATTATCAGTCAAAAAAAGGTCGTGAATTAATTTATTATATTAAAAAACATCGAGATCCCTTATTGATTGAAAAAATTGCAGCATATATTTATAATGAACTTTTGGAGGATTTTTCAGAAAAAAATGAATTTGGTTATTTTTTGAATCCCCTGGTTATACCGATACCTATTACACAAAAAAGACACCATGAAAGAGGATTCAATCAGACTCATGATATTGCCAAATATTTATCTCGACGGGTTAATGGACACTATAAACATGATATTTTATACAAGACAAAGGAAACGAAAAAGCAAGCATTGATTCCTCAAAGACATCAACGTAAAAAAAATGTATTAGGTTCTTTTGCAATACAAGATAAATATAAAAAAGATATCCAAGATCAAGACATTATTATTGTTGACGACCTCTACACAACGGGTGCGACGGTTAATGAGGCTTGCCGTATACTATTAAAAAATAAGGTGAGAAACATAATCGTTATAACAATAGCTCATTAATTATTCCCTGTGATAAGGGTGACCAGCGAGAATCGTGAGAGATCGATATAATGTCTCCAAGGTAATCATCATGGCAATGTCATGAGGAAATGTCAGGCGGGAAAGAGAAAGTGTTCGCGATGAAAGTGATCTTACAAAATCAGAATGTCCTTGAGGACCACCAATAACAACAGCAAGATTTACTGATTGATTTTTTTGTTTATCAATGAATGTAGATAATTCTAGAGAAGAATATTCAGTACCTTTTTCATCTAATAAAATACAGAGGTAATTACCAATAGCATCTTGAATTTTTGTATCAAGGTTTTTTCCCTCTTTTATATGATCGACAGAAATATCTGCAAAGCGTGAAATTCTTTTGGTGTATTCTTTGATTCCCTCTTTTGCAAAAGATAACTGTGGTTGACCAACGGTAATGAGTTTAATCTTCATAAAAATACCATACAATAGATAATAATATTTAACAATTTTTTATTAATCCATACATAGATAAGGAAAAATATATAATAATAAAAAAGTTTCTTTTAGAAAATACCAAAGATGCGCTATACTCTTTGTATGTATTTATTATTTAGTGAAGTTAATGAAAAAAACAAGGCAGATGCTATTGATTCCCTTATCAAAGATTCTGCACCGAAACCATCTTTTTTCTTTTTAGTCGTCATGTCAGTATTAATGGCAAGTTTTGGTTTATTATTAAATAATTCTTCGGTGATTATTGGATCAATGTTGCTGGCACCAATATTATCCCCTATCCTTTCTATGGGATTAGGAATTACCCTTGGCGATAATAAATTGATTACCCAATCAGGTATTACTATTATTAAATCATTAGTTTATTCTATTGGACTCTCCGCCATAACAACATGGTTATTATGGAGTGTTGTCGGTGGTAGTGAACTAAGAACCCTTCTTAATTCTGAGATTCTCTCACGTATTGAACCCAACATCGTCTATCTGTTTATCGCTATTGTTGCGGGTCTTGCAACCGCATATGCGCGTGTTAAACCTGAGCTGAATGATACCTTGCCAGGAACAGCCATTGCGGTTGCCTTGGTACCGCCTATTGCAACGATAGGTATTGGTGTTGCGTTTTGGGATATTACTATTATCTCTGGAGCCTTGTCATTATTTATACTTAACGCCATTGGAATTATTCTAGCAGCCATGGTTATGTTCTCATTGATGAATATTTATTCAAAGAAAAAAGTTGTCTCAACATCATTAAAAGAATTAGAAAAAGAAAAAGAACAGCTCATCAAAAAAGTTGAAAAGAAAAAAGCACAAGAAGAAAAAGAAAGTAATTAAAAAAACGCATATGCGTTTTTTTAATTATCATTATTTTATTCCTAATTTTTTTGCAATAACATAATAGAAAGCTCCTCGATATTTTTTTCGAACACCAGAGAATTTTTCCATAGCATGTTCAAGAGCCTTTCTCCCCTTTTTTTCTTCGGCTCCGCATTTTTTGATAATGAAATTTTTATACACCGTTTCGATTTCCTTGGTATCACTTGCTGCTACAAACATTGAATCAAGTTTGTAATTTGCAGGACCAAGTCCTTTGGTTACGGTTTCCAATAATACCTTGTTTATAGGTACTCCTATTTTTTTTAATTGCTCTGTGTATTTTTCTATTACGAGTTCTTGTTTTGTTGCCATATATTTTTACGTACAGTAATTATTTATTGATGATTAACTCTTTCATTATAACCATTCATCACAATAAAATCCAAGAAAAAACCATAATCTGTTTATATTATCTATCGTAGGTTATGTCATACATGTATACGACAACAATAATCGTCATAATAATTTGAATTCTCAATCAAAAATGATAGGATGATCTCTAGGAGAGTTGGCTGAGTGGTCGAAAGCGCTTCACTGCTAACGAAGTGAACTGTTAAAGGTTCCAAGGGTTCGAATCCCTTACTCTCCGCATTGACAACTTAGTATCAGTGTGACCCTATTGCATAATGCAGTAGTGCGACCCGAGTACTATATTGATCTTAGAAAACAAAGCACCCTCATGGTGCTTTGTTTTTTATATGAGGTACATATACCCTACTAACCATTTCTTAAATGTTGTTTCTAATAATAAAGAAAATAACTCATCAGTGAAAAAACTTATACGTTAGAATCCTTGATTGCATTATTTTTTTCCATTATCGCCAATAATATTTTAGGTGACAGTTCATGAATAACAAAAAAGAACTACCTAGTAGTTCTTTTTTGTTATTCTTTACAAGAATAATTTTAATTTTTAATTTTTTTACTCTTTTTTCCAAATTTTTCTAATAACACAGGCATAAAGAATAATGAGGTCAATGTCGACGTTATTAATCCTCCAATACCTACAACAGCTATTGGATGCAAGAACTCTTTACCAGGTGCATCACCATTAATCATAAGTGGTAACAAGGCAAGTGCACTCGTAAGTGTTGTTATAAGTATTGGGGTAGCACGTTCTTTAACTGCTTGGACTATTATATTTTTATCAAATACTTTACTTTGCTCTATAGCCAAACTTTGTACCCTTGAGATGAGTAGTATTCCATTTCTAGATACTAATCCTGCAAGAGATATAAATCCAACCAAATGAGCTAGGTTTATAGTTCCACCATACAGATATACAAAGACTAGACCTCCAAAGATAGCTACAGGAATGTTTAACATAATTAATCCAACAGATATCCATGATTTAAACTCATAATAAAGCATTGAAGCAATGAGAATAATAACAACCATAAACATTAATGCTAGACGCAAACTATTCTCTTTTTGACTTTGATAGGTACCCTCATATGATATAAGAATATCTTCAGGTTGTATTTGTGATTCAAGACTTGTTTTAAGCGTTTCCACAGCACCGACAACATCTTTACCCTCATAGTTTGCACTAACAATAACGACACGTTTACCTCCTTCGTGACTGATTCTACTTCTTCCTTCAGAGATCTCTATTGCAGATACATTTCCTATAGAGGTATTCATCTGACTAAAGGTAGTATCTCTAAGTCCTGCAAATGAATTTCTACTCTCATTGTCTAATAATGTTACAACAGGAATTCTACCTAATCCATCTACCACTTCGCCAACTCTATTCCCGATGAATCCTGATTCTATTTCTTGACCCAAAGCTCCTGCAGAAGATCCTTGTTTTGCTAAAGCTTGTGAGTCTGGATAAATATGAATTTCAGGAACCTTAACATCCCGAGAAAGCTGAGGATTAGTAACTCCATCAATATTTTCCAACAGAGAAACTATAGTGTCACCATAAGATCTTAATGAATCTATGTCTTCTCCATAAAGTTTAACTACAATAGGTGCTCGTACACCAGATAAAAGCTCTTCTACCCTATGGGTAATTGGTTTACCAACAAAATATTGAGCACCTTGATATTTGTTCAAGATTTCTTGAATTTGTGGAATATATTTATTTATTTGTTTTGCTGAATCTGGATTGAACACAACTTGTACTTCACTTATATTTGATCCACTGTCATGTGGATCTGCTTCAGCACGCCCAGTGATATGACTTACTCGCGAAACGAAGGGTAAGGATTTTATTTCATCACCAAGGTTTTGAGAGTATAAATTTGTTGTTTCAAGACCTGTTCCGTTTGGTAAAACAACACTAATAGTTAATGAATCTTCATTAAATGCTGGAATTCCTTCCTTACCAGCAACGACATATAGAACCCCTGTCGCAACTATTACCAAAAGAAAGACAATAGCTATTTGTTTCCAAAAAGCAAATAATTTTTTCAAGATTATTTCTATTTTTTCTTCTATCCATATTCTTATCCGAGGTGTTTTACTTTCCACATCTCCATCTTTCAATAGAAAAGCTGATAGTGCTGGTGTCAGTGTTAATGAAACAACAAGCGATGCAAACAAAGAAACAATATAGGCAATACCAAGTGATGAAAGTAATTTCCCCTCAACTCCTGGTAGGAAAAATGTAGGAATAAATACAAGAACTACCAAAATAGTTGAGTAAGTAATCGGACCTCTCATTTCTATAACAGAATCTATTATAGATAATAATCTATCCTTTCCTGTTAAATTTTTTCCTTTCAATCGCTGTGTAATATTTTCTACACTTACCACAGCATCATCAACAAGCTCTCCAATAGCAATAGCTATTCCACCAAGAGTCATAACATTTATCGAAAGCTTTAATAGGTAAAAAATAAGTATGGTAATAGCTAAAGATACAGGAAAAACAAGTAGCGTGATGAGAGTTGGACGCCATCTTGCTAAAAAGAGAAATACTATAATTGCCACCAAGACCAAAGCTCCTATAAGAGTAGTAATTACATTATCAAGACCAGCTGTAATAAACCATTCTTGTCTAAATAAATCAGTCTTCAAAATAGTTCCTTCAGGTGCTGTTTTCTGTAATTCTGCTACAAGCGTATCAATTGATTTAGTTACTACTAGTGTTTCAGCATCAGGTTGTTTAAATATACGCAAAACTATACCTTGATTACCATCAATTGATGCTGTCCCTCTTACTTGACTTGCTCCCTTAACAAAGGATGCAATTTCACCAAGTCTCACATACCCAGAATTTGTTTGAATACTTAATATTTGTAATTCATCGAAAGATTCTGGTGATACAAATACCCGAATAGGATATTCCTTATCTTGTTGAGTTAATAATCCACCTGATGTATTAATAAGATTTGAATACAACACGTCATTTACCATTTGTTGTGATATTCCTAATCTTGTCATTGTGTCTGCATTTAAACGTACTTGCCATTCAAGAACATCTCCACCCATAACAATAACGTCTGAAATACCATCTGTTTTAAGAATACTGGGTCGAAGTATCGAATCAGCATAATTTCTTATGTCACTTGTATTAGGATCATCTGACGTAATTCCTATCCACATTATTTCACCTAAAATAGAACTTGTCGGTCCAATAGAGACATGAACTCCATCAGGTAATGAAACTTGATCTATTCTTTCTTGTATAAGCTGTCTATTAAGATTAATATCACTTCCAAAAGAAAATTCTGAATTAACAATAGCTAAACCAAAGGATGCTACCCCACGAACACGTTCTACTCCAGGTGTTCCAAGTATTGCATTTTCAAGTGGTGTTAATATTAATTTTTCCATCTCCTCTGGTGCGAAACCATCAGCATCTGCAAATACAGCAACTGTTGGTTTATTAATATCAGGAAGAACATCAATATCCATATTAAGACCTGCAACGAGACTTATAATAGATATTAATCCTAAAAGAAGAAGGGTTTTCCCTTTATTAAAAGTTGACCACTCTAATATTTTTTTAAACATATTTTTTAGTTTTAATGAGAATGTGGAACACTTTCATCATGAGAATTATCAGAACTTTCGACTATTTCGTCTTTTTTAATAAGTTCAGAAATTGGCATACCATTTTCTAATACTACTGAGGAATCCAAAATAGTAATATATGAAAATCCTCTTTCCATTCCTGTAAGTATTTCAACATATTCCCCAAGAAGTCGTCCTACTGTTATTTCTTGTTTTCTTAAAATATTATCTTCTGTTACTAGCCAAATATAAGGTGTTGTACCATCAAATACAATAGCTTTGCGTTGAGCAAAAACTCCTTTTTTAGAATTTTGAGGGATGATTTGAATTGATGCTCCAATCGGAAATACTGTTTCTGGTGAAATCAATGCTTCTGCTTGATAACCACCTTTTTCATTAATTACTGAACTGATACCTGTAATATTTGCATTTCCAGGGGTGAATTCAGGTTTCCATGAAATATCTAAAGCATCTCCTACTTTAATATTTTTCCATGATGATGGGATAGTAAACCTTACAATCTTTTGAGGATTTTCTTTGATGATAAGTCCAATTTTATCAGAGACTACCACGTAATCACCAACATTCTTATTAATACTTGCAATGCTACCTGTTGTGTTTGATACAATAGATACAACGCCTGTACTAGTATTTAACGTACCTAATGTTTGACCAGTAGAAACTTTTTCGCCAACCGACACTCTCCAAGAAGCTAATGAGCCTTCTCTTGTTGAATGTATTAATGATATATCGGTTGACGTTATTTCACCGAAAAAACTACTCAGACCTTCTTGAGATATAAAATCTATATCAGTGTCACCAACTTCTCTTAAAAGTACTTTTTCTGATCGCTGTTCTTTAACTGGTTCAATATTCCCGTGCCCTGGACCAGCATAAGCAATAGTTATACTCGAACCAATTACAACAAGAGAAATAATACCTAAGAGTACTTTCGGATTTCGTAAAAATTTTCTCATATCACTAAAAGATTTTTTAGCATGAGAATCTATTTTTTTGTTCATATTTTTTAATTTAAATAAATAAGTAATGTATTAAAAAGACAATCTGTATTAAGATTTCTTTTTCAATGTTTTTTAATGTGAGTGTGGGACACTTTCGTCATGTGTATTTAATGCATCTGCTATAAATACTGTAAATGGAAATATTCGTACTACGCCCATTACTTGTAATTCAACAAACAAAGTATGTATTCCACC
>Ga0307980_1001091_pt1 | contig 11215 bp, 10 predicted proteins | sample OrgLakmetage1060_FD_201817 | JGI IMG/M metagenome (GOLD analysis project Ga0307980, IMG submission 201817) | Saline water microbial communities from Organic Lake, Antarctica - #1060 | ecosystem: Environmental > Aquatic > Non-marine Saline and Alkaline > Saline | place: Antarctica: Organic Lake... | reverse complement strand
CTTAATTTAAGGGGTCCACTTGACGTACACCTTTAAATTCCTCGACGATATTACTTCTTTGAAATTGATCGTCCAGACATTTTACCTCAGCTGCTCGTCGTTTGTATAATAATGTTTTGAATTATATAAACAATGTGAAAATTGTAGTAATGACTACACTATTTTTAAAATGGAATCCAAAATAATTCCAATCTCATAATCTGGATACTATCAGTTCTTCGATCCGATTTAAGGTGGTTGCTCGTCGAGGATATTTCAACTTCAAATGTCTTGTGAGTTTAAGAGGTGATTTATTTTGATAACGAGTAGTAAAATTCTCATTCAAAGGAGTTCCTGCGTTTATTGAATTTTTTACAATATCAAAATTATACATCGTGATACCTTCTAATAAAATCTCAGTGCTTGGAATAATCTTTGATAAAACTTTTAAAAGTCGCTTGTTACTATTGAGAGCATCCAACCATTCAGGAGTGGATTTTGTATAATGTAGAAAATCTACCATATCTTGATTTCCATTATTTTCTGCGCTGATGATGCCTCTATCAATATCATTTGACCACCCTCTTGGTTGTCTTGAAACAAGAAAAAGTATCAAGTCCTTGAATTCGTATGCTATCGCCCATTTTAATTTTGAATTTTTTGATATCTTTTCAAGGATATAATTTTTATTGTTCAAATAAATGCGCTCAATTTTCTTGTTGGATTTCAAAAAAAGCCCTAGTTGCTCTGCTGTATTTATCATAATATCTATGATAATTTCAACTGGTAAATCTTCAATGTATTTTCCATTCATTATACATTTGTTTATAAAAAAACTAAAACTTATATGATTTTAAAATATAAAATCGTATATATTAAATGCATCTAAATATAAAAACAAAAAATGTAGAATTCTACAAGGAGCATAAGTCAGCATACGAGGGAGATTCTGGTATTGATTTGTTTTTCCCCAATGAGATAACAATCAAACCAAAAGAGACAGTGCTAATTGACCTGGAAATCGTTTGTCAAATGAAGAAATCTAATATATCTATCAGTAAAGATGTTGGATTTCTTTTGTATCCCAGAAGTTCCATCTATAAAACTCCTTTGCGAATGGCAAACTCTGTAGGTGTTATTGATTCAAAATACAGAGGCTCTATCAAAGTTGCGGTGGATAATATCGGGGAACACGATTACGTCGTTAAAAGAGGCGACAGATTGTTTCAAATATGTAGTGCTGACCTACAGGAAATAACCGTAAAGTTGGTGGATGATATCGCCGAAACAACCCGAGGAAATGGATTTGGTTCGTCTGGGACATCAAATTCTATTTAAAAGTATATAAACAAGTATATTAAATGTCCAAGAAGCTGCTCCTTGATAAATGCGAAACACTCGGGATAAAAACACAAAAATACTTTACAAAAGAAAAATTAAATGAACTAATATCCTCGCGAGAAAAAATATTTACAATGGATTTAGGATCACGTGAAGAAAAGGTTTCTTCAATTTATCATATCGCCGATGTACATATTAGGGTGATGGAAAGACACTGTGAATATAAAGAAGTCTTTGAAAGATTATATACCTTTCTATCGTCCAAAAAGGATATATCCACGAGCATAGTCGTCATATGCGGTGATGTATTTCATAACAAGGACAGGTTTGTGTCGGAAACTATTCTATTATTCAATGAATTTATCAAGGAATTGTCAAAAATAACTCATACATTTGTCATCATCGGTAATCACGATTGCTTCCAGCATACCGATAGGTTGGATAGTCTTAGCGGTATAGTAGATATAGCAAATCATAAAAATCTCTTTCTTTTAAAGAAAAGTGGTGTATATACATTCAAAAACATTCAATTCGGGGTTTCCAGCCTGATAGACTCCATCATAGTATCTTCTGAAAATCTTGAACCTGGGTTTGTAAAAGTGGCGTTATATCATGGCTGTGTAGGAAAAGTAAGCACTGATGCTGGAGGTATAATGGAAGGCATTGACATCAATAAATTTTCAGGTTATGACTTGTGTTTGCTGGGGGATATTCATAAACGTCAATATTTGGACAAAGCCAAGACGATAGCATACCCTGGAAGTCTAATCCAGCAAAATCACGCAGAAGATACCAGCCATGGCCTGTTGGTATGGGATTTAAATACTTTAACCTCCGAATACGTAGAAATAAAAAATGATTATTCATTCATCACGTTGGAACTAAATGACTCCATGGACCTTGAAAAAATAGCATTTACTAAATATTCAAGAGTTAGACTTCTTATAGACGACGTTGATGATGTAGATATGGAGAAAATAACTTGCGAATTGGAAAAATTCACAAAAGTACTGAGCATAAAGAAAATATTATCAAAAGTTCAAATAGATACTGAGGTATTTTCTTCAATTGCCGAGAATTTATGCGAAAAAGAACAAGAACTTATAAAATCAATGGTCCAGGAAGAAGACTTGGAAAATGTTATGGAACTTCATAAAAAATATTCATCCAATGTTTCAGTGGCTGAAAGAGATTCCATGTCATGGACGATTGACTATATGGAATTCAAGAATATCTTTTCATATGGAAACGACACTTTGAATAGGATTAATTTCAAGGATGGAATAACTGGAATACTTGGTGAAAATGCTATAGGAAAAAGTTCTATACTGAACACTATCCTTTATGGTGTATTTGGAAATGTTTATAAATCCCAGAGTTATTCAAATAAAAATATCATCAGTAAATTCAGTAAAAAGGAGAATTTATATGTAAAAATATCAATTTCAATGGACGGATGGAACTATATCATCGAGAGGGAAGCAAAAAATAAAAAAAGAGCAACTGGGATTGGTATGGAGGAAACTGTTCGTTTTTATTCTATTTCAAGTGAAGGTACTGTGAAGGAATTGAATTTGGCTACAAAACCAGAAACCGAAAATCTTATAAAGGATAGGTTATCAATATTGAACAAACAAGAATTTATATTGACAAACCTGCTGAGTAATGTTTCATATGGGTCAAATAACAATCTTCTTTCAATGAGCAATGCTCAACTTGAAGAGACCTTTGAGGCCTTGTTTGATCTGGAAAAGTACTCTACACTTCATTCAGCATCAAAGACAGATTATAAAACAATAGTAGAGGATGTGCGCAGAGAAACTGAAAAAATTAAATTTTTAGAAGCCTCAATTTCTAAAATAAACATTGATGATACAGACGATAAACTTGAAAAAGCAAGTGAAAAACTTAAAGCCACCAGAAAATCCCTAAAAGACCTCGGGGATAAACTTGAAACAATTGAAAAAGAAATTATAAAACACGCCTCTTCAGGAAGACATCTTGAAGATAAAGAAAAGATAATCAAGTTGATTAAAGAAAAGACCATCTTCCTCAAGAAATGCAAGGAACTTGAAAAAATATTAAAAGAAGAAAAAAACATTGAAAGCAGTCTTATTTCAAAACAAAAAGATTTTGTAGAATATGAAAAATACGCCGAGTTTGCTAATCATCCAATCAATATACCAGAGGATATCACGAGGATAGAGATTGAACTGGAGGAATTAGAAAAGAAGAGAAGCGTTATTAAAAATGTTCCTGAATTTTCAGAGGATTATATGAAGGCTAAAAAGATTTTAAAAAAACTATCAAAGGAGAGTGCAACAGCATTGGATTTGACTAAAATATTACAACAAATCAAGGATTTGGTATCTAATGATACCCATTGTATCTTGCCATTTGATATCCGAGACGAAATAGTAACCGATTTATCCACAAAGTCCTACATTGACCCTCTGGAACTGTTGCGCTGTAAAAAATTAATAAGCGACAAGGAAGAGAGGGATAGAAAAATAAATGAAAATATTGAAAACGAAGAAAATATCCAATCAATGAAAAAGAAACTCAGGAACAAGCGAGTTCAAGTAGCACACCATCTAAAAAGTTCTATTCTATCACTTGAACTGGAATTAAAATATATAGATGCTCATTATACCATCATTGAACTAAAAAAAGACCTGGAATACCTGGAGAAAAATAAACGGACAAACGAATTGGTATCCGAAAAATCAAAAACACTTGAGCAATCAAGAGCTTTATCTGGTGAAATTGAATTATTAATTTTGAAAATCAATAATCTGGAAAAGGACATTGATATATACGAAAAAGTATATACAGAATTAGAGCCGTTGATCAAAAACACGAAGCAAAATAAAAAAAAACTAAAGCCCTTAAAGACCTATGTTGATATCGTACATCCAAAAAAATTACCAAAGATTATAATCAAAGATACTATAGAAAGGATATGTACAGAGGCTAATAAAATCATCTATAATATGACGGGGTTGCTCTGTTTTATTTCGGAAGTGAATGATAAATGGGAAATCTCCTTGAAAAAGAACAATCTTTTCCTCGGCCCCGAGCATTGTTCGGGGTATGAAAGATTTATCATCAATACTGGTCTGAAGATGGGGCTTGATAAATTCAAATTTCTATCAAGTGTGAAAATGTTTTTAATAGATGAAGTGATTGACTGTGTAAGTGAAGAAAACATTGAAAAGGTTTATGATCTTTTTGATATATTGAAAAAACACTATAAAAAGGTGATTGTGATATCACATAATGAAGAATTGAAAAAGAAAATAGAATATAAAATTGATATACAGGTTGATAAAAAGTCCAGTTTCATATCAAATTAAGACTGCTGCTGTATCCTCATAAAATTGAAAAATAAATTCCCAAAAGTTAAGTAAAATGGAACTCAATCCTCTTGTCAAAGAATTTATCCCAGAACAGTCTCTTGAACAAAAAATGTTTATGAATAGTCAAGTGAAATTTATTGATCAAATGACGATGGAAGACGATATCCTATGGGATACAAAGATAATCAACGAAAATAAAAAAATTCTTTTAAAAACTTTACTGAAAGAAGTACATCAGTAATGTAAAAATCCAAAAAAAATATAAAAACAGAAGTAAAAAGGGAGTAAAGTTAGGTGGAAATTTCCACACCTAACTTTACTCCCTTTTTTACGTTCAATAGTTCATAAAAAGAATAGTAAAGATAGTGAAAATCGCAGTCTAAACCAGGAATTCAATGATTTGAAATTCTACATCCTGAAGCAACGTTTAATATACAAGGCCAAATTACTTTCAACATCATATAACAATCTATCATTAAACAGAAATTAATAAATTGAAAAATAAAATCCCAAAAGATAAGCAATCTAAGATGAACAATCAACAACGAAAACAGGAATTTGAACAGCGAAAACAAAAAAACGAGGAGAGACAACGGGAAAACGAGGAGAGACAACGGGAAAACGAGGAGAGACAACGGGAAACCCAGGAAGAGTTTGAAAGACTTGAACTGGAAAATAAAGAGTTTGAAAGAATTGAACGTGAAAAAGAGGAAAAGTATGAAGCAGAATGCGAACAGGTTATGGAAAAACTACGAAGTATTCTAAGAATTGGGAATGGAGACTTTAATCAAGAAACTGTTGAAGTTCCTGTGATTAAAAACACAATCATTACTGCACCTACACAGGTAGGGAAAACGCGGAGTATTATTGAACTTTGCAAAGAGTCTCAGGGCTGGTTATCTACTATTTCTTGTGATGATAAAAAGGACCAGATGGATCAAATAATCGGAAGAATGAAAGATGCAGGTATCAATGTTTATACAGTGAAAACAGCAACTGAGAGCATCATCGCAGAGCACATTGTAGAGAATGAAAATGTTGTCGTGGTGATACTTAACAACAAGAGCCAGATTTATAAATTAACTTGTTTATTGGAGAGAACTTCAATGAAGACTTTAATCAAGAAATACTTGTGTATTCATGATGAATCCGATATGATAAATAAATCGGATGATGTAGCCGATATGATAAACCCGAATATTGCAGCAAGTCATCGAGAATGGATCAAGCACTTTGAAGTAGTCAAGGGCTTCAATGCTCCTATCAGAAGAATCTGGGTGACTGCTACATGTGAAAACTGCTCAAACTTGCACAACATCCAAGCCAAGGACATCATAGTCTTACCTACTCCAGAAACTTATAGGCCTGTAAATGTCCATGTTCCATGGATTGGAGGTTTTCAAGAATTGTATCAAGAAATTGAAAGAATCAGAGAAGCAGAAAACGGTGAAGTAATACTTTACTGCTATGAAAAATTGACAGAGAACCAACTCCAAGTAGCAAAGGACCTCAGCGGGAAAAAAGATTGCTTGACAATTGTATATAATTCAAAGGGTACTGTTATATTTTACAAGGAAAAATCAAAGAAATTTGACTGTACCATCGACGATTTATTGGCCAGGGTTAAAAGATCCCCTATCACAGCACCTGTAGTTGTGTTTGGTTCCGAATTGATGAACCGCGGTCTATCCTTTGTCGGGAAAGGAATTGATCCTTTAACTGCTACAGTGATGTTTTACAAGGCTGGCTTGAATAGTCATGTAGTTGGAATGGTCCAGAAATTTGGAAGAATTACTGGGTCTGCTCGCCCAGACCTTTATAATAGAAAAATTTACTGCTCACAAGCAGCATACGAAGACTATACTGGGTACATTGAAAATCAAAATGCAGTTTATAATGCTCTACTGGACTATCCAGAATTGAACATGACTCAAATCCTGGGACTTGTAGTTTCAAGAAAACTAAACAGACCTGTGGATAGACCTGTCTTGAAAAAAGTAAATAAAGAATATTCTCAAAATTCAAGTAGCGACAGTGGAGTAGATACGGAGGACGGTCTTCCAGACGAAGAAAAAATGAAGAGACTTGTAAAAAGTTGGGCAAAGATGTCAAATATCACAAGAGTTGCAAAATTATTCAGGGATATACTTGTAAATAATGGATCAATGTTATCATCAAGAGTCAGAGAATTGATGAATAACGAGGGACAACTGAGTCATTTGACGAATGTTCATAATAAATGGAATTGTGTATTTTATAAAGACGATATAAGACATCATATCAGAGAAGAAGCAATGGAATATTACGAAACACTTGAATAAACTCAAAAAAATATAAAAATGCAAAATATAAAAATTCAAAAAAAAATATAAAAGCCCTGGAGTAATTTCCAGGGCTTTTTTGCGTTCAATAGTTCATAAAAATAACTTCCTTTCTTCCGTTATTTTTTCCATTAAAACAATTCTTATTGACATAATCAAATGTTCTGTATTTTAGAAAAATAGTTCTTGATAATTTATTATCTATCTGTGTCATCATCCATCTAACACCATTTTCATCCAATTTCTTTAGTTCTTGAAATAATTCTTGGATGTCAAATACTTCGTCTCTGTTATATCTAAATGCGTATTTTTTATCCTCCATGTAAGGAGGGTCGAGAAACACAAAATCTCCTTTCTTTGCTTTCTTAAGTGTTTCCTTGTAATCTCCGTTTAATATACATCCATTCTTCAATATCACTGATAGTTCTGTAATTTTTTTAACATATTTTTCAGTAAATATATGAACACTTTCTGATTTGTATATAGTACCATATAATCCATTGAATGAAAGCCCTTGCATGCCTTCTATAGAACCGTTTATACAGCAATAAATCATCAATAGGTACATTGCAGTTCTTTTTTTACTTCGGTAACCCTCTAATTTTGAAGTTATTTCCTTGCATTTTTTTAATTTATCTTCATTGGATAAAATTAAAAACCTTTCCTGAAATTTCTTTATTTCACAGAGTAAATATTGAGGGTCGTCCCTTGCAAGTTTCCATATATCAACGATGTCTTTGTTCAGGTCATTGATTATCCATTTTTTAGGTAATAAATGTAAAAATACTGCCCCTGTACCCATAAAAGGTTCAATGTAGGTGTTGTATTTTTCCGGGACAAGTGGTATTATGTGTTTTAAGTGCGCGCTTTTGTTCCCGGGCCTTCTTATAAAAGTCTTCATATTAAATATACCAGACAAAATAATTTCCTAAAAACTCACTGGAGCAATCAAACAGTTCATAAAACATATATAACGCAAAAAACCCCCTGTTTTTTATACAGGGGGTTTTTCAATGAATGTCCTTGCCAGGAAATATACAAATTTCAATCACTCTTCGTCGCTTTCAACGACTGTTTCAGCGCTCAATGGTTTTTTTTCATCGCTTTCAACAGCTGTTTCAGTACTTTCATCGACTGTTTCAGTAGTAGTTGGCTCTTTTTCTGCCTTTTTTTCGTTTATTCTTTTGTGAAGAGTACAAAAGCATTCGCCGATGATTTTTTTGGACCTGCAGCCAGTTCCTTTGGATGTTACCGCGGAGCAACGATGATCTACTGCGTATTTTTTCTGGAATTCTTCAAGTTTATCTTTTCCATCTTCAATGCTGAGGCTTTCAAGAAATTTGCAGATAAAATCGTAATTGTCTTTGGTAAGTTTCATTTGTTAATTTTTTAGAAAATTATTTTTCAATTTTTTTGAGGCATCACGAGGTCTTTTTTGCGATTTTCGTGAAGCCACTTAACAATCTCCAAATTACCTCAAATCAAACCAATGAAGCCCTACACATCGGGCACTTGGGTTGATTATTGATTTTTACAATTTGTTTAACGCAGGCAAAACAAACCGCGTGATTACAAGAGGTTTTTTTGGATACATTTTGCTCATAGCAAACGCCACATTCTTCCGATAATCTCGGGGAGTTTTCGTGGCTTTTACAAAACTCAGTATGAAGTACTTTTCTTTGGCAATTCCCATTCTTTAATGTCTTTGCGCCACAAATTCTTGACTTTTCTTTATTCTGGCGAGGGGCTCTGGTAGGTCTTTCAGGGATGATTTCGGTCTGTGTCTGAAAATCAAGAGAAATACGAAGTATTCCATCTAAAATTTCATTAAAAGCATCACTAGAAAAATCATCTTCATTAAAATGAGAAGTTACCATATCGATCCACTCAATGTCTGCTTGATCCATTTTTCTAATATTTTGAAGATTTATTTTTCAATTTATTGGATGAAACCGCGAAGGTCCAGGGAGACATAAGTGTCCCAAACTTTTTGATTAGTGGTACAATTGGGAGACAGTTCAAATAAGTTGAAAAATAAATTTCAAAAATATTAGAAAATGGAGATTGATGGAGGACAGGACGGAAAAAAGCCCAAGGTAAATTTACCCTGGGCTTTTTCTATTTCGAAACCATTCAAATTTTATATTTAAACTATTCTGCTGTAATTCTATATTAAAAATAAAACATTATAAGTATTAAGATGACTGGTCAGGAATTGATTGATGACTTTACAAAACTCAACGTATCATCACAAGACATCACGGTCGATACAGGGTCTTTTGAAGATTTAAAAAGGTATTATGATGAAACTCTAAACAAAGATAAAAGCACGTTTAAATCAAGCAATGATGAAGCAACGCCGATAGACTGTGTAAGTGAAATGATAAGTAAAATACCTGAAGAACTATGGAAAAGGAAAGATTTGTCTATACTGGACCCGTGCTGTGGAAACGGAAACTTTGGTGTAGTATTGTTTCATAAATTGTTAAAATATCAAAACAAAAGCACAGTATTGGAAGAGATATTAGAATTCAATGATATTAACAAAGATAGAACAGACAATGTAAATAGTATATTTTGCGGTGAAAAGTACAGGTTAAAAATAACCAACGATGACTTTATTGCGTGTAATACTGATAAAAAATACGATTTGATAGTCGCAAATCCTCCTTATGCTAAATTATTGGAGAATGGTAAAAGGGCCTCAAAAAACCATAACCTAATCAAAGTCTTTATTGAAAAAGCATTGTCTCAGCTGAAGCCCGATGGGTATCTGCTCTTTATCACGCCAGATAATTGGATGTCTTATGCTGATAGAAATGTATTGATTAAAATAATTACTTCACTGCAAATAATACATTTAGATATCCATACTGCAAAAAAATATTTTAAAAAAATAGGTTCAAGTTTTACCTGGTATATAATTCAAAATAGGGCTTTTTATAAGGACATCAATGTATCTGGTATATGGAAGAAAAAAGAGTATTCAGGTTCTGTAGTATCCAAGCAACGCAGTTATATCCCATTGCTATATAATCAAACAGTTCAGGATATTTTAACAAAGACACTTGATAACATATCTCTACGTAAATTTGAAATTAAAACGAGCAGCGACCTACATAAATATACAAAAGCAAAGTTCATTAATAAGGAGAAAACCGACGTATTTAAATATAAACTAATACATACACCAAAACAAACGGTCTATTCATCAAAACCTCATAAGTTTCAAGAAGGATATAAAGTTTTCATATCAACCACGGATAAATATAGTGTATTTATTGATGATTGTGGAATGACGCAGTCTATCGTGTTTATTCCGTGTTCTTCGTTAGAACAAGCAGAAAAATACGCGAAGATATTACAGCATCCTTTATATATATTTATAAATAATATCTGTAGATGGGGGAATTTCAATAATGTAAGAATATTACAGAGTTTTCCTATACCAAACATAGAATATACAGGTGATTACGATGAAATATACAAAGAATTCAATATTAGTTACGATGAGATAGAGTTCGTAAATAGTCATTCTTGATTATTTTCTGTATTCTGGGTATTCGCAGGAACTTTTCAAATTTTTATATTTAACAGCAAAAATTTGAAATAAAACCCATACAACGCAAAAAAACCCCTGTTATTTACAGGGGTTTTTTTACAAATTTTTACAAATTACCGCCAATAAGATGAATAGCGTGTATTTTGAGATCACGGTTAATAATGCTTTAATATTAATTGCGATAGCAATTCGTATATTTTGCGCGGAGATCCTAATATTTTTATAAAATCTTTTTCATTTATAAAAATTTGAAAAAATGAAGAAATGAGAAATATATTTTCTGACAGATTTAGGAATTTATAAAAATTTGAAAAAATGAAGAAATGAGAAACAAAACAAACTATTTCTGACAGATTTAGGAATTTATAAAAATATGAAAAAATTAAGAAATGAGAAATATATCTCAGGAAAGTTTTTTTTAGAAATATATTTTCTGACAGATTTAGGAATTTATAAAAATTTGAAAAAATGAAGAAATATATTTTCTGACAGATTTATAGAATTTATAAAAATTTGAAAAAATGAAGAAATGAGAAATATATCTCAGGAAAGTTTTTTTAGAAATATATTTTCTGACAGATTTAGGAATTTATAAAAATTTGAAAAAATGAAGAAATGAGAAATATATCTCAGGAAAGTTTTCAAATATATTT
>Ga0307980_1001090_pt1 | contig 11222 bp, 12 predicted proteins | sample OrgLakmetage1060_FD_201817 | JGI IMG/M metagenome (GOLD analysis project Ga0307980, IMG submission 201817) | Saline water microbial communities from Organic Lake, Antarctica - #1060 | ecosystem: Environmental > Aquatic > Non-marine Saline and Alkaline > Saline | place: Antarctica: Organic Lake... | reverse complement strand
ATGGACGAAAAAGATTACAGTGAAAATTACAAACGGTTTAAAATATGGATAAGTAAAGGTGATAACAAAGAACGTTTTAAAGATATGAAAAGAAACTATGCTTATAATAGGTATCAAGTAGATGCGGGGTTTAGGGAGAGAATAAAACAAAGTCGTGAAAAATGGTTAAACAAGAAACTAAAAGAAGAGCCAGAATACAATGAAGTAAGGAAGGCAACCAACCGACGGTCTAATCACAGGTATTACCATAAAAACATTGAAATGGAGCAGATTAAGAAATTAGGACGTTATTATATGTTGAAATTATACAATACAAGGGAAGATTATGACGACGTTGATGAGTGGTTTTTTAAGGCCTTGCGAGGGTGTAAAAGGGACGACGTGTGTGAGTGGGTGGTGGATAACATTGAGGAATACGTTGAGAAGCGTGATAAAAAAAACAATGTTATTGTAGATAATGAACAACAAACCAGCAGCGAAGCGGAACGTTAGAGGGTTGGAAGAAATACCATCTGTGGAATTACAAGTTGCTTATATTCTTCAAGACTGTTTTAAAAATGACAAGGAAAGGTTTAAAAATGAAATTGTTTGTTTAAATAAAAACATTAATAAGCAAAGTTTAAAACATAGAGCAATGTTGGATTTAGTAATTAATTATGATATATTAGCATTAGTAGATGAAATCAATTCTTAGTTCTTTTTATAAAAAAGAACGCAAAAAATATCTTTTTAGAAAAAAGAAAGCAAAAAATATCTTTTTAGAAAAGAAAACAAAAAACATATTATTAAAATATGTTTAATTTTCTAAAAGAACTGTGATTTTTGTTTTCTTTTTTCTAAAAAGAATTTCTAAAAAGAATATATAATGTCCAGACGAAATCAAACGAATGCCCAAGTCCATTACCAGAACAACACAGTCATCAGCCGAGCAACATTAGATTATATGAAAGAGTCTAATGTAGCCTACCAGCGAGAACAAGGTAATGTGTATTCCGTCACCATGGAGGAGCATACCGCAACGACCAATCAGCAGACTCAATTTGTTTTATATAACCCAATAGAGTCGGGTAAGACAATATATATGTATGAATTAGGTATAAGCAAGGAAGTATCCCTAAATACGACATTGTCGGTTGTAATGGATGCCATACAAAATTATTCAGGCGGGGCATTTTTGCCGACGATTACCAATTTAAAACTAAAACCCGCGACTGTTATAAATCCAATCGAAGTGCCGGTTGGAGGTGGGGATGTACTATTACCATTAGGAGGGGGGAAGGGAGGCGGATTATTACCAAACCAATTAATCCCCGATTTATTGCTACTCCCCAACGATGGGAGCATCGCCCAAGCACTAAAAGGCGACGCAATAACAACGTCCAGCCCCCGAACAATTAACAAGATTAACATGACGGGAAATGGTTCCGCATCGTATCTAAATTTTGTTGAAAGTATGATTGAAATACCCAGCGGGACTGGGGTCGCCATAGAAACAAAATCATCAGGAAATGATGTTAAATACAGCATAAATATGAAATATATTGAAAAATAGTTCTTTTTATAAAAAAGATACTAAAAAGATATTTTTTTAAAAAGGGAATGTATGGAGTGCCAAACCAAGTTTATGAAAGACTATAAGCAACTATTACACGATTGTGAAGAGAAGGACGTTGAAGAAGTCAAGCTTACCGAGGATAAAGCCGAGAGAACGGCTAAAAAGAAGAAAAAGAAGACTAAATACACCGACATTTTCGAAACCAAGCCTAAAAAGTAAATGGTTGTTTTTGCATTCTTTTTTCTAAAAAGAATATATAATGAAACTCATACGATTAACAACCACTCGGGAGGACGCTTTTTTCGATAATGCCGTGCCAGAATTAAAAATAGAACCCAAAAGCCAAATAGCACTACTAAACGCCAGTTTCGACACTGAAACCGAGGGAATCGTTATAGATGAGACAAACAATGGCGTGGAACTTACTGTTAATGGACCGACAAACGTGCGTCAAATAAGACTGCCGAGCGGCACGTATAATGACCGAAATTACCAAGATTTAATTGACAGTATGAATAGTAATTTTAACAAGAGTTTATCCTACGATAGAAACGGAGACATTGGTGTAGAAATAAATTGTGGTGTAAATTCATCAAACAAGATGTCAATAGGCTATCGAAACGCCAAGTGGCTGACTGAAAGCCAAAGCAACAATAACATGATACAGAAGGATATAAATGATACACGGGGAAACACTAACGCATCGTTTAGTGGAACAGTTCCAGCCCAATTGGATGCTAACAAGTGTTTTATGTATTCGAAGCAGCACGTAGCCAAAGGCACGGGGCAAATAGCATGTCGCTGTAAAACATTGGCGAAAGGTACGGGGGCATCTATAAATGACGGGTTTTATATTGGTTTAACAACTGTGGATATGAGAACTTACACCGATACTGTTTTTGACCCTACCCAGTTTAAAATGGCGGTTAAATGTGCTTCGTATGGAGTTGGAATACGAGTTGTTAAGGAAGGAGGAGCACCAGAAGCAGGAGTGCCTAACATTAACAGCAATTTAAGCACAGCAACCCTTAACAATAGGGATTTTGTAGGTGTTCGAATAAGCGGGGATTTTGTGGAAGCGGTTGTTCATCAGGAAGGAGACGCAACTAACGCAGGAACGGTAATAGCTATAACGCCATATGACGGCAAAACCCCGCTGTATCCAGTCATACTTTTTAAAGGTGAAGTGTTGAAAACCGTCATAGACCAAGTCAAGAGTTATTATAGCCCGTATGGTGACGTAGATGGCGATGAAAGTGGTGAAACATTAGGTGTATCCCCGCAATACCGACGTGGAACATCACTCACATTTAACTATCTGCTTTTTACTAACCAGACGGGATTAATATATAACACCGACCTGGCGTCATTCTTTGGATACAGAACTGCTCGATTACCGCCCTTTGATTTAGTAAAAAGTAGCGACTACGACGTAGTGGCAGAAAATCAGTTTGATTATTCTAATTTGAGCGATGCTTATCTTATTGAAATGCTAAATATTCCAATAACATCGTGGGATGGCGAAATAAGCAAGAAACGTTCATTATTAGCCGTCATACCGCAATCTAACAATACAAATGCGAATGGATTAGTTGAATACGAAGCCTCAACGCCTATATTTTTGGATATTGACAACATGAGTCCAATGTTAATGAGAAATATACAGTGTCGTATCGTGAAGAACGATACATCAACGTTGTTATTACGCGGGTTGGCAAGTTTGACGTTGTTGATTAAAAGTTCTTTTTAGAAAAAAGAACGCAAAAAGAACGCAAAAATACGTTCTCTCGGTGGGGGGTCGTAGGGGGCTATGCCCCTTACTTATTATGTGTGCTATTTGTAAGAATGAGTGATACTGAATTATTTGATAATGCTGATAAATACGAGGAAGTCCTAAGCGAAGCCGAGCCAGAACCAGAACCCGAACCCGTAAAAAAGCCTAAAAAAGAACCGAAAAAACGGCGAGAATTAACACCAGAAGAAAGAAATAAACGTATTGAGAATTTGAAAAAAGGACGAGAAACCGCTTTGGAAAACAGACGTAAAAAAAAGATGTTAAAAGATGCTGAAAAGGCGGAGCAGACCAAGAACAACGACGCTAAAATACAAAAGTATTTGGACGATAAAAACGGCGGAAACGATATGAAAAACCAATTGTATGGATTAAAAGACGAGATTAAAGAACTAAAGGCAATGTTAAAAGAAGCAACGACCAAACGAGAGAAAGAGGATATTAAAACAGAAATTAAAGAAATACAAAAAGATGTTAAAATGGTGACAGTTGAAAAACCCAAGGTTGAAAATACCAAGGTAGAAAAGCCGAAACCAGTCGCATTACCACAGGTTAAAAAGGCAGTTGGAAGTAATATTCAGTTAGCCTATTGGTAAGGGGCATAGCCCCCTACGACCCCCCCCGAGAGAACATATGTAAGGGGCATAGCCCCCTACGACCCCTATGAGAGAACATATTTTTGTTATCTTTTTTTTAAAAAGATACGTTAAATCCCGCAATATTAAAAAAACCATAATTTATAGTATTAAATTATGGTTCAACAAAAGATTACATGTGTATTTAAAATATGTTGTAAAGACCCGTTAATAACCGAGTGTTATATAGGAAGTACAACCAATTACAATCAAAAAAAATATACTTTTCCAACATTATCAAAAACGTCAAAACAACCCGTCTATGAATTAATTAGAAACAACAAGGGTTGGGCTAATTGGCGAACGTGTATATTAGAAACATTATCAACAGACAATCAGGACGAATTACTAAAAAGAGAAGACTATTGGAGAGAACAATTAAATGGCGAGTTATTGAATAGTCGTACTCCTAAATTAACAGCAATTAAAAATAGAAAATATCATAAAGAATATTATGAATTGAATAAAGAAGCAATCAATTCAAGGACAAAGATTTATAAAATGAATAATATTGATAAAATTAGGGAGACAAATCGTAAATACCGAGAGAAGAACAAGGATAAATTGAGAGAATATTATAAAGAAAACAGACATAAATATAGCCATATAAGACAGCGTTATTATGATAAAAATAGAGAAATAATACTCGAAAAACAAAAGGCGTTATATTATAAAAATAGAGAAAAGCGATTAGAATATAATCGGGAAAGATATAGAAAAAACCCAGTATCAATAAATAGACGATACAAGGTTAAATGTGATTTATGCGGTAAAGAAGTAGATAATACATATTTAAAAAAACACCAGAGTAAGGGGCACAGCCCCCTACGTATTAAATAACTTATTTTTGCGTTCTTTTTTTTAAAAAGAACATATTTCAAAGTTATGATTCTTGTATTTTTCCTCGTTAGAACGTGTCGTATCAATAACCATAAAATTATGCTTCTCTCCGCCCGTGCTCTCTCTAAATTGTTTAATAAATTCGTCAGTTTTTACATCACTAAATTCTTCTGCTATTTTATGAATTTCCTTATATGACGTGTTCCAAACATAAAGCACGTTGGTGTTATTACGAACCACAGGCGGGACAGACGTGTAATACTGGCTCGTCGTCCATACGGTAATGTTGTAATGGCGTCCAGCAATATATAGTTTTTCCAAGGGATTACTTCTACCGCCACATTTAAGACTATCAGCACAATCATCAATAATAATAAGAAAGTTAGGCGGTTTTTGCTTATCATTAACAGCACTCATGTATTCTTTTTTAATAGTCTCGTAGATTGTCATTAATATCTGTGTATCATAACAATCATAGACATTACAAGCAGGTATTTCTTTCTGTTCCACAATAAGGCGTAGCTTATCATCACTATTAATGGAAGGTGATATAAGAAATATGTTATCCCCGTCAAAGTTGTCCCGATAGAATTCGTTTTCAGCCCGAAGGAGCAGATTAACAATTAAATTGCTTTTACCAACGCCCGATTTAGCAATAAACAACGCCCGATGGCTCAAATTAGGTGTAATTGTTTTTTTAACGCCGAATTTATCTAATTTGTCTTTCACTCTAAGGATTTTTAATTCTTTCATTTATATTGTTGTTATATTATATAAATGACACAGAACTATTTGGATTACAGCAGCCTTATGTCAAACGTCGTATCTAACAACACGACTGCTTACGAGAAGTCGTTAAATGCGGGGAGTAATATGAGAGCGGATAAAGTCAAGGCAGTTTTGGAGCCGATTGGAAGCGAAATTATAAGGGAAAGTTTAAAACCAGCGTTAATGACCTTTTCTAAAACCATAGGCGAAAAGTTAGGGCTTACAGGCGTCCAAGAATTTGCGAAGGACGTAGGCGAAGACGGGTTTGGAAAAGCAATAGGTAGGCGAGTAGCCAACGCTATAACACGAAAGGCGACCAATGCGGTAGAACAGGCGACTGAAGCAGCCCAAGAAGGGGTAGATGATGCGACCGCCCAAGTTAGTAATGCTGTTAATACTGTTCGTCAGGCAGCCGAGCCAGAAGTGCCAACAGCAGAACCAGCAGCCGAGCCAGAAGCACCAGCCCCAGCCCCAGCAGAAGCAGCCCCCGAAGCAGCCGAAACAGCGAGTGAAGATATAAGCGAGGACGTAGGAGCAGATGTAGGTGAGAATCTAACCGAGGACGTAGGAGCAGATGTAGGTGAGAATCTAACCGAAACGGCAGGAACCACAGATGCTTTGGCAGGAACAGAAATAGGTGACAGGTTAGGCAATTTGATGGCAAGAGTACAAAGTTTGAGAGCAACACGACAAGCAGTGAATGAAGCCCGACAACCAGCTGAAAGTGGAGAACAAGCTCAACCCAAAGTACAACCAACCGAAGGAGAACCTGAAGGAGAACCTGAAGGTGGAGAGGGAACGCCCGAAGCAGGAGAAGCCGAGGAGGCTTTGGAAGAAGGAGGCGAAGAAGCCAGTAAAGACATAGGTGAAACAGTTGGAAAAGACGTTGCTGAAACTGCGGGTAAAGACCTGGTTAAAACAGCAGCCCCAGAAGCCTTTGAAGCTGCGGGTATTGGCTTAACCGACGTGTTAGGGCCATTAGCATTGGTAGGCGGAGTTTTGTCTATTTTAGCAGGAGCAGGAGTGTTTAAAAAGAAGAAACATAGACCAGCAGCCCCGAAGCCACTCAATGCGTCATTGCAATTTGGAGCGTAATGATACAAGTCTATTATTTAAATATCTTTTTATATTATAATATGACCCAAGCCGAAAAGTTTATTAAAGTTCAATCTCTCCAAAGCGGAAACTTTACAAAGACCAACAACCATGTTGATTTTGTTATTCCAACAGGAACGTATGACCTTTCAAATTCGTATGTTGCCCTCAATGTGCTACCCAACGTTATTCCCTTCACCGTCAATGGTGCGAATGACCCCAAGGGACTCGTGCCTTACGTTATATCAAACCCAGGATTAGAAAGATACGAAAGCGTGATGAATGGTGTATTTGTGAAGACTGCCGCCTTAAAAAGCGACCGTGTAGGCGAACTGGAAAACATACGTAATACCAATGTTATACACTACAATCTATGGCAACTTACAAACAGCTACGAAGAAAAAGAAAGTTATAATTACCTTTCAACATCACCGATTGTGTCTCCTTTTAACATTATTGATATGGCGGGTTCCAAATTGAACAAGATTGGAACAACGGCAACTGATTTAACTACCCCGTATGAGATTCAAATACCTGTAAGCGAGTTTTTACGTTTAGGAACTATGAAGCAGTTTAACACCGCCAAAATGGGCGACTTACGAATGAAACTGGAACTTGACCTTGACATTAGAGCAACTCCTTTTATGGTAAGCGATGCTACTACCCAGATAGACAAAGACTTGGCGTTTGGCGGCGAATCAAACCGTGGTTTCGAAGCGATAGGAGCGAATGTAGCCGCTATTACTACGATAACCACCGGTGAGTCAATAGGTTTCGAGTTGAGCCGAAGTCCTTATTTCGTGGGACAGGCAATAACTATTAACATGACAGGACAGGGTGGAATAGGTGACAAAACTGAAACAGCAGTAATTACAGAAATAGCAACAAACAATAATCTACAACTTGTTTTAACACTATCAAGAGACATAGGTTCAACAGGTGCTGCCGAAGGGTACGATATAACTGTCAGTGGCTTTGACCCTCCCGCCGAATATTTGAGCGGTATTACATTTAACACAGCCGAACTGCGACTGAAACAAGTGCCTGATGTGGCTATGGATGAACTGACTTATATAACCGTCGTCAATGAAAGCGACAACGGTAATCAGTTGATATTGTATCGTAAGCAATTCTATTTAGAACCCGAGTGCGTAGGGGTTAGTATGATTCATACGTATAACGCCAATGGGATTAGTAATCGTGGAGGCAACATTGACTATTACCGCTTGGATATTGATAATACCGATGTTGTTGGTAATAGAAATGTTGGAAACCGAAGCTCACTTCAGAAAGAACTCCTCAATAAAATGATGGTAAATTTAGGACTACCCGTAAAAAATTATAGCCAACACGATACCCGAACCAATCAGTCATACATAGACAGGTTCGTGTTCCCTTCTCCATCCAGTCCTGCGTTTGTAGGTTGTCCTACTGCCCAGACACCAAATCGCAAAGTGCTTGATTTAAGCCTCGAAATGAAGGCAGGCTCAGGTCTGCGTTGGATAGAGTTGTTTAAATTCGTAGTGAAAACTGTGAATCTGTAAATAATTTCTTTTTAGAAAAAAGAAAGCAAAAATTATCTTTTAAATAAAAATATATTCTTTTTAGAAAAAAGAAAGCAAAAATTATCTTTTAAATAAAAATATATTTATATATTATGGATAATTCACTAATAGTAAGACACGCGACCGTACCCGTCAATGCTAAACCCGACAATAATTATACGCCTTTTGACAACATTGATTTTACTCTCGATTTTAACGGCAGGGCTATTCTAATGAATAGTATTAAGTTAAGCGGTCGAGTAGGTGTTAGAAATGGTGCTGACCGTCCAACCGTTCCCGTAACCTTGGATGAAAGCATTGGTGCTCATGGTTTTTTTGACACCATCACCTCAAGCACTGAATCTCAAGGCACATTAGAGACCATCCAAGAATACGCTCGTTATGTGGGTATGAAGAGCGATACAACCAAATCCGTCAGCGACATGGGCGGCAACCTTTCCAGCGTCGTTGAGCTCAAGACGTTTAACCGCCAAATAGCAGGACAGATATTGATGATGGGCGAAACCAGCGTTCCAACTGGAGCAGACGGTGGAGAATACGACGACGACCTTTCTTTTGTTATCAGCCCCGACATCATATTTAACAACGCCCAAGGAGCAACCGACCCCGACGATGTTCGTGTATCCTATACTAAAACGGGTTCTTTAAAGCTATCCTTGCGAGTAGCCCGAGTTAATGAAGCCTTGTATGGTCCAGGCGTTGGAGCAACAACTGCTTTCACATTGAGTGATGTTAAATGTCATTTTTTAACTCTACCCGATGCTAATCCTAAAAATCAAGTGGTGTCGGAAGTGAAGGCACATGTCAAGCAAACCATTCTCTCTACTCAATCCAATTTATCAGTGCGTGTGCCAATGGTTGCTACGTCATTCAGTGCGACTTTCCTACCAGCAGGTGATGAAAGCCAAGCGACCACTAATGTTCGTCGTCGTCGAGCCATCAATGATATGGACAACTTACAATTTCTATTTAACAACAACACTATGGAGCTTATCACCTACGAATTAAACGACCGCTCTGAGATCCTACGTCATTACTTAGCCTCGATGGGAACAGGTAAAAAGAATCAGGTAGCCCCTTACATTAATAGCGGACAAGACGGCTATGGTATTGGTTTGGCGTTCCAGCCTATTGATTTAACCAACAACTCGTTTAATGTCAATTTAGAAGCCGAGTCGTTTCAAAACAACCCTCATATTCTTTATGCTTATTTCAAGGGTATTCTTGCTTTGTAAGTAAGGCAGGGGTCTATCGTCCCCCGCACCCCCCATGTAAGGGGCAAAGCCCCCTACGACCCCATATTTTTTGCTTTCTTTTTTCTAAAAAGAAAATATCTTTCTATTATATAATGGCATTTTACACGTCTTCGATAAAAACACATTATTATGAGCCGAATGTTTTTTCAAACACAAACCGTGTCGAGTTCCGTCTCGATAGTGATAAGTTATTTTTAAGCAACATGCGGCTGCTACGAGTTGCGAACACCGCTGGAGCAGGTGCTACTTACCGTCGTGGCTGCGGTGCGTTGGAATTTATTAAAACTATTGAACTACTTGACGGTAGTAAGAAGCTGTGCCGCCTTGCGAATGTTGGAAGCGTGTATAATTTTATGCGAGTCAATACTACCAACGAAACCAATATAGGGCTTAACACCGTGGATAAAACAAACTTGGGCTATGTTTTTACAGTCCCAAGTCTAACAAGTGACGATATGTCTATTTTACCCGTTTTAGCAAGGGATGCGATTACCGAGACAAACGACGGCTACATTGACCTTCATGCCCTTTTGCCTTTTCTCAAAGAGAGTCAAATAGTGCCTACACAGATATTTAAAAACCTCAAATTAGTTATTACTTTTGCTGATGATGGCAATGGTGGCGGCTGGACTGGAGCAACACCGCCCCTTCTTGCTGTCGATGAAATGCTTAACACGGCAGTTGGCGATGCGATGCTGAAAAATTACAAAGGCTTTACTTGGAATGAAATTGAAAACGACCAATATCTTGTTCCTGCCATTCCGCAGGGTGGTGCTACAGGTCTGGCGAATGATGAAATAAGAGTCCAATATGTCCGCAATCAATTAAAAGGCTTTGACAATAAAATGGTAAAACGATGCTTTGTCCAAAAGCAAACGGCAGGTGCTTTTTACGATGACTTTGGAATACAAGGTTCTGCCCCGCAAAATCGGGAACGTTTCCAAGTCCGCAAGAACGGCAGCAACATATACGCAGGTAATGGATTGGATTCTCCAGCTCTCCTACAGCACGAGGTGGTCCAGATTTGGGGTGAGATGAATAAAACCACGCTAACTCCGTATTTAGACAATGTTATCAGTCAGGACATCCTTGGTGATTTCTATTTAGCCTTTGACCTTACAGGCAATCGAACCAACGAACTCCAATTAGAATACCAACGCAGTGTTTTGAAAGACAATGCTGCTGCCAATAACGACCGCACAAGTTTAGCTTTAACGATGAACGTGTATGCCGAGGTAGAGAAGGTTATTCAGGTTAATGGTGATGGAACATACCGAGTGATGTACGTGTAAAGCAGTAAGGGGCAAAGCCCCCTACGACCCCCCACCGAGAGAACATAAGTATTTTAATAAACCAAACCAGGTAATATATTAATAAAATAACTTGTTAATATATTTTTTGCTTTCTTTTTTCTAAAAAGATAATAACTTGTTAATATATAAGATGAGTGAAATAACCTATGTCGAATTATCCCTATGGTAGGAGCAAACCGACAGAATATAAGTATTTTAATAAACCCCATATTTTTGCTTTCTTTTTTCTAAAAAGATATTTTTTGCTTTCTTTTTTCTAAAAAGATACTTTTTGCTTTCTTTTTTCTAAAAAGATAATAACTTGTTAATATATTAGATGAGTGAAATAACCTATGTCGAATTATCCCAAAGCAAGAGTTCTTCTATCTATGAGAATGGTGATTTTAAAGTAAATTTGGATAAA
>Ga0307980_1001081_pt1 | contig 11259 bp, 14 predicted proteins | sample OrgLakmetage1060_FD_201817 | JGI IMG/M metagenome (GOLD analysis project Ga0307980, IMG submission 201817) | Saline water microbial communities from Organic Lake, Antarctica - #1060 | ecosystem: Environmental > Aquatic > Non-marine Saline and Alkaline > Saline | place: Antarctica: Organic Lake... | reverse complement strand
TCTGTTTTCAATAGTTTCTCCACTGATACCACTCCCACGTATATTCTTTGGGTCATCCCAGGCAACATTACATTCAGGACAAAGGAGTATAATGGTCCCCTTTTCATTTGAGAGCCTAAATAAGTACCTGTATGAGCCTTCGCACCATGGACATACATGGAAATAATCTTCTAGGTAAGATTCTCTTATGCATGCAAGGCCTGCGTGGGCGACTCTTGCCCACCCACTGGCCATTACCTCGGCACTTGTCGCATAATCAAAACCGGGGCCGAAAAGGACTTCTTCAGGGGCCCCGTATTTAGCCTCTAGGGCCTCATCACTAACACTATTACCCCAGTTAATATTATTGGGGTCATCATATGTACTGCCACATTCCTCGCATAAAAGTATGATATTTGAGCCCTTATCTGCCATCTTATGCAGGAATCTAATTCCTTGTTCACAACAGGGGCATTCATCCAGGCTTTGGCTCATATCTTTATCAATAATATCTTCCATGTATAACAGGGCATTTATGGCCACATCCTTTATCTGGACAGGGTAATCAAGGTGGGATATTATTATTTTGCGCAGCTCTTCGACCATTACCTCTAGGGGCTTGCCACGAACGGCCCGCACACACACTTTCATTATATCTATTACTTTTTCGTCTATGGTGTGGCCAAAATGGCCACTATGGTCATTGTGGTTAACATCACTACCTTGGCCATTATTTCCAATCGCCCCTAATTTATTGATGGTCTCAGTGATATTGCTGGGCATGGGGTCATTGACATTTTCACAATTGGCTATGAATAACGAAAATTCATCTAATATTGTCTGTAAGCTTACTTTGGCCTCACATTTATCTATGTTGGCTTTTGCAGAAGCAAGCATTTCGATAAAATTCTCTATGGTCAAATCCATGGTTTATCAGTGAATACATATTCAATTTTGCTACTCTTTATAAAAAAATAATATGGGGGCTGAGGGCCCCAGTGGCTGCCCTTATTTACCCTGTGAGCACCAAGCTTCATGAATTAACACATATCCATTATCGATCGCCTTTTGCCATCTACAGTTGACAGTATCTTTTTTGGTGACCCATGAGTGTCGTACATATCTAAACTGCAGTTTACAACTGAGTTCACGATCCACTATAGGAGGGTCACTTGCATACTCAAAATAATCTATTTCGTGCGGGTTATAACATTTTTCACAGAGGGCCGACTTTTTTTCTGGGCCAAATATTGGTGTCTTGCACAAGAATAACTTGCCATCCTCGCACACTGTGCACATACACATGCCTTTTAGCACCATGATACGCATGCTTTCTATCATGAATAGCTCGGATAATTTATCTATGGCTGGCCATCTTGTGCTTGATGGATCTGGTTTTGGTGTATGAGCAGTAAGCGTAATGATGTCACTTATGGCGCGGGCAAATCTCATAACAATATGTTTATTACCCTGTTTAAAATAGCCCATTACGGCCAATTCCAGGGCGTCGAGGACCTCTTTAATTGTGGCCCCAGGTAGGATTTTACATATACTAATTAGGCATTTTGAGCTAATTTGCCGGGCCATTTTGCTATTGGCGTCACCGCTATTTATATTCTTAGTGTTATTACCGCTATTATTTCCACTAGGGGCCCCTAGTTTACTTATCACGAAATCCGCAATTTCATGCAATTCGCGCCCACCTTCTATGTTGACCAGGCGCTCGTTTATTCCATTTAGGCTCAAGTCAACGCCTATTTTGGCCCGGAAGTCTCGTCTGGTCCGGCCCAGATTAATAAGGTCCATAAAGCACAGTTCTTTCAGAAACTCGTGTATACTTAGCATCATACAGATGGTTGATGCATTTCGTGACTCGGCTTTTTCTGCTTCCATTTATAAGATACTTGCTTGAATAGTATGTTTGTTAGTCATTGGCCTATTCATTTTTTATGGATTGGCGAGACTGGGGTGCTGGCAAAAAACGGCACGTGGGCGCCCTATCTAAGTTTCAGCTCGCAAGTAAATTTAGGCGTGAGATGTCCAAACTCGGCATTATAAGCCCTGGAATAATGCCTTATAATGCCAAATAGCACATCATAATAACCCTTGTTTTCCCCAGGCGCGTTAACAGAAAAATCAATAAAGTGCATGCTTTTCACTGGGTCCACTACTTTATCTGGGTACAAGAATTCTTCAAATTCACACTCTGAATGGATTTTATCAATATTATTTAAGCCAAGAGATATTTGGTCTATTGGGCCCTCTCTTAAATCACTGTGAATTCTCCCTACATTGATTGGATGCATTTTTATCAGCCTTTCTCTAGAGAAGCCAATATTATCATTGGGATCTGGGCCTGTTATATCAACTATATCCTGCATATCCCATTCATTGGGATTTGTCCTTGAGTAACCGTCGACTGCATAGAAAAAGCCCAAGTAACTATCTGGTGGAGGCGCCTCAAGAGACAAGCACAAACTGACTTTGTCCCCATTAATTTTGCCGTCAAATTGCATACATAAATTGGTGGGCAAATGCAAGTCCTCAAATATGAAACCTCTGGGAAAACTAAATACACGACGGGTGACGCCCTGTGTTTGCTCGCTCACATTCATATACCCGCTCAAGCGCCTTTCATGCCAGAGCCTCAAATAATAATTGGCCCCGGAATTTAGTTTACACAGCCTAACTCGCTTGATATCCTGATATAACCTAATATCTTTAATTATAGAATTGAAGGCCCGGCAAACAAGGCCCAGGCTGTGCATATCCTTAATATCCAGGTAAAGTAAGACTTCGGGCCGATTAAGTCTCTCTTTCCAGGTCTCATAATAATCAGGTAGGCCATGGCGCCTCACTAGATGCCTGATTATAACTGGCCGGCAAACGTGGTTTGTCCTTAGCAAATGAACCAGTGAATCAAAATCGATGTGCATATTTATGAATGTGCACGGATTATTCAATTTTTAGTTGTGATTTGGTGGCAAACGGGCCGCCAAATATTAATTTGTGCCATTTCAAGTTAAAAAAAGGAGTGGGGGTGCTTCATATCAAGAGAGGGTAATATTAGGGGTATTAATATTAAGGGGCAGTGTTGAGCGCTCAATACTAAGAGGGGTAATACGAAATATCATAGGCCTCTTTATGAGTTAGTACGAGCCCAGCACGTACAAGGTCTCTCCATTCACTGTCAAGGGCTTCTTCCAGGGTTAAATATGGCGCATTGCCATCTTCAGAGAGCTCTTCAACAAGTTTACCGTGCTTTCTTTCTAGATCCTCATCACTAACAGCCCCATCCCAGCCAATATTATCCGGGCAGTCCCATACACACTCAGATTCATCACAATAAGCTATTATTGCCCCATTTGATAATCTGAGTAAATACCTGGAGCCCCCACCACAAATTTGACAACAGGCCAGGCCTCTTATTGGCTTATCAGGTTTACCAGGCATCTCAGCGATTTCAGCCAGGACACGAATGGCCGTTTTGCTCGTTCCAAATAGCCAGTTGCTATTTTTAGGGCCACCAACATTATACCCTCGAGTATGATATTTGGCTTTTTGACATATATTTCATGATAGTGGTCCAGATCGGGGATTAGAACGCTTTCGGGGGTCCTTTCGGCGGGCCATTCCGGGGTCTTGATCACAGAGGCCTCAACAAGGGCCCCAAATAGTGCTGAATACACATTCTGGGCATTATACTGGGCCTGTTTCATTTTGACAAAGATATCTACAAGGACAAAGTGGGTGAAATTATTATACTGTGGCATGTATCTGTTCAACGTATCCACTATTGAGCGTAGGTCAGTCGTAATTACGCCTTTCCCCATTTTCCGGCCCTTTAATTTGCGTGCGCTGGCCTTTATTTTGTCTATGTACGCCCATATATCAATTATGGTGTTGAATTCCCGGCAAACGGCGGCCAGGTTATTAAGGTCCAACAGAGGTAGTTTATACAAGAATTCGGACATTGTGAGCATTACTTTCATTATGGCAAATGACCGGGGCAAAGTGGGCACGCCACTGGGCCCAAAAATGTTATCTATTGGATATTTGGCACCAAATATGAGGGTGCATATATTGTTGTGGTTCATGCGCGGGATTTCCTTGAGCAGGCTATCCATGACTTGGCTTAATTTACTATTGGGGCGCCTAAATCAATTATTTATGGCCTGGCCCAAATACCCAATTAAAAAATGAATATAAGGCCCCCCAATAAATGGAAGACAACGGCGCCCTTGAAATATTGCGCCTGCCAGAGAACGTCCTCAGTGACATAATAAGCTACTTAGATGACCTCAAAAAAATCAACGCGCTATGCAAGAAATTATATACCCTGGCCCAAATGGTCGCGGCCCAAAGATATGAGGCCGGGGATTACACTCTGCCACGCTTGGAATCTGTGAACCACCGTCCACTTAGGCTAAACATAAAATTAAATGTTTATTCGGGCATTAACTTGCTGGGCTCTTACGTGAAACGCCTGGCCTTGATTGACAAATTATTACATATGGTCAAGGGTGTGCCTTTCAAAGGCCGAGGCCGTGTAAAAACGGGCCCACACCATGTTCACCCCATAATGGGCCGCTATGTATTCCAAGGGCATAATATTCCTATCATCAGGCCAGAGCACACATTCAAAAAAACAATAACTATAATTGATAAAAACACAGATTTGACCTCAGTCTCTGCGCAAGACGAGATTTCTAAGTTCCTCCTGGCGCGCAAATTAATTATCTGTAACGGCTAGTTGGATATAAGAAAATGGTGTTTTACATGAGCATGCTAGAGTATATGCCTAATTTAACCAAATTATACATTTTTGGCGAGAATGATGATTATTATGGGAGTACGTATATAACGCATAAAGAGGATATGGATAAAATAATTAAATATGCTCCTAATTTGCGTGAACTAAGCATAGGTGTTGAACATTACAGCACTGTTTACTTCTTTGATTTATGGAAAATGACCCGCCTTGAGAGGTTATTTATACATTGTATAAATCAAAGAATAAGTGGCTTGGATAATTTTAACTGCAGTCGTATGAAATCCGTTTATCCTAAAAGGCTAAAATCAATAGAAAATTGGAGGGGGCGAAAAAAATAGAGTGGCTATCCATATCCATAAGGTGCTCTATTCATTCTAGCCATCATGATATAGGATATCTATACGGGCATATGTTTAAAAAAGTGGATTATGGTTGTAAACGCCGATTTTACCTGTATTTCTAGCAGGCTTATTCTTGGGCCAAAAAGTTGAGTGGGTCAATTCCTCACCACACGCAACACCCTTCAATTTAACACACTTTCCTTTTTTTGGGAAGTGATGAGAACCCCAGTACAGACGTAGCGCACACAGATAGCGTGGTGTATAGAAACCGGCTGCGATGCATGAACATGGTAATTAATGCCCAGTGAGAAATCAATACCAAGATTAGTCAGACATTCAAGAGCTTCCATCATTGGGCATGCTTGAAAGGGCTCTAGCCTATAATATTCATTTGGGCCCATTATTCCTAGTCGCCCATCAGAACGGCGATTATAGGCCATGAAATCACATCTAAAGCTAGCCCCAGGCATTGGTGGGGCATTCATGGGCCCAGATGAAACGCCCTCATGTATTATGGGTAAATATGGGATTAAATAGCATGGTTGGGCCTTTCTCCAGGCCTCCAGGTGGTAATTACTACTGGGGCCCATTCCAGCCGTTTTCAGGTCCCTAATGGCCCCATATAGGCCCGCATTTTTGACCAGGAAATCAAAGGCCCGGCAAACAAGCCCCAGGTCATGCATTTCTTCCATTGAGAATAGGCTCAAGAACTCGGGCAAATTAAATATCACGCGCCACTGGTTGTAATGCTCTGGAACGCCAAGGTAGGCAACCAGCACATATTCCACTGATTGTGGGTACATGGTTTTATATTTATGAATGAAATCAATAGTACGAGGCATCTTTTTTTTTTGATTGCTCGCGTTCAATTTTTAACGGAGAAGGCACTGAGGTGGTTGATCGTGGTGTTGGTGGGCCTTGGCATTGATAATATTGGTGGGCCTTGGCATTGATAATATTGGGCATTCAGACGTGTTATTGGGCATTCAGACGACCAGCGTGAAAACTGAAAGACTCGAGCCAATTAATAAATGCCCTCAGCACACAGAAATTATTGTGAGGGCCTTGCTTTGCATCTTTTGCCCGAGGACATCCTGCGTGAAATCCTGGCGCGTTTACCTACAGAGGCCATAATAGCCTTTTCGGCGGCCTGTAAATACTTTCGGGCGCTCGTTCAAGAATATATGAAGGCCCGTATGACCCTCATAAATTTCAGGCGGGGTAATGGCGTCGAGGTGAACAGGGGAGCTTGGCCTTCGCGCCATCAACAGGCCAATAAAATAGTGGCCTTTAGTTTACGTGCCCAGAGGACCCCAAATGGCTGTCCGAGGCCTGTTTTCGACCCAGCATTTACGCGGACTATAGCACTTCGGGCCATTTTAAAGCATCTATTTGTCCATTTATTTGACGAAGAAGAGCCCTGTAGGCTAGCATATTATCTTGGGGGCCGTCGCCTTTGGATTGACCCAACAGAGGACGAGGATAAAAGCGTGCTCATATTAGATAACCCCCGCATTTCATTTTGGATGAAGGCCCCAATTTATTCTACCGAAGATGACCTAAATCGCCCCGAAATATGGGATAGAGTAATCCATGCAATCAATAATACTAGGGCCTCCAAAATTATTATGTCCATGGATTTACATTTCCCATTGGTGGTCAAAATATTGAACTGCATGCCCCTCCTTGATGAATTAGAATTACAGCGCCCTGAAAAATTCACTCAGGCGTTCCCACAGATCAAAATACTGGGATTCGACCGTGTGAAATGTGAAGATATCAAGAAGATAATCTCATTCTTTCCGAATATAGAGGTGTTGCGCCTTAGTTTATTTAACCCTGCTGGGAATTTCTCGACCAAATCCGTAAGGCAATTTAATATACTTTACCACGGTATTAGTGCCCACAGACGCCTGAGAGCTGTTGTTATAACTGGCGATTCCTACCCATTTTATGAAGGAAACTTGGCCAGGTCGAGGAAATTATGGAGGCGCCGGGCCAAAATAGCTAATTTATTCGTGGGCTCTGGGGGCCTTGATTGGTGGAAGGCCCAATTTGGGCACATATTCGAGAAAATAACAGAGTTACGGATGGCCTAAGGCCGGTGCCCACGCATAACATTGTTTTTTTGGGGCCCAGATAATCGTGGCAAAAAATAGGCCAAAAGTGGCATCTTTAGTTTAAGGGCTATATTTGGCATGGATAGCTGGCCTAAAATGGTGCAAAATGGCATATGAGGCCCCCACTCTAATCCCTATGAGATTGAATATATGCAATTATTTCGTCACAGGCGAATAATGCTTCAGTGTTCAACATATTGACCACATTATTATTTAGGATAGACAGGCCATCAAAGCCATTAATTAGCTTAAATGAGGCCATTGAGCCAGTGTTAATCATATAGATTATTTTTGGCTGCCAATATTTGGGATCGGCCACAAGATAATATGCATGATGCTTGCGGCCTAAATATGGCAATCCAGTGTCAAAATTAACAAACCCATCATCATCGGTTGGCATTTGGGCGTCCAAAATATGTCTGGCTTGTGGCTCAAAATTCTCTGTATACTCGGCCCACCAAATTTTCATATCACCCTTGCGCAATCTATCAATGTAATTATTATCAATCACAGAATACTGTAATTTGTATGATATATACTGCTTTATTTGGTCCATATTTAATTGTTGTGAGTCCTCGAGAATAAAGTATGGCACACAAAAGAGTTTTGGGTACTTTTCGACGTAATATGTTACGTTATCATGTGGGCGCATAATTTGTAGTTTTTTGGCCATCAAATTGAGTTCTTTCATATCCTTGGGTGTGGGCGAGTCCTCTTCATACTCTTCGACCTGTTCATTTCCTTGAGCCTCCATTTCCCCTTTGATAGAAAGGCCATTAATAGCAAATGTGATATCACATTTGGTTCGCATTTTGAATAACCTTTTGCCAATAATAATATTTAATATGAGTATTTCATTTTTTATGAGGGGGCGTGGATATGAGGATGGATATGCCTATGGATATGCCTATGAATATATTCATGGATGTGAGTGCGAGCATATTCATGATCACACACCCGCCCCAGAAAATTTGATTATCCAATGTATACCATAAATGCTCATCGATCTACCAAGAGATATTCTGGGCGAAATAATTACCTGCCTGCCAGATCGCGATCAGCGGGCGCTTATGTTTACCTGTAGGACGCTCAAAAAGCTAATCTGGGCCCAGTACAAGCACGAGTACCTAGCCCATAAATTCAGGGCCCCCAACAGGAAAGGCCCCCATTATTTCAGGAAGCGCCTTGTGCAAAAGGCCATAATGTATATTCTGGAGGACCTGGGCGCCAAGATTTATATAAGTAGAGGCCTTGGACAAATTAAGTTTACCTTTGGGCATGAAATATCATTTCCCTACAGTGATAATGTTTTGGTATGCGGGGCCAAGAATATGTGTACACGCGACGTGCAAACGGGCATTGAAACGGCACTATGGGTCACACATCATATTAATATTATGGACCATAGGCTCATAAAGCCAGTTCTTGAAGGCCTGGCGCCATTTATGCCCAAATTAATAACTGTGGCTTTCACATTCACACGTTGCCAGTATGTTATACTTCGCGCTAGGCCCATTGGAAACTGGACCACGGGCCATTTAAACATCACACTGCCAAAGGTCGAGTTTTTGGTTGCCCGTTATAACCCACGTGAAAACATAAGCCAGGCCCACAAGGTTTTTCCTAATCTAATCGAAATTGTGGTTAAAAAGACGCCATTAGAAGACATATATTCATATAATTTACACTTATTTCATGAACTAAAGTATATGGACTTCAGAGTTAATTCACGTGGCAGTGGTTTGTGTGCCAGCGACAAGGTTGTGATGGATTCAAGAGCCACATGGACAGGCAAAAAAAAGCAATGCTTGGACCTGGTTATTCCTGTTGATGCAAACAGTAGTATACGAGGCATCGACGGTGATATATTCAAGCATATATTTAATGAGGTAATGCATTATTATCTTTGATATGCCTTCGCTTGGCCTTCTTTTTTCGCTTTTTCTTCTTTTTTACAGGAGGCTCAATACAGGAACTGGCGGTCTCTAGAGGCACTTCCCGCGGCGCCCCAATGGCACAGGTTTGATACTTTATCTTGGCCGCCAAGCAATCCTCGCATGAAATATCGAGCTGGTTCATATAAGTAGCTTTATCAGGGGTGAATGTGCCTAGAAGCCCCGTTATTCCGGGCCACAAATCATAGGGGCAAGAATATATTTGGTGTTTACATTTCAAGGCCCCGTATGTGAGTTCCCCAACACTATTGAGGCCACACATGCATTGCGTAAAGTCATGTACATACCGCCTAACGAGCGGGCCGGGATATCCACAACCCCTTTTAGCATAATACCAATACTCTTCTTGTTCATCTGGGTGATACCTAAATCTATACATCATATAATCAGAGATGGCCACCTCATCATCTTCATAGTCGAATTCACTCATTGCACGGCCGACCCTGTGGATGTTCCTTCTAAACATAGGAATATATGGGTTGTGCCCGCACATTTGTGCCTTGTACCAGGCCAATAATTGACAATTGGCCCCGAAACTAAGGCCCGGCAAGTGCGGGTTAGATTATGCATATCTTCTAGAAGAAAGAGGCCAAGGAATTCTGGCAGCCTAAATATTATGCGCCAGGCAATATAGTGCTCTGGCACGCCAAGTTTCTCAACTAATATTTGCTCGACAATCACTAAATATTTATCATTGGTTTTATAGCGCTTAAAAGCATCTAATAAGAACTCTTCCATCATCATTAATTTATGCAGGCTTTTTATATTCAATTTTGCACGGGGCGATCTAGTTTCCATTTTATGGGCTCCATGGATCATGAATATCCCATGAGTATCCCATGAATGCATGCATGGTTTATAAGAGGGCCGTCATTATAAACTACAAAATGGATGTGGGGCACCCCACGCGTCCTCTCACAAAACCAAATTAACAAAAAATGAAAGGCCCCCAAGTATAAATAAATGCCTCTCGATCACTTGCCAAAGGATAATTTAAATGAGATAATTGGCCTTTTGCCCAATAAATCACTGGCTAACCTATCATTGGTTTGTAAATATTTATGCATACTGGTGCAGGCACATGTGAAGAAAGGATATGCCGGGCACATCCTACAACCCCTGAAAGAGGCGAGTGATGAAGATGGTAAACCATGTAAATGGGTGAGTGTAACAAAAACGGTTGAATGTGGCAAAATCACCGAGGCCCCAATAATTAGCCCAGAATCTTCTAGAAGATCAAAAGAGGACCTGGCGCCAGTTTTCGAGCCCTTGATATTCAGGACACTCTCCTTAGAGATACTCCTAGATAGCCTGCTCAATTATGGGTCAAGATATGTAATAGCGCAATTTAAGCCGATTGCCTTCAAGCAATTTACTTCATGCATTGAACTGGAGCTCGTACAGGCACTTACCATAACGCGCAAGCCCTCGGTTGATACTAATAACATAGAAATAATTTGTGGGACCCCCAGTGAATTAAGGGCCTCATGGGCCCAAATCATGCATATGGTTAATAATTATACATGTCTGAGTTTAGTTAATTTTGGGTCGCCATGTGATTTCCTTAAAAGCCTGAAGGTAATAAATTACATGCCAGCTCTTACTGAATTGAGGCTAAATGGATTTATACAACCCCCAAAGGAATATCCACGAATAAAGGCCGTGGATTTCACGAATTTATCATGTAGTACTATTCGAGGCATATTACGAAATTTTCCGGGCGTGAAACATATTACTTTGTGTATAAACGGTTTCCAGTGGTTTAACAGGTTTATTTATGATACCTGGGCATTTGAGCGCCTAGAAACTGTCAAGGTGGCGAATATTCAAGGGCTGCTTGTGTCGAGGGAGACTTGGAAGGGTAAGCCCAAAGTACATAGGTTACTGCTTCCTGTTCATCACTCACCGGCCCACCAGTCGTGGCAAGAGTGTTACGGGCATATATTCGAGGTGATTGAATACTGGCCATGATTTTTTTATTTGCATAATGGCCTGTACATGTCCCGTAAATATTGCCCTCAATGTGGATGCTAAAATGCCATCATATTGGTAGTCTGTTTAACCAATAAAAATTGAATTACTTATTTGAT
>Ga0307980_1001079_pt1 | contig 11263 bp, 7 predicted proteins | sample OrgLakmetage1060_FD_201817 | JGI IMG/M metagenome (GOLD analysis project Ga0307980, IMG submission 201817) | Saline water microbial communities from Organic Lake, Antarctica - #1060 | ecosystem: Environmental > Aquatic > Non-marine Saline and Alkaline > Saline | place: Antarctica: Organic Lake... | reverse complement strand
CCGCGCACATTGCCCGGTCCGGCTTCCATCCGCTGGATCGTGGGCAGCGAGAGGCCGGACAGCCGGGCCAGCGTCTTCTGGTCGATCCCGAGCAAGGCACGCGCCGCGCGCATCTGGGCCGAGGTGATCATGCGCAAAACCCCCGTTTCGTAATGAGACACGGGTAAGATAGCCAAACTGATATGTCAAACATCATTATGGATGTCTTGAAGCGTGCGCATCATGTCATCGCCCTCCGCCCACTTTTTCCAAAGCCGGGGCTGAGCCTCAGAGCGCACGGCCCTGTTTCCTGCGGTGCATGTCCAGCATGTCGAGATTGTCGATGGCATACCGGCCGGCGCCGGGCTGCCAGACCAGTTCCTTCGCGATCAGCGCCTTCATGGCTGTCTGCGCGGTGCCCTTGGCCACAGTCTTTGTTCCGGCGCGCCTTGCGATGTCTTCGAGGTTTTTCGATGCGAATGGAGAGAAATCCTCATCCGCATCCATCAGGGCCTCGAGAAGCGCGCGCTGGATCGCTGTCAGGCCGTCGATTTCCGCCTCCAGACTTGTCCAGAGCGTGGCGCGCAGTGTCTTGGCACGCGTCGTCAGATCAGCCGATGCGCCGGAAAGATCGGTGGCAAAAGCCTCGTTGCGCAATGTCTGCATGAAGGCTTCGGGACGATGCATCAGGATCTCGAAGGCGGTCATGCCGTCATCGACCGAGAAGCGGCCGCTGGCCTTTCGCGTGGCGTTTACCTGCTCGATCAGTGTCCGGACAAAATCCACGCCGAGAACCGGAAAATCCTGAACGGAGCCGCCGTAGAAAGGTGACTTTGCGCCAACCACGAGCTCCGCCAGCTTGCCGCGATGCGATCCGGTCATGACCAGATAGAGACGCGGGCCTTCGGCGCGAAGGTTCATCGCGTCCCTGGCGGCCTTGAGCGCGAACATCGCGTTCATCCCGGTCTCCGACACCATGGCCTGCTGAGCCTCGTCCACCACCAGCACCACGTCCCGCTGAACGCCGGAGGCGACACGTTCAAGCCCTTCGGTGATCGTGCCCTCGAAAGGTTTCAGGTCTGAAAGACCCACCGAAAAGCCCAGGGCCGAGATCCGCCTCAGCCGCGTGCGGTCGACGGCCTTTTCCGTCGCGCCCCTGAGATCGTCGAGTGTCTGCCCCAGACGTCGCCGGATGATGTCCGACGGGTCCTTGCCCCGGTCTTCCCAGAGATCGATGATGACAGGGAATTTGTCAGCGTCGAGGATTTCCGGCACGAGGTCACGTCGCAGGAATGTCGTCTTTCCCGTTCGGCGCGGGGCCGCAAGGTGCAGGCCCGACAGCCCGCCGAAGATAGGGTCCGGCGTCAATTGTCTCACGATGGCTCCGGCAAGTTCCGGACGCGGGTAGTGAAACGTCTCCATGTATGGCCTCGGTATGTTGGTTTGCATACTGGTATGCAAGCCAACATACTTCAGGCGACTACCAAGTCAACTGCTGGCACTCGCATCGCCCCAAGTCGCCGAAAACCGGGGCGGACCCCGAGTGACCAACGGCCTTGCCCCGAGCGGGCGTGACCGTGCACCGATGCTATCAGGACTTGCTGGTCCAGTCATCCACCTGCTTTTCCGCTTCTTCCTTGGCGATGCCATATTTGTGCTGGATCCTGCCCACCAACTTGTCGCGGTCGCCATCGGCCTGCGCGAGGTCGTCATCGGTCAGCTTGCCCCATGTTTTCTTGGCGTTGCCCGACATTTCGGTCCATTTGCCTTTGATCTGATCCCAGTTCATCGATTTTCCTTTCGTCGCTTTGCAGGTTTCCATGTGGCGTTGCAAAGCTGAGCACGCCTACCGAGAGAACCCGCGAAGCAAGGTTTTGTTCCAACCGGATCGACAGAAAGTTCTGGCCAGCGCATCTCCGCGTGTCGCCCTCGCGCGCAGATATCACCGCGTGTCGCCGTCGCGCGCAGATTTCGTCCGGCAGATCGACCTTGCATTGGAACAGATCCGCGCCCGGTGCGTTGAGGCTGGACGATGTAATCGGCGAGGCGACATGGCGGACGTTTCTGACGCGCAACCGGCCCGGCACCGGGATCTTCAAAAGCGTCCGCGATGGCGTCTGTCCTCGTCCTGGAACCTTCAGGCAGCGTTCTGGCTGGCGCTGATCCTGGTGATTTCGCTGTCGGGTGTGCTGATTTCAAACATCATGGTGCCGTTCGTGATCGGCGCTGTCCTGGCTTATTTCATGCAACCGACGATGCGGTGGCTGACAAGCCAAGGCGTGCCACGGGCGGCCGGGGCAGCCATGCTTCTGACGCTCATCATGGGGGTGCTTCTCGGGACGCTCGCGTTCGCGGCACCGATCATCCTGAAAGAGATCGCGGACCTGTTGGAACGCGCGCCGCGAATTCTGGCACAAATCAAGGATGTGTTCGGCGAGGGATCGCCCAGTGTCTTCCGCAGTGCCAGCGAACAGACCGAGGAGTTGCTGTCGGATGCTGCAAAGGCCGCCAGTGAAAACCGTGAAGAGGTTCTCGCGGGGTTGTATGCAGGGGTCGCCGGTCTGACCCAGCTGGCCCTGTTCTGGGTGGTCATGCCGGTCGTCGCGTTTTACATGCTGATGGACTGGGACCGCCTGATCCGTACGCTCGACGATGCGATACCAAGACATCATCTTGCAACCGTGCGAAATCTTGCAGCCGATATCGACGCAACCCTGGCCGGTTTCGTGCGGGGGCAGGCCTTGGTCTGTGCGATCCTTGCGATCTATTATGCAAGTGTGCTGTTGCTCGTCGGTCTCAATTACGGGTTCGCGATCGGCATGATGAGCGGACTGATCTCGTTCATACCTTATGTCGGCGCGATCCTTGGCGGTGCATTGGCGATCGGTGTGGCCACGTGGCATTTCTGGACCGAGCCTTATCTGATCATGGTCGTCGTCGCGCTCTACGCGTTCGGTCAGCTGCTCGAGCAGCAGATCCTTGTCCCGAAACTGATCGGCGACTCCGTCAAGCTGCATCCGGTCTGGCTGATCTTTGCGGTGTTGGCGCTGGGATCACTGTTCGGATTCGTGGGGGCGTTGCTTTCGGTGCCTCTCGCGGCGGTGCTTGGCGTTCTCGTACGGCATGCCTATGTGCGATACCGCGCAAGCCCGCTTTTCGAACCATGGAGCGGTGACCAACCGGTCAGGTGACGCGCCGTGTCGGAAAGCTCATCGCCGCACGGACTGTCCCGAGGGCCGCCGACAGGTCTCACATCTCGAGGCGCCTGCGCGGCCACCACTGCGGATGCTCGGCGCGCACGAAATCCACGAGCGCCTCGCGCAATCGCATTTCGATCGCCCAGGCGATCGCGGGATTGGGTGCGACCGCGAAAAACTCGATGGCCAGACCCTCCGCCGAATGTCCCGTGACGTAGGTCGACAGATTTTCGTGATCGCTCAGCCCGGGATCCTCGCGCGCGATCTCGACGAATTTCTCCCTTAGAACAGAGACCTCCGCCATGGGATCGAGCAGAAGTTTCACGACGCATTCCACGTGCTCGTCGACCACCGACCAGTTCTGAAACGGCCGGGACAGGAATTCCTTGATCGGCACGATGATGCGTTTGTTGTCCCATCTTCGCAGGCGGATGAACGTGAAGAAGATCGCCTCGACGACACACCAGTCGCCGTCATAGACGATGGTATCGCCAATCCTGACCGGTTTTGCGATCGCGATCTGAAGCGACGCCACCATGTTCCCGAGCGTCGCCTGCCCCGCGATGCCGAGGATCACGGTCAGGACGCCGGCCGACGCGAACAGCGAAACGCCGATATCCGCGAAAAGATTGAATTGAAGAAGCAGGAAGATCAGTGAAAACAGGACCGCGACAACCAGAATGCCGCGCCGCAGGGCATAGATGGAGGTGTAGAATTCGCGCTGTGCGAGGTTCGGCATGCCGGTGTCGTCCCCGAGATACCGACGGGTGATGTGACCGAGGACCGTATCGACCGACCGCAATGCGGCCAGGCTGACGCCGACGACCGTCAGCAGGACGAGAAAGGGTGTGACGACCGTGGTCACCGGGCCCGAGAACGACACCGTGAATCCCAGAAGCCATTGCGCGGTCGCCGACGCCGTCACAAGCGATAACGGCAGTGCCGCACGGTCAAAGGCGCGGGTGACGATGCGATTGCGCACCGACTTCGCCCCGAGCCGCACGATCCGGGAGGTGGCCATCGCAACCACGATCACGAACATCAGAAAGACCGGCAGCGCAATCCATTCCCACAGGCGCAAGCCGCCGAACTTCCGCTTCAAGTCCTCGGGAATGTTGGTTTCGAACGCGCGTGGACCGAAGGCGTCGTAGAGGGCGTCGATGTAGCTCACCGTGTCGGGCGCAAAAAGCCACACCGCCGTTTCGATCTCGCCATCCGCGGTCTCGACGGCGTAGCGGCGCAGGCGGATGTCATAGGTCTGGCTCTCGACATTGACCTGGCTGATCAGAAAATCCCGCTGGGGCTGCTCGGTGGTGTTCTCGGTCGCCTTCCGGGGGCCTCGCGCATCCGGGGTCGACGGGATCGTGGTCCAGTAGATCCACAATTTGCGGTCGATCGCACCGGCAAGCTTGCGCGCGAGCTCCGGACCTTGGGTTGCCTGCGCGTCGCCCTGAAGCTGCGTCAGATTCAGATAATGCGCCGCGGCCTCGAAATTCTCTTTTTCGGCGAGGTCCAGAAAGGTCCTGAGCGCGGTACGCGGAGAGTTTCGGTCCACGTCTTCAGGCACCGCCCCCAGCCCGGGATTGATCCGCTCGATTTCGTACCAGAGATCCGTGCTTTCCTGAGCCGCAGGACCGGTGGCCGAGGCGAAAACCAGAAACACCACGACCCGGATCAGGGCCAGACCCGTTCCGACGGGCTCGAAAAACCTGTTCATCATCCGGGCCTGTCGCATTGGTCACAGTCACGCAGTTGGGCCGAGCCATACTCTTTTGTCACCGCGCCGGAAGCAACCCCGCGTTTCGCGGCGCGTGTCCGGTCCTGCCGATACCACGGGCGACGGAACCGGGGCGCCGGATGCCCGAACGCTCCTCCCACGCCTCAAATGGCGCACCGTTCCTCAGGGTGCCGAACCTGCGAACCGGCACCGGGGTATTTGCAGCGGATCGTGGATGGCCTTGTCACAGCCAGACCCTGCGCCTCCCGGTTCACGACAGGGTCTCCGGTCGAAAAACAGGGCCAACCCATCAACCTGCTGCCTTGGCCCTGATCGAGGCGTATTTCTTCAACATGTGGTCTTGCATGAGCCGCGCGCATTGTGCCGCGTCACGGGCGCAGAGGGCCTCTGCGATGCTCTCGTGTTCTTCGACTGCCGCGCGCCAGCGCTCGGGCGTCAGGTTGGCCTGATAGCGCTCCCGCTGCACGCGGAAGGCCAGCAATTCATGCGACCGCAGCAGCGTGTCATTGCCGGCCGCCGCGAGGATCGCGGTGTGGATCGCCTGGTTGATGCGAAAATAGGTCGGGCGGTCGGACTGCTCGAAGGACGCGCGCAGATCGCGCGTCAGCGCCATGATCTCTTCCAGTGCGGCCTGCTCGGCATGTTCTGTCGCCAGCTCCCCGGCCAACCCTTCAAGCGCAGCCAGAACGCGGAACACTTCGGCCATTTCGGCCTCGCTTTGCCGGGTGATGACCGCGCCGCGATGCGGGACGAGGTCAAGCAAACCTTCATTGGCCAGCACCTTGAGCGCCTCCCGCAACGGCGTGCGGGACACGCCGAACTGCTCGGTCAGGCGTTTTTCGTTTATCTTCTCGCCGGGCTGCAACTGGCCTTCGAGGATCATCTGGCGCAGGCGATTGGTAATCTCGACCGCGAGCGCGGTGCGCCCGATCGGATTTGGTGCGGGTGTGGTCATCGGGGCATCCCGGCGTTGATCATGCATCTTTGCGGCCTCCCGGTTCGGCATTCTCTGACGCCCTGTCGAAAAGCTCTGCAATATGCAACGCGCGGCGTCCGGTTCCGTCGGCGATCTGGTGGCGACAGGAGGTGCCGTTGGCAATCAGCAGATCCCCCGGGTCCGCCGCGCGTATAGCGGGCAGCAAGGACAACTCGCCCATGCTGCGCGACACCTCGATGGTCTCGGCCTGATAGCCGAAGGCGCCGGCCATGCCGCAGCAACTGCTTTCGATATCGCGGCGGTCAAGACCGGGGATCAGCGCGAGGGCCTGTGCCATGTCGCCCATCACGCCCGCCGCCTTCTGGTGGCAATGCCCGTGAACGCGGGCGATGCGGCCTTGATGATCGAGCGGCAGGTTCAGCCTGCCGGCACGCGCTTCGCGGGTCAGGAATTCCTCGAACATAAAGGCGTTTTCCGACACCAGTCGGGCCTCGTCCCCCGGCAGCAGCGTCAGGAACTCGTCGCGCAGGGTCAAGAGGCACGAGGGCTCCAGCCCCACGACCGGCACACCCGCGCGGACATGCGGCAATAGCGCGTCCAGCGTGCGCCGCGCCTCTGCGCGCGCGCGGTCGATCATGCCCGCCGCAAGATATGTGCGCCCACAACACAGCGGACGACCGGGAGCGTGGGCGGTGATCACCTCGTATCCCGCGCGGCGAAGCACCCGCAGGGCGGCGCGGGGGATCTCCGGCTCCATCCAGCGGTTGAACGTGTCGGTGAACAGGATCACCTTGCCCGCCTTGCCCGGGGATGCGGCGCGCCCGACCTCGGCATCACGGAAGAAATCCCCCCGGAACAGCGGCAGCGAGCGACCGCGCGCCAGCCCGGTGATCCGCTCGCCCAGTGCGGCCAGAGCGGGCACCCGGTTGCGCAAGCCGATCAGCCCGCGAAGCGCTACGGCGACCCGTGCATAACGCGGCATCTCGGCAATCAGGCGCGCACGCAGGCCGAAGCCCAGTTTCTGCCCGCGCTGATACAATACCTCCGTCTTCATCCTCGCCATGTCCACACCAGTGGGACATTCGCGCTTGCACGCCTTGCAGCCGACGCACAGCTTCATGGTCTCGGCCATTTCGTCGGAGAACAGCGCGTCCTTGCCCAATCGCCCGGATAGTGCCAGCCGCAGCGTGTTGGCGCGCCCACGGGTCACGTCGCGCTCGTCGCGGGTGACACGGTAGCTGGGGCACATCGCGCCCCCGGCCAGCTTGCGGCAGGCGCCGTTATTGTTGCACATCTCGACCGCGCCCTGAAATCCGCCGCCCTTGCCGGGCCATGCGGACCAGTCATGCCCCGTCTCGAGATCGGCGAAATCGTAGCCGGGCGGATAGCGCATCAGGCTGCGGTCATCCATTTTCGGCGCATGCACGATCTTGCCGTGGTTGAGGCGGGTCTCGGGATCGAACGCCGCCTTGACCTCTTCGAACGCGCGCAGGATCTGCGGCCCGAACATCGCCCCGTGAAACTCGGATCGCACTATGCCGTCGCCATGCTCGCCGGAATGCGAGCCCTTGTACTCGCGCACCATCTCGAACGCCGCCTCGGCGATCGCGCGCATCTTGCGTACGTCCGCGTCCAGCTTGAGGTTGAGCACCGGGCGCACATGCAGACACCCTTCCGAGGCATGCGCATACCATGTGCCGTTGGTGCCGTGGCTCTTGAAGACCTCGGTCAGCCGGTCGGTATACTCGGGCAGATGATCGAGCGGCACCGCGCAATCCTCGACGAACGAGACGGGTTTGCCCTCGTCCTTCATCGACATCATGATGTTGAGGCCCGCCTTGCGCAATTCGCCGATCTCGGCGGCAAGCGCCATGTCCCGGACCTCGACCACGCCGCCCTCGCGCTCGCCGCCCTTGCCGAAGCCGTATCCCAGATCCGACAGGGTATCGGCAAGGCGTCGCATGTTCTCGTCGTTCTCGGGGGGCGTGTCGGCGAACTCCACCAGCAGCATCGCGGCGGGGTCCCCGCGCACGAACTGCTCCAGCGTGCGGGCATAGATCGGGATGGCGCGGGCAAGGTCGATCATCGTCTCGTCGACCAGCTCGACCGAGGTGGGGCCAAGCGCCACCAGCGATTTCGCGGCCTCCATCGCCGCGCGGAAGGTCGGGAAATGGCAGACACCCAGCACGCGGGTGCTTGAGGGTAGCGGCGACAGCCTGATCTCGATGGCCGTCGAGGTGGCCAGCGTGCCCTCCGACCCGATCAGCAGATGGGCAAGGTTGATCGGCGCGGCGTCGGGCACCAGCGCGTCGATATTGTAGCCGCCCACCCGGCGCTGCACTTTCGGAAAACGTGCGGCGATCTCGCCCGCGTCGCGCGCCCCAAGATCCAGCATCTGCCGCAACAGCGGCTCGGGCACGCGGTTGCCCGATCCGGGGCCGAAATCGAACCCTGTTCCGTCCGCCAGATAGCCTTCGATGCGGGTGACATTGTCGCGGGTCGTGCCATAGCGCAAGGATCGCGCGCCGCAGGAATTGTTGCCCACCATGCCGCCGATCGTGGCCCGGGAGCCGGTCGAGACATCGACCGGAAACCATAGCCCGTGCGGCTTCAGTGCCCGGTTGAGATCATCCAGCACGATCCCCGGCTCCACCACCGCGCGGCGGCCCTCGACATCCAGATCCAGAATACGGTCGAGATATTTCGAGCAATCCACGATCAGCCCGGAATTGACCGTCTGCCCGCATTGCGAGGTGCCGCCGCCGCGCATGGTCAGCGGCAGACCGGCCTCGCGTGCCGCATCGAGCGCCGCGGCGATATCTGTCGCCGCGCGGGGCACGACCACGCCCGCCGGCATGATCTGGTAGATCGAGGCATCGGTCGCGTAGCGCCCGCGCGAGAAAGCATCAAAGCGGGTTTCGCCCCGCACCTCGCGGCGCAGGCGGTCTTGGATTGCGCTGTCCAGCATGGTCCCCCGATCCGATCACGGTTTCAGATATGTCTTGACAGAATATTGAATTCAGAATTCAATTCAAGGAAATTAACCCGCGATCCGAGGCTGCTCCGCCCGGTGCGACGGGATCAGGTTCTGTCAATCTGGGAGGAACGACAATGACCGCTGGCCGCCATTTCCTGCAAATTCCGGGGCCGTCCAATGTGCCCGACCGCATATTGCGGGCGATGGACTATCCGGTGATGGATCACCGCGGCCCCGCCTTTGCCGATGTCGGAAAGAAGGCGCTGGAGGGCATGAAGACCATCTTCAGGACCGAGGGCCGCGTCGTCATCTACCCGTCCTCGGGCACCGGCGCATGGGAAGCCGCGCTCGTGAACACGTTGTCGCCGGGGGACACGGTGCTGATGTACGAGACCGGGCATTTCGCCATGCTGTGGAAGAAACTGGCCGAGAAGCTGGGGCTGAACCCGGTCTTCATCGAAGGCGACTGGCGCAGCGGGGCCGACGCATCCGCCATCGAAGAGCATCTGCGCGGCGACACGGGCCACCGGATCAAGGCGGTCTGCGTCGTGCATAACGAGACCTCGACCGGGTCTGTCACCGATGTGGCCGCCACGCGCCGCGCCATCGATGCCGCAGGTCATCCCGCGCTTTTGATGGTCGACACGATCTCCTCGCTCGGCTCGGTGGACTACCGGCATGACGACTGGGGCGTGGACGTGACCGTCTCGGGCTCGCAAAAGGGGTTGATGCTGCCGCCGGGGCTGTCGTTCAACGCGGTCAGCGACAAGGCGATGAAGGCGTCCGAGACCGCAGGGCTGATCCGCGCCTACTGGAGCTGGGCGGACATGGCCGGACCCAATGAGGCCGGCTATTTCCCCTACACCCCCGCGACCAACCTTCTTTACGGTCTCAACGAGGCGATCGACATGCTGCACGAGGAAGGGCTGGAGCATGTCTTTGCCCGCCATCAGCGGCACGGCACGGCGGCGCGTGCGGCGGTCGAGGCATGGGGGCTCGAGGTTCTGTGCCGGAAGGCGTCGGACCGCTCGCCGGTCCTGACCGCGGTGATGCTGCCCGAGGGGCAATCGGCCGACAGCTTCCGCAGCGTGACCCTGCGCCATTACGACATGTCGCTTGGCAACGGCTTGTCGAAACTGGCGGATCGGGTGTTCCGGATCGGGCATCTTGGCGATTTCAACGATCTCATGCTGATCGGCACGCTGGCCGGTGTGGAAATGGGCCTGCGAGATGCGGGCGTGCCCTACCGCGCCGGGGGCGTTCAGGCCGCGATGGAGGTGCTGGGTCAGACACTGGACATCAACCGCGACGCCGCCTGACGTCGCAGAGGTGCGCGCGGGCCGGGAGGAGCCTGCGCGCACCCCGCCCTGCCCGGTATCGGGCACAGGCAGGCGCACAGGCAGGCGCACCGCCAAGACCACCGCGCGGAGAGACCCGCGCGGACCATGTAACCAAGGGAGGAAGACCATGAGAAAGACACTGATAGCTACCGTTGTGGCCTCGTTCGCGGCACTGCCCGCCACGGCCGCGGAGACCACGTTGAAATTCGGCCATGTCGGCGCGCCCGGCTCGTTGTTCGAGGCCACGGCGAACAACTATGCCGCCTGCGTCGCCGACAAGTCCGGCGGCTCGGTCGAGGTTCAGACGTTCGGGTCGTCGCAGCTTGGCAAGGACAACGAGCTGTTGCAGAAGCTCAAGCTGGGGCAGGTCGATTTCGCGCTGCCCTCGTCGGTGATGTCGTCGGTGGACAGCATCTTCGGCATTTTCGAGATGCCCTATATCATCAAGGACCGCGACCACATGCGCCGCGTGCAGGACGCGATGATGGACAGGTTCCAGGATGCGGCCAATGGCCGGGGCTATCACATCGTCGGCCTCGCCGAGAACGGGTTTCGCCACATCACCAACAATACTCGCCCGATCAACAAACCCGAGGATCTGAAAGGCATCAAGCTGCGCACGCCGAACGGCGAATGGCGCGTGAAGATGTTCCGCGAATACGGCGCCAACCCGACGCCGATGGCGTTTTCCGACGTGTTCACCGCGCTTCAGACCGGCGTGATGGACGGGCAGGAAAACCCCTATGCACAGATCGCCTCGGCCAAGTTCCAGGAGGTGCAGGAGTACCTCTCGATCACCGGGCATGTCTACACACCGGCCTATATCCTCGCCTCGCAGAAGCATTTCGGCAACCACTCCGAAGAGATGCAGGCCATGCTGAGCGACTGCGCCGACGAAACCCAGACCTTCACCTACGAGAAGGCCGCAGAGATGGAAACCGAACTGCTCGAGGTGATCAGGGAGGCCGGTGTCGAGGTGAACGAGGCCGACAAGGATGCGTTCATCGAGGCCTCCAAGCCGATCTATGACGCCTTCGCCAAAGATGTCGAGGGCGGGCAGGAGATGATCGACGCGGTGCTTTCCCTGGGCAACGC
>Ga0307980_1001068_pt1 | contig 11336 bp, 9 predicted proteins | sample OrgLakmetage1060_FD_201817 | JGI IMG/M metagenome (GOLD analysis project Ga0307980, IMG submission 201817) | Saline water microbial communities from Organic Lake, Antarctica - #1060 | ecosystem: Environmental > Aquatic > Non-marine Saline and Alkaline > Saline | place: Antarctica: Organic Lake... | reverse complement strand
GTCAACTCGAGCTTTGTCATCAAGAGCCGACTAGCGCTCTCAAAACCATCGTGAGACTTTACTTTGCAAGCGAATTCTTGAAATAGTCGATTGTCAATCCCAGGCCTTCGTCTAACTCAACAGAGGGGGCCCAGCCGAGCTGTTCTTTAGCCTTCGAGATGTCGGGTTGGCGTTGCCTGGGGTCATCCTGTGGCAAATCTTTGAACACAAGTTTTGACTTCGAATCGATTTTCTTAATAATAAAAGTTGCCAATTCAAGAATTGTGAATTCTTTGGGGTTGCCAAGGTTTATTGGTCCCACCAAGCTCTCCTTCGAGCTCATCATCGCCATAAATCCATCAATCAAGTCAGAAACATAGCAAAAAGACCGTGTTTGAGAGCCGTCACCGAAGATCGTAATGTCTTCCCCCTCCAATGCCTGGACGATGAAGTTGCTTACAACCCTGCCATCACCGGCTGCCAATCTCGGGCCATAGGTGTTGAAGATTCTTGCCACTCTTATTGGAACACCATTTTACCTATTGTAATCGAAGAAGAGGGTTTCGGCCGCTCTCTTGCCCTCGTCGTAACAAGCCCTAGGCCCAATTGGATTTACATTGCCCCAATAATCTTCGGTTTGTGGGTGTATCTGGGGATCGCCGTAGACCTCACTGGTTGACGCCTGGAAAATTGGAACCCTAAGTCTCTTGGCCAGACCTAGCATGTTGACTGCGCCTAGAACATTTGTCTTCATTGTCTGGACTGGATCACGTTGATAGTGAACCGGACTGGCAGGGGAAGCAAGATTGAATATCGAATCCACCTCAACCACTAGAGGGCTAGTGACGTCATGTCGGAGGAGTTCAAAGTTTTTATCGTGCAAAAGGTGAGAAATGTTTGACTTCGACCCTGTGAAGAAGTTGTCTACAGCTAGTACCTCATGGCCTTCCGTCAAGAGCCGCTCGCATAAATGGGAGCCAAGAAATCCGCTTGCTCCGGTTACTAGGTATCTCATCTTCTTAGCCTAGCGAAGCTTGCAGCAAATATATGTTGTCGGAAAAGTATCTGTATCTCGGTCGTGCCTGACAGCGTTGACAAGAAGCCTCAATGATTGTGACTAAAGCCTAGAGGATCTTCTTCATTTTTTCTGCGCCTCGCTTTTCTAGCACTGCATAAAAAGTTCAGGGCCGAAATTGGGGGACGGGAGACTTCGGTCAAGGGGCAATCAGAACGGCGAATCCAATATCTTCACTTGGTCTGAAGAAATCCAGGAACAGAACTTTGCCTGAGAAAGACAAGACGATAATTACAAAGTTTGCGACTGGTTCATCGAGTTGACGCCAAACCAAAATTCTCTTAGCAGTCCAAGACCAGAAACAGAAATCTAGTGCTTGCGGGGCAGGATTCTTCAGTTACGCATAAATCTGTTACCAAGAAGACTTACTGAGTTCGGTTCGAGATAAATGGCTGCTGCTTGTAACCATCGTTTTGGGCTATTTGACTCTCGAGTCCACCGCGTACTTACGGGTAAACCCTGGTCAACCTGAGAATGTAAGCTTTGGCTTATCGAAGATGGTCGAACGTTGTCGCTTAGGAGGTGTCCATTAGGAATAAACTTTCACCCTTGCGGGTGGCGTACGATTCTCAAATTTTTTCACTGCAGGAAAGAGGGGGAATCGGCACTTATTTTGCCAACTTGATAAGTGAGTTTAGGTCTCATCCTGAGCTAGGTATCGAGCCAATACTGCTTCGAAAACGTTTCCTTAGCGCTTCAGCACAGGAGAAAAACTTGTCCAGAAAAAGGGGACGGCTATCTGGGTTGCCGATTTTTCTCGAGGGCCAGATTGACAATTTTCGCCTCAAATCGATTCGACCCGATTTAATTCACCGAACCTATTACCACCCGAGTTTTCTGTTCAACACCATTGCTTCGCCGAAAGTGGACACCCTTCACGACATGATCCCAGAACTTTTTGGTCAAACTAAAAACGAAAAGAACACACATTTGGCAAAAGAGCATTTTCTTGAATCATCGTCCGGATTGATTTCAGTTTCGCAAACGTCCCTTGCAGATGCACAGAACCATTACGGCACAGTGCCCGAGAACTCAACGGTCATCCATCACGGGCTTGGCAGCCCAGTGCCCGCAAAGAAGCCTAAGATGCCGCAATTCATTGAACCAGGATTCTGGTTGTTCGTGGGGGAGCGAGCGGGTTACAAAGACTGGATCACGCTGATAAATGGCCTTGCGCAGCTGCACGCATCAGGCTCTGGTGGCCATCTGGTGTGCGCCTCTGCCAGGCCATTTAGCCCCCAGGAAGAAAGCCTGATAAGACAAAAAGGGCTCGAGCTAAATGTTGCTCACGTGGCTGCCACAGATTCAGAACTAACCTGGCTTTACCAAAACGCGAGAGCTCTTGTTTTCACATCTAAGTACGAGGGGTTTGGATTTCCCCCCCTTGAGAGCCTTGCTTTAGGAGGATGCGCAGTTATTGCAGCCACACCCGTTGCCAAAGAAATCTTTGGTTTACAGTACCCTTTATTTTACGATCCTGGGGATTTCATCGGTCTCGCAAGCGTACTAAAAGATTTAGAGGAGGATGAGAATAAAAATATCGAGCAATGGCGACTTATTGCTCTAAATTCGTCAACTTATGAAATGGCGCGCAAGACAGCAGACTTCTATCGCGCGACAGTCGACAAGAAGACCGCATCTTGCTAACTCTTACAGGTCCTTTTAGCTAGACGCAAGGATGGTCCTATCCCCGCCTCTAGAGAGACGGCAACACCCTGTCACGATGAGCAAGACTCGCTATGACAATCAACGTGTAATTGCTAAATCTCCTTGCTATCAGAGTCCTTCGCTTTGCTTGTCAAGCTCGATTCCTGCTCAAACAAGCTTCGGTTGAGTGTTGCAAAATTCAGGCGTGCTTTCCTTTGGTTGATGTTTGCTAGCGCAACATATTCGAGAAAATCATCAATTACGAAAACAGGAGGGTTGTTAGTACCTCGTAGCGCCAAAGCTGTTTCCCGACTGAGTATATATGCATGAGTCCCGGAGCGAAATTGGTTTTTGTGAATGGTAAGGAACTGGCTTAGAACCTTCACCCTAACCCTTCTGCTACCAAGTACAAACTGCAGCGGGGGGTAGGTCAAACCTTGGCGGTTTGCAAAGCTGTAGATAGAAGATATGTGGCCTATTTGCAGCAAGTCGATGTTGTGATCTTGCATTCTTACGACAAGTTCCTCTAGAAGAGGGAGCAAATTAGCAGGGCTCCTCCGGGTCGGGACCGCGTCGTCTTCAAAAATTGCGCAGTAGTTGGCGCCTGAGGACAAAAACTCCTCAATTGCCCTTTCGTGAGAAAGGTTGACCGCAATAATGTTGGCATGAAGAAGCGATGTCTCCGGCAAGGCAAGTCTCCGGCCATCCACCGCACTCACTCGAGTGACCAAGAGGCCTCTCGAGGCGAAGGCCTCTTGGAATCGCGCAAGTCTGTCAGTACGTCTGTCTAAGTTGATTACATACAATTCCATTGTCATAGCATAGACAAGCGGTCGCTAAAAAACCGAGACTATTTTTTTGAGCCTCGAACTGTTCATGTTCAAAATTTGGCGCCAGACCCTGGATCCACAGTTAGACTTGAAGGTGAATGTAACTCGAAGGCCTTGAATTAGGGAGAATTCACTCTCGAGGTAACCAGCTCTCAACGCGGTCTTTCGATGCAAGCAGCTAGGAGATTCCAAAGATTGACCGCGAAAACACAGCGTAGAAGATATATTCTTGGGTTTTTCTCGAAAATCAAGTCAGCGGTTGGTCGCGGGCTCGAAAGAGCACGCTACACGACTGCTTTGGGAGTGAATTTGAAGCTAAGGATTGAAGTCGAGAGTCATCCAATAGAGGTTTCCGGCATGCTTTCCAGAAATGCATACGCGGAGGCAGAAACCAGCTGCTTCAACGGAAATTTGATTGGTCACATGACTCATCATGTTTCGCCTCAGCGCTTCACGTATACCCTGAAAGATGTTGTCGTATTGGGTCCGGCCAGCCTAGTTTTTAAGGGAGACAGTTTGGTTGCGGAGTCGAGTTCATGGCCAGCCTATAGGGCTTTAATCTCAAACGGCAGGCTCCGAGCCTCGAAAAAGGGTGAGGTTGAGCAGCGCTCCGCTGTAGTTCTGCCACAAAGCTCCTATTATCACTGGCTTACCGAGGATCTTCCCGCATTCTTAGCTGCAACAAAATGTGCCCCAGACGCACAGATTTGGACGCACTCCGAGCCGCCTACATACGTCGCGGATTTTATCTCGGAGTTCCTGCCATACATGCCCAAGTTTTACACTCGCTCTCTCAAGGCTCAGGCTGTCACTTTTACAGGGAAAAATGGAATCATTGGATACCCTCAGACAGCCGACATACTAGCTCTTAGGGAATTTTTTGAAGTTACAAGCCGTGTCCCAAAAGACGCTTTAGCAGTTTACGTTTCCCGTCGAAAGGCAAGCAGGTCGCCACTGGGAGAACTAGAGCTTGAAGAGCGCCTTTCAAGCATTGGAGTATCCGTACTCAACTCGGAGCACATCAGCTTAGGGCAACAAATTGAGACCTTCAAGCTAGCATCGCTCGTGATCGGGCCGCATGGTGCCGGGCTTGCCAATTCGTTATTCATGCCTCAGGGACACGTCATCGAGCTGACTAATGCTCGAAAATCAAATGACTGCATCCAGATTCTGGCTCAAAAGTGCGGACATGCTTACACGGACTTAGCCATAGGGGACGAGCTTGACGCAAGCGCGATAGCCATAGTCACGAATGCCGTGTCTGAAACACTCAAGAGTCTCAATGAGCGGAAACGCAGACAAGCCTGATACTCGGCATTTAGGCTTCGACGTCATTTTCTAGGCGCTTTGCGAAGTAGCCAGTTTGCCCAAAACCTCAGCTTGTCAATTGCGATAACCAACGAGCGAACACTTTTTGGGCTGTGCGCCAATCTAATTTGTGCGCTTTCCTTTAGCTGCCTCTGCCAATACTTTGATGACAGCGTTTCGGGGTGAACTCGATAGTAGGCAGTTGGGATCATTGACACGGCAGGAGGGCCGAACTTGATAATCAGCTTTGTGAATAAGTCTTGGTCAAACGCGAGCTTATAGGACCCGTTAATGCCACCCACAGCGTTAAAAGCATTAACCGAAATCAGGGTTGACGGCTGCGCTATAGGGCTTGAAATTAAGCTCATCGCCAGGCGTCTCAACCTCCATTTACTTGACTGTTGAATACGAATGGGGTTTCCCAGAGCCTCGATGTATTGACACGGGGCAACCATCAGTGGACCAGGGTCCGCTCTCGAAAACAACTGCTGTAAGGCTTTCGGAATTAGCATGTCGTCGTCACCAAGCCAAGTGAAGTGCGTAATGTTTGCGCTCAGCTCCGAAACAGCCTCGTTAATCGAGGTCGGCAGGTCTGAATCCGAAATGATCCACTTAACTTGGGTGGCAAACTCCGCTATCTTTCCCGGCAGCGGGGGGAGTGGAGAGATGATGAGAATCTCTTCTGGGTCGGCCCTCAAGGCTGACATAATCGCAATTTCCAAATACTCTTGTCGCTTCTGCAACGTTGGAATTATGACTCCAAGCTTTCTGTTGGTGCTTCTGATTCCGTCACGTCGCATATGAGATTCCATGTGAAAAGTCTAGCCTTTAGAGAACAGCGCCAGATTTCTTAAAATACATGCAGACTTTTTCAGGTGCGAAATTGGAGGGGGTGGCTGGGAGGAAAAAAGGCGCTTCCTGTTTTCAAGGATTGCTCTCTCGTTGGGCGCCTTCTATCGCTAGAACGCTGCTGCAGCTCTTTTGCATTTCTTGAAATCAGACTCATAGGCCCAGCTGGTAAGATTTTCATTGAGTCGCCTGGGATCTGACCACAGGTGGGCCTCCATTAGACTTTTAGAGGAAGGCGAAGAACCAAATGATAATTGTTACACACAAGCATATCCCAGGTATTTACAAAGCGTTGGCAGATGCAGTTGTGTATCACTTTCGAACTACAAACGCAATCCAAGACCCGGAACATTTGGAGCACAGAGCAATGAATCAAAGAACCCTAGACATTTATGTGGTTTGGGCATTCATCTCAATATTCTCGCGATACTTCTACTCGCTGATAAAAATAAAAAATCGCACCCCGTACTACATCTTCAATGTGAAAAACGTTGAAGTAGGTCGGTATTCAGCTTCGAGTGTGCTGAGAAATCCGGCTGCTGCGTTGAGTCCGGTTGCATTCTTCTTTTTATTCCACGTAACCCTCCTCAGATCGGTTTTCGTCTATGCGGCAGCCTTGAGAGGCAGGAACGAAATCGACGCAATTTTCCTTGGAGATATCTCGTATCTAGATGGAATATGGCTGGATTATTTTCTGAATAGAGAAGGAGTTGTCGTTTACTTGAAGCAGCATCCTCATGGCATGCTGTGCGTAAAGAGAAGCCATCCCTCTTTGCTAGATTTTTTGAAAAGCGAGGGAGTCAGCTCGACTCCATTGACTCAAGAAGTCCAGGAGAAGGTGGAAACGCTCATGAAGCGAAGACTTCAAGATCCTGCCTCATCAATTTTCTATTACAACGTGGAGAATGAACCTTTGCGTTCGCCTGTGGAGACAGTGTCAGCAACCACCAAAGTAGTGGTTTATGCACACGCATTTACCGATGCACAACTGGAAGGGGGGTTTGATGGATTCAGGGATATGCACCAGTGGCTTAGATTTACAGTCGACGAACTCAGTAAACAAAGCTCAAAAGTTCAGGTTTACCTGAAGGCTCACCCAAATTTCTTTTCCGGAAGATCCGCTTCGCAAAGAGAGTCCTTAGACAAATACGTATGGGACCATCTTGTCAAAGATCTTCCAAAGAGCGTCGTTGTGATCGACTATCCAGTATCCAATTTTGAACTTCTAAGCTCTTTGGAGCCTGCAAGGGATGTATTGGTCTCTCATCATGGAAACGCTCTGGTGGAGGGGGCCTTTTTAGGTTTTCGGACAATTAGCTCGGCAGTTTCGCCGTGGTTTACAAATTACGAATTCTCGAACACCTGGATGGGCAAAGCAAATTACTCGAGATTGCTAGCGAGTATTGGCAGCCTCCCACCGAGTACGAGTCTAAAGATGACAAGTGCAAGAAAGTTCGCCGCCGATTTTTACTTGCAAGAAAAGGGAGAGTTCAGTGAGTCTTGGTACATGCCAATTATCTCCAGGCATTCGACCATTTCTCAGGCTACATTAGAAAACGATCCCTATTCCCTGCCTCTGCTGAAGGGGATTTCAAATCAAAGGCTGATTGAGGAGCTGTCTGACTCAGTCAAAATTTCAAATTGAGACCCGTCCCAATAAATAGCTTAAGGATAAACCCCCTGCTGGACAGGATCTAAAAATCAAGAACTCATCTTTAGTCTGATTGCTTCCGCTAAAGCTTCCTCAAGACCGAGCAGGGAATCAACGCGTGTGGTTTTTTCGGATTTCGAAAATTCACTGTGGAATTCAAGCTTTCGGACTGGGCTGTATTCGATCATCTTCCCACCCATGCGCCAATAGTCCTCAGAAAGTTGAGTGCCAAAGGTAACAATTGCGGTCGATTCGCTGAAGAGGACTGAGTAATGGATATCTGTCACGACCAACCAACCCGTCAACTCACTCGCGATTCGAACCTCAGACGGATGAAGTATCACAACTGGTTTTAGGCCGCATTTTTCCATTGAGTGACGTATATCCTTGAGCGCCTGGCGCCTTAGGCTAGGAGCAAGGCTTTGGCTGTCAGCGCCCGCACCGACTGACGCGTGTCGAGACACTAGGAGTCCAAGCAAAGGTGCGGCCTCGAGCTCGGCCATCCTTTTATCAAACACTTTTCGTATGAAAGCCCTCCAATTGATGTCGAACCGCTCTATCGGAGGGGGTGCCAACACAATGTCACCCATGTCAAGCTTGCGGGGCATGGCGTCAAAGTAGAACAGGGTTAGCTTCGAAGTCAGAAGTGACCTCAGCCCGGCAAAGAAAGTTCCGTCGGTGCGCGTCTCTAAGTAACCAGGTGGATTTTTCTGAAAACTTAGGGTGGAGCCATGGCTTAGCCCCACGGCCATGTCACCCGAAAGCTTCGAGAGCGTAGTTTGATACATTTGGTCGCTAGGAAGGTAACCGAAGTCAAAGAGTGTGACAAAGGGTCTTTTAAGATTTCCATTTTTTTTCATGACTTTGGTTATCGTTAGATTCGAAACCATCAAGCTCAGCGCCCTGGAGGCTCTGGAGGACTTCCTAAAGAGGGCATTGAGAATCGAGTTGTCTAGGGGCCCACTCCACCTAATCCATTTCAGCCCATAAGGCACCAAAATCTCATCAAGTACCTCCATGGCCAGAATTAGCAGTGGGTGGCTTTTCCCGAAACCAGTAAGAGTTCCCTCCCTGAGAAATATTGCCCTAGCTCGAATGTTGGGGTTCTTACGTTTTTCGTTCCAAACTAAGGGAAGCATTGACTCTAGAGCGGGGAGTCCACTGACTACTAGGAAAAGATCCATCGGGTCTGCTGACAAGTCTTGAAAGACACTTCGTGGCATAACGGAAAGTCTAGTCTGCCTGGTCTCGAAGGTAGCTGAGTTCTGCAGCGCTGCAGTCAGCTGAAGTGAGCCTCTCCCCTCCCGCGATGCCACCTAAAAATCAGCGCGATGTACTCCAGATTCAGATTTGGTAACTAACGACAAAAGGGAGCACGGAGTCGGTAATCTGCTGGGTGCCGCTCTTGCGTAAGCAAACTTGTGGCTCAAGTCCCCCGTAAACTTTCGGTTTTCCAAAGACTGCATATTTGAACGATGTGGCTCGCAACACAATTCAACAAGCAGTAAGGTGCTCACTATTCCTTTGGATACTTTGAAGCACAGGTCTGTTAAAGTGGCACCTCGCCATAGAACTCCTTGAACTTTACCTGCACCCGCCCGAGACGCTTGTACTAAAAAAATGGCTTGTGGGCCCAGTTCGCCTCTGAAGCCATGAGTAGCCTTTTCGATTTGTTCGCTCCTCATACTCGCGAAAATTGGGAGGGAGGGTTCGAGAATAATAGGACTTAACTCCAGGAAAGTCCTAACTTGTGCAGTTGTTCATTAAGGAATAAGAAGATTGGAGATAAGTTGGCCGATAGTGGGCGGCTAGGAGAGAGTCTCATCGCTTCGCACCATGTCAAATTTAAGTTTTCGATTGTCCCTCGTCTCCATCAAGACAACGAAGAGGCGGCTTGAGCAATTGGTGAAACTGTCTCTCACAAGGGATGTTTGTATTTCAGCATCTAGGTTTAGAGTCCACCTGTTCAGTCAAAACACCGCATACTTGCTTTACTGAGACTTGCGGAACATCTCATCTGGCGCGGGCAATTACCTTGAGGCCTAGCTTCTGGGTTCCTAGCAAAAGTAGACTACCAAAAGGCTAAGTTCCCCACGAGCTTCGAACAAGCCATCGATCTGTTTGTTGTGCAGATATGTTTAGGCCAATCCTTAATCACTCAACCTGATGCTATCCAGAAGTCATCGTTCTCAGTCCCGTGAGGCCACTCAAGTAAGGCAATGCTTTGGGCAACGGTGCCAAGATAAGAAAAGAATGTTTGGCTATCTTTCGAGAAAGTTGCGTTCCTCCAAACAGAGAACTTGTCTATCGTGCTGGATAGCGTCGTTACGCCACATTCTTCGGCTAGGCTCTCGAACTTTTCAACAAAAATCCGGAATGGGCACAGTTCCTTAGACGGTGCTCTTTTGAGAAAAGAATGACTGGCCAGTTAGGCTAGCAATTTACTCGGAGCTTCCTGAATAAAACTGAAATCCCTTTCGAACCAGACACATTGTAAGAAAACACTTTGTGGCAACCTTTCGCCGAGAAATGTTCAATAATCGCATTCTCTAACCGACGTTGCCAAAAGAATCGAGACACTCAAATTCTGTCCAAAGTACGATTTGAAATTCTCTATCTGAACTTCTTTATCCGTTGCTTGGCCTGTTTGGCCTGAAAACTGGCTACCTACCCAGACTTTGTCTAGCCCTATTGAGGAGGCATGGCGAATCGCTGCGACTAAAACCACGTGCCCTACCGAGATATCGCGACTTCTTTTGGCGTTCGCGCTTACCCCGTAGTAACAGTCCGAGTCCGAAGCCAAAAAATAGGCCGCCCCTAGAGTTTTGCCCTCAAGTTTTGCCAGGACGAGAAACCCGTGTCCCTGGAAGATGCTCTCGAGCTGAAGATTCCATGAGAGTTCAGATCTCGTGTATCTCCCCGCGGATTCGAAGTGCAGGGCCCGAAGGTCCTAGAACCCATCTACTATCGCACGCCGGTTGTTTTCTCCTGTCAAAACTAGGGATTGTATGCCCATTGAGTCGGCCTTCCTAAGGGCTTCCTTCACAGACTTTGGCCAATTTTGAAAATGTCTTTCATCATCGCTCGCAACTTGGACGTATCGGGTGAACCTCGCCTCTATGGAGCTCGCACGACTTAAGATCTGAGAAATGGCTTTGGATGGGCGTTCTAGCCAAGAGGGCTGTATCTGAACTGCCAATTGAAGCTCAGGCGTTGCCAAAGCTGTCCGAAGGCCTCGCTCCATTAACTTTGATGAGATTAGTTCAAACGCCTCATTATTTTCCTCGGCCGGACGTCGCGAGATAAAATAGCCCGCATTCCCAAAGTAATTCAAGACGTTACGTCCACCGTCCTTGGCCAGGTGTAATTTCACTCCGACTTCTGGAGATCCGCCTCTCGTGACTAAACAACTGAAGTCTGTAGTCAAGGTTTGGCCCGAAACTTCGTGGTAGTAACGCGCATGAGATGACCTGTAAATTGAGGGCACATCACTTCTTCGAGCCAAAGCATCCCAGTAGGAATCAAATTCCGGTTCTGTGCCCCAGAGAAAATCTAATCCCATGCGCCCTTTCGCTGCTAGCGGGTCTGGTGACATTACGTCAAGCTCTCCCTCGCTGAAACGGCATATCGTTCGCAAGAGTGACGAGTTTCGGCGGCACCCTCGATCAAAAAATACCTTGGTACCCTGGCGGAGTGTTGATGCAATTGACAATATCTTGAATTTGACTTTCAGTTAAACCAGGGAAAATTGGGAGAGACAGTGCTGATTTGTAATACGCCTCTGCCCCAGGGTAGTTGTCTACGCTGTACTTTTCGAGTTTCGCGTAGTACGACTGGCGATATATCGGTCTGTAGTGAACGTTGACAAGGACTCCCTCCTGTCGCAGTCGGTCAAACACGGCCTTTCTCTGTTCAGGGGGCTCTATAGATAGAACAAATAGATGCCAAGAACTTTTTGCGTTTGAGTCTTGAGCTAGAGGCTGATGTGCTGACTCTC
>Ga0307980_1001056_pt1 | contig 11481 bp, 8 predicted proteins | sample OrgLakmetage1060_FD_201817 | JGI IMG/M metagenome (GOLD analysis project Ga0307980, IMG submission 201817) | Saline water microbial communities from Organic Lake, Antarctica - #1060 | ecosystem: Environmental > Aquatic > Non-marine Saline and Alkaline > Saline | place: Antarctica: Organic Lake... | reverse complement strand
TTTCATTATTAATTCTATCTACCTCTTCTGTATCATTATCCTTTTTAACTTCCTTATTCAAATTATCAATTTTTTCTTCAAGTTCTCTAATATATAAATTTAATTCTGTTTTCTTTTCATATGGACCTTTAAGTGATGATTCTATATCCTTCCTATTAAGGAAAATATACTTTTCTTCACGCGCTAAATATTCTTTATATGATTCTTGTAGAGATGAGCGTATTTGTTTTGATTCTTCAAATTTTTCTACTTGTTTTTTTAAATATTTTAATTGAGGTGCAATTTCACGACGAAGTAATTCAACTTCTTTCATGTTTTTAACTGTCTTATCTAATCTTTTCTCACTTTCATTCTTTTTCATCTGATAGTGTCTAAGACCTAATGCATCCTCTAGAATACCTCTTCTTTCTTTTTGATTTGAATTAAGTAATCTATCAGCTTCACCTTGGGAGATTATATGGTGACCTGATGGACCAATATTAGCTTTAGCTAAAAGTTCTGTAATATCCTTAAGTCTTACATTTGAACCATTAATTAAATATTCATTTGTTCCATCGCGATTTACAACTCTTTCCAAAACAACCTCATCATACTCAATATCGAGCACATTTTCCAAATTATCAAAAACAACTTCCACAGAAGCCCTATTTACTCTTTTTCCTCCACTACCTCCATTAAATATTAAGTCTGATCCTTTTTTTCCTCTAAGAGATTTAATACTTTGCTCTCCAAGAACAAACTTAAAAGCCTCTGCAATATTAGATTTACCACTACCATTTGGTCCCACTATTGAAGAAATTGGAGAATCAAAGTGTACATCAAATTTACTAGAGAAAGATTTGAACCCTTGAATTGATAGAGATTTTAAATACATGTAAATATATTATATCAATTTTGAATTAAATTGGGTAGGAAAAAAGGCGATGGATAAATATCCATCGCCTTACCACATTTTATAGAGTTTAACTATATATGTGGTAACGGGTAAACTGTAGCAAAAATGGCAACAAATAAAACAGAACCCATTACAAAAATAATGTTAACATTTATATCAAATAAGTCAACCTATGACCAATCTCTAGCTATCAAACCTTTAGCAGCTGCATCTTGTGCTGCCTCCTGCTTACTCTTCCCTTCTCCTTTAGAAACTAGCTCCTCTCCTATATGTAACCCCACAACAAAAACCTTATCATGATCAGGTCCTACTTCATCTAAAGTATCATAATGTGGAGTTACTCCTTCCACTTCTTGAGATTTTTCTTGAAACATACTCTTAGCGTCTATCCATGATTTATTCTTAATAATATCAACAATTAAAGGAGATATATTTTCTAAGATAAATTTATCAGTCACTTCATATCCTTTATCTAAATATATAGCCCCTATTACAGATTCCATAACGTCAGCTAATATAGAGTGTCTTGCTCTACCAGTATCTTTTGATTCTCCTTTTGAAAGTAATATAAAATTATTTAAACCCATGTCACTTGATACTTTTGCCAATGTATCAGTATTAACAAGAGAAGCTCTATAAAGAGTTAAATCGCCCTCATTCTTATTTGGAAATTTTCTGTATAAAAAATCAGTAATAGATAGCTCTAATACTGCATCCCCTAGAAACTCCAATCTTTCATTATGCTTTTTCTTATGACTTCTATTCTCATTTACATACGAACGATGTGTAAGAGCCATTTCAATAAGACTCTTATCAGAAAATTCTACTCCTATTACTTTCTCCACCTTTGATGTATCCATAGATTTTAGACTACTCTAAAGTTTCCTTTCCTGCAAGCACATTAATAGATCTTGTAACAAGTGGTGTTATATCTTCATAAAAATTTAAATCTGATATCTCTCCAGCTTCAAACCACTTAGCTTGGTCAAGACCTCCTGATTCTCCAAGTGTTACTGGTTCATATTTCGATTCTCCAAGATAATAAACAACATGCTTTCTATGTTTTCCCTTCTCTGGATGATTTGCAATGTATTCATTATCTCCCAATACACCTTGTAATTCTATATCTAAATCCATTTCTTCTTTAATAGATCTTACAGCTGCATCTTCTACAGTTTCTTTACCTTTTGGCCCTCCCTTTGAAAGAGTCCAATGTCCAAAGACATCATGAACAAAAGCAAAATATATTGATCCTTCATGTTTTGCATATACTACAGCACCTCCCTTTTCTTCTAAAAGTAATTCTTCATAAGGAACTTCTTTCTTTTTCTTTCCTGTATCATCTTTCCCCGGTTCTCCTAGCTCCTTATATACTGCACCAAGAACTCCATTAACAAAACGTCCTGATGATTCTCCACCAAAACTTTTTGCTAATTCAATAGCTTCGTTAATAGCAACCTTAGGAGGAACTTCTTTCTTATCAGAAAAAATAAGTTCTGATAATCCAAGCCTTAAAACATTACGATCGACATTAGCAATCTTAGTTAATGGCCATTCTGGGGCTGCTTTTGTAATTATATCGTCTAACTCTTTAGATTTAGAGACAACTGTATGAAGAAGGCTCTTCATGAATGCAAAATCTCCAAGACCAGGTGCAAACTCAGTAGCATTACGAGTTAACACTTCTAATGATTGTTTTTCATTAAAACCATTAAAGTCCCACTCGAATAGAGTTTGTAAAACAATTGATCTTGAAAGGTGCCTATTCGCCATATATATAAGTATTATACCAAGTTTATTTTCTAATGCAAATTAAAAAGATTCAACTTAATGAATCTTTTTAAATAGTTTTTTATTTTGACTTCTTAACATCGATAACTTTACGTCCTTTGTAAGTTCCATCAACTGGTGAAACTCTGTGACGTACGTGAGGAGCTCCACTTTCTGTTTTAGAAAGTGTTGCTTCTGTAACATTATGATGTGAGCGTCTATTCTTTGAATGCGCTCTTGTGTGTCTCATTCTTACTGACATAGTGGAGAGATTTTAGCATAGTATTAGATTAATGCAATGGGTATAATTTAGATTAGTAATATTTTTTTATTTACCTAAAATATTCTTACAGTAACTCAATCTATGATACTCACAAGGACCTTTTTCTATTATTGCTTCTCTGTGTGCCTTTGTTCCATATCCTTTATGTTTTTCAAAACCATAATCACCACACTCTTCACCAAGTTTTACCATATATCTATCTCTATATACCTTTGCGAAAATAGATGCTGCTCCAATTAATACATTACTTGCATCACCTTTTATTATTGTTTCTTGATTAATCCATTCATCAAGAGCATATAGTCCTCCATCTAGATATACCATAGTATTTTTAGGATCAACTTTTGCTGAATCTAATCCAGCTTTAATACACTTTTTAATACTCGGAGATATTCCTATCTTATCTATAGTAGTAGCTGGTACAGATTTTGTATATATATTTATCTTTCCTTCTTTTTTTAATCTTATAAACTCTTCACTTAATAGTTCCCTCTTTTTTTCTGAAAGTTTCTTTGAGTCAGTTACTCCTTCAGGTAGATACTTAACATCTTCTGGCTTAATTACCACAAAACCAAGAGTTACAGGTCCTGCGAGTGGACCTCTTCCAACTTCATCAATTCCAATTAGATATTCAACTCCAGAAGGTATATTCATTGACATATAATATCATAGTTATCAATTACAGAATTATATTTTTATTGATATACTGTATTCATTATGAAGCCTTTCACACATCTCCACGTCCATAGTCACTATAGTCTTTTATCTGCATTACCAAAAATAAAAGAACTTGTTTCAGCTGCAAAAGAAGATGGTATGACATCTCTTGCTTTAACTGATAACAATAATATGTATGGAACAATTGAGTTCTATATTGAATGTGAAAAAAATGACATTAAGCCAATCATTGGTATTGATGCATATGTAGCACCTCGAACAAGGCATGATAAAGAAACTAGAGTAGACTCAAGAAGAACAAGACTTGTCCTTCTTGCAGAAAATGACATCGGTTACAAAAACTTAATCAAAATAGTTACAGCTTCTCAAATAGAAGGATTCTACTATAAGCCAAGGATTGATCGTGATTTAATTGAAAAATATCATGAAGGTCTGATATGTATTTCTCCTTTTTTTGCTGGTGATATTGCAACATATTTAGATAATTATGATATTGAAAAAGCTCATGAAATGACATCTTTCTTGAAGGGAGTTTTCGGTGATAAATTATATCTAGAACTATTACACCACCCAGAATTAGATAACAATCTAGAAAAGAAAAAAAGAACTATTGAATATTCAAAAGAACATGATATTCCCTTATTAGCTGCTCATGATGTTTACTACCTAAGAAAAGAAGATCGTGTTGCAAGAAAAACACTTATATCTATTCAATCATCTTTTGGAGCCCGAGATAATAACTATACAGAGAACGAAGATTTTTCTTTCATAAGTCAAAAGACTGCTAATGATTATTTTTCAGATACTCCTGAAGCACTAGAAAACACAGAAAAGGTTGCTGAGATGTGTAATGTTCATATACCAATCGCTAAATGGAAATTTCCTGATTATAAAGTTGAAAGTGGAAGAACTCCAGATGAAGAATTGCGACACATGACGATGGAAGGACTGGAGCGTCGTAAGATGGAGCTAAATGATGTTGTTAAAGAAAGGATTGATTATGAACTTGGTGTTATAGAAGACAAGGGATATGCAAACTATTTTTTAACTGTATCTGACTTACTAAACTATGCTAGAGATAATGACATCCTTACAAATACCAGAGGTTCAGCTGCTGGTTCTCTTGTCTCATATTTAACAGGTATTACAACAGTTGACCCAATTCTACTACAACTTCCTTTTGAGAGATTTTTAAATCCAGGAAGACCTTCCGCTCCTGATGTTGATATGGACTTTGCCGATGCACGTCGTGATGAAGTGATCGAATATGCTCGTAGTAAATATGGACACAATAATGTTGCTCAAATTGGAACTTTCGGAACAATGGCTGCTAAAGGTGCTGTTCGTGATGTGACACGCGCTATGGGATATGATTATGAAATTGGAGATGGAATTGCAAAACTAATACCCTTAGGAGCACAAGGATTTCCTATGACAATCCAAAAAGCACTTGATGATATTGAAGAGCTTAGAGATTTATATAACAACGATTCTACTACAAAAGAAATTTTAGATATGGCACAGAAAATTGAAGGTTGTGCAAGACATATTGGTGTTCATGCTGCTGGTGTTGTTATTTCTCCTGATCCTCTTGAGGTTGATGTTCCAGTCCAACTAGATCCTAAAGGCTCTGGTAAATTAATTACTCAATATAATATGCACTCAGTAGGAGAAGATGGTGTAGGTCTTTTAAAATTTGATTTCTTAGGATTAAAAAACTTAACTATTATTGGTAATGTTAGAAAGTTAGCAAAAAAACTATATGACATAGATATTGTAATTGATGACATTCCACTTGATGACAAAATTACTTATGAAATGATCTCTCGTGGAGAAACAGGAGCAACTTTCCAGCTTAATGGAGATGGAATGATTAAGTATCTAAAGGACCTTAAGCCTACTAATATTGATGATATTAATGCCATGGTTGCCTTGTATCGCCCTGGTCCACTTGCCTTTATTCCTGATTACATTGAAAGAAAAAATAATCCTTCAAAAGTAAGGTATATAGATGATAGGTTTAAAGAAATATTGGAAATGACATATGGTATTTTAATTTACCAAGATGACATCATGCTTCTTGCTGTAAACTTTGCAGGATATTCATGGGGAGAGGCGGACAAGTTCCGTAAAGCCATGGGTAAGAAAATTCCTGAACTAATGGCACAACAAAAAGAAAAATTTTATAAAGGGTGTCAGGAAGTTGGAGGTCTTACATTAGAACAAACAAAAGAACTGTGGGAGCAAATTGAAACTTTTGCAGCTTATGGTTTCAACAAAGGTCACGCTGCTAGTTATGGACTAGTTGCATATTGGACAAGTTATCTAAAAGCCAACTTCCCTGTTATGTATATGGCAGCAGTTCTTACATCTGACCAAGGTGATGTAGAAAAGATTAGAGATATGATTAATGAATGCAAGAAGATTAATATTGAGGTTTTACCCCCAGATATTAATGAATCTTTTGAAGACTTCACTGTAATTAAAAGTGGTTCTGATGAAGTGAAGGACAAAATTAGATTTGGACTTAAAACAATTAAGAACTTTGGTGATAATTCTGCAAAAGCAATTATTACTTCCAGGAAAAAGGATGGTCCTTTTATTAGTTTTGAAGATTTTTTAAACAGAATTTCATCAAAAGATATGAACAAAAAGTCTCTTGAAGCATTGGCCAAATGCGGAGCCTTGGACAAACTAATTGATCGAGGAGAAGTTATATATAATTTAGAAGACATACTTACATACAATAAAGAGATATCTAAACAAGCAGGTGCACAAGATTCTCTGTTTGGATCATTTGATGAGTCAGAAGGATTGGCGCCACTTAATTTAAAGTCTCATAAAAAAATTGATGGTGATGAGAAGCTTAAATGGGAAAAAGAGCACTTGGGATTATATATTTCGGGAAATCCTCTTGATAAATATAAATCAATGTTTGAAACAAGAACAAGAGATAATAAGAAGATAAAAGAAATGGGTCAAATTGAAATTGATAAAACTAGAGAAAAGCTACTTAGAGACGAAGAATTGAAAGTAGAAATTGTAGAGGAGGAAGAAGAAACAGAAGTCCTAGATGCAGAAGCTAGAGAAGAGCTGAAGAAGAAAAAACAAACTGAATGGAGAGATAGAAAAAAGAACGTAAAAACATTAGCAGTTTTAGGAATTATAACTTCTGTTAAGGTTATAATGACAAAAAAAGGAGAAGAGATGGCATTTGTTGAAGTTACAGACTACTCAGGGCCTATAGAAGTTGTAATATTTCCAAAAACATATGCAGAGGACAAGGCTGGTAGCAAATTTATACAAGAAGATAATTGCGTGAGAATTGATGGAGAGCTATCACTTAGAAATGACGAAGTTAGTATCCTAGGGAATATAATAAAACCGCTTGTTAATATATCTAGGTAAAGTTTATTATATAATAATAAATATTTTTATTTTCCCTAAATTAATGATATTCTATACCTTATGAATGATAAACTACATAATATAAGACACTCTTTGGCACACCTTCTAGCAATAGAAGTTCTTAAATTTGATCCAGAAGCAAGATTAGCAATTGGACCTGTGATTGATACTGGTTTCTATTATGATTTTGAATTTAGTGAAGACAAAGTACCTAATGATAAAAATCTAAAAGAATTCCAAAAAGGAATGAGGAAAGCTATATCTAAAAATTTGGATTTTGAATATAATGAAATATCTCCTGAAGAAGCAAGGGCAATATTCAAAAATAATCCATATAAGATGGAATTAATCGAAGAATTAGTCTCTGAAGGAAAAACATTATCTACATACAAAACAGGAGACTTTGTAGATTTATGTAGCGGACCTCATGTAGAAAATACTAGTGAAATAAATGCAAAAGCATTTAAGGTAGATAAGATTGCTGGCGCATACTGGAGAGGAGATGAAAAAAATACAATGTTGACTCGTATTTATGGATTAGCTTTTGAATCTGAAGAAGAATTAAAAGAATATGAGACTCAAATAGAAGAAGCAAAAAAAAGGGACCATAGGAAAATAGGAAAAGAAATGGGACTATTTGTATTCTCTCCACTTGTGGGAGCAGGACTTCCACTTTTCACACCAAAAGGAACAGCTATAAGAAAAGCAATAATAGAAAAAATTAATAATATTCAAAAAGAATATGGATATCAGGAAGTCTGCATTCCTCATATAACAAAACCTGACCTATATAAAACATCAGGTCACTGGGAAAAATTTGGAGATGATCTATTCAAAGTCCGCGGTAAAGATTCTGATTTTGTAATAAAACCAATGAATTGTCCTCATCACACACAAATTTTTGATTCCGAAGCAAGAAGCTATAAAGATCTTCCTCTTAGATTTGTAGAATCAACAGCAGTATATAGAGATGAGCAGTCAGGAGAACTACAAGGACTCTCAAGAGTCAGAAGCATCACTCAAGATGATGGACATATATTTTGTACAAAAGAACAGATGGAAGTAGAAATTCACTCTATAGTAAATATAATAAAAGAATTCTATTCTTCAATTGATATGTGGAATGAGGGAGATTTTTGGGTATCACTTTCTACAAGAGATGAAGAAAAAATGCTTGGTGAAAAAGAAACTTGGGACATGGCGGAAGATGCTTTAAAAAAAATAGCAGAAGAAGAAAAACTACCTTATAAAATAGTGGAAGGAGAAGCTGCATTCTATGGACCCAAACTAGACTTCATGTTTAAAGATTCTATAGGTAGAGAGTGGCAACTAGGAACAGTTCAATTAGATTTTGTAATGCCAAAAAGATTTAATCTTGAATATACAACAAATACTGGAACAAAAGAAACTCCAGTAATGATTCACAGAGCAATTGCAGGATCTCTTGAAAGATTTATGTCATTATTAATAGAACACTTTACAGGAAACTTCCCATTTGACTTAGCGCCAGTTCAAATAAGAGTTTTACCTATAGCAGAATCTCATAGTGAATATTCAAGTAATATATACAAGAAACTTAAGGAGCTAGGATATAGAGTTGAGCTGGATGACAGAAACGAAAGTCTGGGTAAAAAAGTTAGAGAATCTAAGAAACAAAAAGTTCCATACTATATAGTAATTGGCGATAAGGATATTGAGACAGATATGATAACAGTGGAAAATAGAGATACTGAATCATCGAAACAAATGAAGATAGAAGACTTTATAAAATCACTGGAATAATAAAAAACACCCCAAATTAAATGGGGTGTTTTTTATTATTAAGCTATTGTTCTATTAGCTTCTTTAAATTGTTCAACTCTTGTTTCTACTTGCTTTCTATAAGATGCTTTTCTAGCCTTTGAAACAATTCCAATAGTTAGTAATAATCCTACAATTGACCACAGCATAAACATTAGTGTATCTCCAGCTCCAGTATATGGAACCTGTGAAAGATATACTGATGAAACTGCCGGATTACCAAGATTTGGATTTGATAAACCTGTTGTTGAAGTTACAGAGATACTTCCATCCCTATCTTCCTCTTCAACTCTTACAGAACATGTATCACTAGCACGATTTCCATCGTCATCGGTAACTGTAATTCTTGCAGTGTATCTACCTTCTCTGTTAAATCTTTCTGAGATAGTTCTATCATCTCCGTCTACATCTCCTGACCACTCATAATCAAATGGAGAATCTCCTCCATCTACATCAACAGTGAATTCAACACGTTCACCTTCTTCAACAGTTGAATCAGAAACTTCACACCTAACATCTAGTCTATCTTGTCTTGGAGGATTGCTTCCACCACAGTTAGTACAACCACCGTTATTATTTGTGTAAACATAAGTTGATGGAGTATAAACATAGTTTGGTGTTGGATAGTAATTTGATCCACAATCATAACAATCATTATCATAATAATAGTCGTCGTCGGTGTAATAGTCATTATATCCATCGTAACCATCATAGTAATATGAAGCAACATAGTCTCCACCGTAGTTATAATCATATGAAGAAACAGAGTCTCCACCGTAATTATAATCGTATGAAGAAATGTCATCACCTCCATAGTAGTAATCATATGAAGAAACAGAGTCTCCACCGTAATTATAATCGTATGAAGAAACAGAGTCTCCACCGTAATTATAATCGTATGAAGAAACGTCATCACCTCCATAGTAGTAATCATATGAAGAAACAGAGTCTCCGCCGTAATTATAATCGTATGAAGAAATGTCATCACCTCCATAGTAGTAATCATATGAAGAAACGTCATCACCTCCATAGTAGTAACCATATGAAGAAACAGAGTCTCCACCGTAATTATAATCGTATGAAGAAATGTCATCACCTCCATAGTAGTAATCATATGAAGAAACAGAGTCTCCACCGTAATTATAATCGTATGAAGAAATGTCATCACCTCCATAACTGTAGTCATATGAGGAGAACGCAAACACACTATTTGAAGTAAACGCTAATAATAGTATTGCAACAAAAGAATATTTAGTTATTTGTGTAATTTTTTTCATGTTTTATATTAATTAAATATACAAATATTATATCATGTTAAGAAGTATTGTCAATAGCAAAATTATATTCTATAAGCCTCTACAACCCATCTCTCCTGTCTTTCTCCAAATGAATTACATGTTGATATTGTTAGCTTTTGTTCAGTAGTATCTAAATTAACTAACGCATCTGACTCATTTGCCAAAATTACACTATCTACTATATATTTATATTCAACACCGTCAGCTTCTAGTTTTATTTCATCCCCAGGAACTAGCTTTTCTAGGTTATTAAAAGTCTTATATGACTGGTTTTTTACAATTTTCCAATTAGTACTGTGTCCAAATATAAATATATTACCTTGTTCTAGACTTCCTGATCCGGGATAATGTACCGCGCCTTTTTTAAGACTCTCATCTAAAACATCTATATTTTGACTATTTGGCAATTCTATATTTGAATCAACACCTATTTTATCTATATAAATACGAGAAGGTCTTGTAGAAGATAGATTTTCTTCTATATCCACATTAGATTCAGATACTTCAGAGGCAGACTCTTTTTCTGGACCTTTTAGCTCATCTGGCAAAAAACCTACTGAATAGATTATAAAAGCAAATACACCAAAAACACCAACTATCTGTAGAAATAGGGTTATTTTCTCTTTTTTATTTAAATCAGAAAGTTTTCTTTTCTTTTTTATTTTAAACTGTTCTTGGTTATTCATAGATAATATTATACCACACTATATATATTATGCCAATATAATAAAAAAGACCCATATGGGTCTTTTTTAGACTGTGCACAGAGAGGGATTCGAACCCCCGTAGACCGAAGTCGTTGGATTTACAGTCCAATGCATTTGACCGCTCTGCCACCTGTGCAAGTCCGTATATTGTAGCAAATTTTTATGATAAGTAAAATTTTAAACTACAGCATTTTTTTCATATACATCCTTCTCAGTATATATTTTTGATTTTTTTCCTTTTTTAGTAGTGAATATAAACTCATTATTCTTTACATTTACATTAACTGTACTTCCCTCATGTAGTCCTTTTAGTATTATAAGAGACGCTAATGGGTTTAATACCTTATTTTGGATAAGTCTCTTAAGTGGTCTAGCTCCATATTTTGGATCATATCCTTCTTTTGCAAGATATTTTAAAGCAGTAGCACTTACTTTTAAATTAATACCTTTATCTTCAATTCTTTTCTTTACTTGATCAATTTGAATTTCAACAATCTTCTTAATGGCCTCTTCTGATAAGACATCAAATATTATAATATCATCAAGCCTATTTAAAAATTCAGGTCTAAAATGATTCTTTAATGATTTCTCTACATTTTTCTTCATTTCTTCATATTGAACTTTTTTAGTCTTAACTTCCCC
>Ga0307980_1001055_pt1 | contig 11494 bp, 12 predicted proteins | sample OrgLakmetage1060_FD_201817 | JGI IMG/M metagenome (GOLD analysis project Ga0307980, IMG submission 201817) | Saline water microbial communities from Organic Lake, Antarctica - #1060 | ecosystem: Environmental > Aquatic > Non-marine Saline and Alkaline > Saline | place: Antarctica: Organic Lake... | reverse complement strand
GAACTTATTATTGCACCCCATCCAAATACCAAATCTTGTCCACCGCGTGACAAACCGGTGTTCCAGGTTTGTGCGTCTAGTTCGCCGCCGCCAACAATAAAGCCAACAATTGGATCAATAAAACCACTAACAATAGTCTTAACGGTTGCTCCAGCCGCAGTACCAATAGCTAAACCAACTGCTAGTCCGACAACACCTGCTTCTCTCACAAAATCACCGAACTCACTTACAAACTTACTCATACTATCTCCTTAGTTATATCTATAACGTATACCGAGTGAGATTTTAGTGCAACCTTTTACGATTCAAGGTTTTGCAAAGCTGCAACAAAAGCTGCTTCTTTATAGCTTATCTTCTTTTCGTCTGCAGTTTCAAGCATTTTCTGTGTAGCTGGCAATAAATACTCTTTCATTTTTTTATAAACATCTTCTTCTGACCAGTGCTCGTTGTCAATATTTTGTTGCCATTCTAAATAACTAACTGTCACTCCGCCTGCGTTGGCAATAATGTCTGGAATAACTTGTATTCCTTTATTAAATAAAACTTCTTCCGCTGCAGCCGATACTGGGCCGTTTGCAAGCTCTAGAATAAACTTCACGTCTATATCATCTTGGTTCTGATAAGTAATAACGCCGCCCATAGCTGCAGGAACAAATACATCAACTGGCACATTAGTTATCTCATCGCGCTCACGTACTTCTATGTCTGGGTCGGCTTCTCCGCACTCTGTACATGGCTTTCCCCGTTCTTTCAGTTTCAAGATTGGCTCAACATGTAGTCCTGATTTCTTGTAAATCATTCCTGAACTGTCGCTTACTGCAACAATCTTCCAATTTGGTCTATGCTTTCTAACTGATCTGACAAAATACTGCCCTACGTTGCCAAGCCCCTGCACAGCAATTGTGATTTCATCCTCAGATTGCCCATTGTGCTTCATGACTTCATCAAGCACCAAGAAACCACCGTACCCAGTTGCAGCTGTTCGGCCTTCACTACCACCATTTTCTATGCTTTTTCCGGTAAAGCTGGCTTTTGTCTTATCCCCAGTAAGCTGCGAGTACTCATCCACCATCCAGTCGATTATTTGTGCATCTGTATTGACATCAGGCGCAGGCACGTCTTTGTGTGGTCCAATGTGATCAACAAGTCCACGCACGTACTTGCGCGACACTTCTTCAAGCTCTGCCTGTGAAAGTTTTTTTGGATCGACGACAACACCACCTTTTCCACCGCCTAAAGGCAACCCTACCGCTGCTGTCTTAATAGTCATGAGGGTTGCTAGTGCACGCACTTCATCATAGTCTACTTCAGGATGAAATCGTACTCCACCTTTGTATGGACCAAGCTTAGAATTGTGCTGCAGCCGAAAAGCATCTAGCGTCTTACCACTATCCATCTCTATTTTAAATTCATGAGATTGTTCTATCTCAAGTAGTTGTTCAATTTTTTTGTCAGACATTCCGGCAGATTTTCCGGCTCTTGTCATAGTGTCTATTGCTGTTTTTAGCATGTGTCCTCTTTTCTTGAATGAAAGTATAACGTCTGTAGAAATACTTTTGTGTAAAGAGTTTTACAATCCGGTTTTTTGTTTTAAGAAGTCCTCTGCACGGTAGCTGATGATTCGTTTGCGGTTTTCGTCTAACTTACCAAGCTGATGCACCATCATAGACATGCGTGGGTTTTTCTTGAATCTATCTTGATTCTTTTCAATAAAACGCCAGTAGAGTCCATCCCAAACATCACACCATTCACCGCGCTCATAGTGGCTCATTTTCAATATGTAGTTACTGCTACTAATATAGGGTTTTGTTGTCATGCTGCCACCGTCGCTGTATTGGCTCATGCCGTACACATTCGGTACCATCACCCAGTCGTATGCATCTATGTACATTTCCATGAACCAGCGGTAGATGTCATCTGGATGGAAATCGCACAAAAGCATGATGTTGCCCACCACCATCAAACGTTCTATATGGTGTGCGTAGCCCCGGTCAAGTGTCTTTTTAATGACATCATCTACAGGTGGTATGCCGGTTGTTCCGTTATACCAATCATTAGTCAGGCGTCTGTTATGGCCAAAAGTGTTGCTCGTACGCATCTGCACGTGACGGTCTAGATACATGCCACGCATATATTCTCGCCAGCCGAGTATCTGACGTATAAATCCTTCTAGGCTTGCGAGAGGTACAGCTTTTTTTGCATGTCGAGCCAATGCGCGGTCGACGACTTCTTGTGGCTGCAGTAGTCCAGCGTTAAGCAGTGGTGATAATCCACTGTGATACACCCACGGTGCCTGACCATCAATAGCATCTTCATAAGGACCAAACTCATCTAGTCGTGTTTTTAAGAAATCATCAAGCCAATCGCTCGCTTCCTGATGATTGGTTGGCCAAGGAAAATCGTTTATCCGCCCAGGATTATCAGGAAAATGTTTTTGCACATACTCTTTGGCCTCTTTGACAAAGTTATTATTACCATACACCTGAAATGAAGGAACTGTGTGTTTTTTAGGTAAACGTTTACGGTTTTCCGTATCAAAGCTTAACTTACCGCCAATTGGCTTATAGGTCTCTTGGTTGATCAATATATTAAATCGCTCACGCTGCCACAGATAAAAATTTGTGAAGAAAGCTTTATTTTTGTGTGCAAAAAAGTCTTCCACTTCCCCGCGCGACAAGTAAAAGTTAGGGTTACGTATCCGCTGCACAGAAGGTTTGTGTTTCAGTCCAGCAATAGCTGCTTCTACCCGCCTAGAAATAAGATCATCATTAAACTCGAAATACTCTACTCGTTCCGCATGAGATAGTTTATTTACGATATCACTCGTGTGTTTTAGCTTATGAAATTCTATATAGTCAACTTCGTACCCAGCTGGCCATAAAACTTCTTCAACATAGCGGCGCATAGAGGCGCGCATAAATGTCAGTTTCTGTTTATGAATATACATTGGGTATTGTTCGTCTGTGCCGAACAAGAGCGGCTCTTCAACTATCACGACTTGATCAATATCTTTCGGGAATAAATCAGTAGAAAATAACTGATACGGATAAAGTAATAGGACTGATTTAGACATTAAGCTTGTTCCACCATATTAATCTATTTTGACAGAGGCAGATAATAAGCACAAGACATATTTTACAATGTCAATACAAAAAAGATAATTGCTATTTAAGCAATATTGTGCTATATTAAATATACAAAACTAAAAATAAAAAAATGTCAGAAAATTCACCTAAACTAACCTACTTTGAATCACTTGAATCAGCTGGAGTACAAGATGCTTCTCTTGCCAGTGATCGTTTGCTAAACATTACTAATGAACTAATGGGTGCATCCGACCCAAAGACTGCTCTGACGGTTGCATACAATCTTCTCCACCCCGAGGCCGTGGTAGAAAAAGAATTTCCTGACGAAAAAAAAGGTATTAATTGGGGTGATCATGTAACTGAAGAGCGCATCGAGGATGCTGCTGGGGTTCTTGGTCAATTATTAATTGGTAAATCATATTTATATAGGCATGGCGCACAAACAGATAGAAATGTATTAGGATTGCCTTCGTTCGATGATACGGGCAAAGCAGAACATAGATCAGTAGAACCAGGTGACGTATCTGAAAGAACAGGATTGCCAAAAAGTAGAATCATCCACCGTAGGTATGAAGCTCTAGATAATCTAGCGCGTATATGGGAAGGCGAAACTGGCCCTACAACTGGAGAAAGATTTCCCAAGACTAAACAAGAGTTGACTAGTAAGATTTTTGATACATATGGTCAAGTCGGATATGGAATTATTGAAGCACTCCATAAAGGAGCAAGACCGTTGAACCAACCGTTCTTGTACCTTGATAGGACGCTACAAGCGGACAAGTTAGATAATCCACTTCACAGTGTTTATTCTAACGGTATAGCGGGCTATAATAAGCATGCAAAAGCTGGTAGAAATGCACTGGTAGAACTTTTAGTAAATATTCCATTTAGTGGCGATCAAAAATTACTTGACGAAGAAACGAATGAGCGGTTAGTCAGTATAGCTGGGCTAAATGAAGAGATCGAATCAGCTATGGATACGATGCTAGGTTCTTCGAGAAAAACTCCCGAATGGGCATTCGAAATAGGTGAAACGATTTCTACTGGAAAAACAGCAGGTTTTAACCAAGTTGAAGCTTTTAAGATCGCCGAGATACTTCATGCGGTACGTAATTTTGATCCAACAGAATTTCCTGGTCCAAGACAAAAAAACAAAGCTAAAAAATCTGCTTCAATACCCGATGAAGCTTCAGTGAAGCCCGTACTGCCTATAGTCGAAAGGCCTGCGGTTACTGTCGAAAAAGTAGAAGGTCCATTTGACCCCTCTAGCTTTGACGAAGAGATAGACAGTACACTTCTAAGTAGATTCTCCGGCACGCCGAGAACAATTAGGCGAAAAGCAGCTGACACACTTAACTCATACTATGCTGACTACAAACGAGGTGATTTCAATGCTATTCCTGCTGACGTCGTAGAAGCATTTGATGATTACTTCGGAGATGACTAAACTGCAGACTATATTGTGTGGTAACATACACACAACATGCAATCAATTCATTCAGCTGCAACTTCACAACGTCCAAATCGTGGCCAAATGCCATTAGATCAACAGCTCAAAAGTTTTCGTACAGTTATTACCATGGAAGCGCTAATAGACACAACTAAGTATGATGGGCTTACATTTCCTGAAGCTTTCGAAGAACATGCAAAAGCGATGGCTACTTTTTTGATTGAACATTCTAAACATGAAGGGATTACATCTGTTGAGGAGCGTGTATACCGAGTAAGGTGAGGCCTTTTTTGAGCGTATTTGCGTAGACTTTAACGAGCTGTAGTCTTTCGGCTTCACGATCAGACCCGATCACTTTGCTGTTTTCATAGAAGCGATTGAATGTTTGAGCAAGTTCGTATAAGTAAGTGCAAATATGGTGAGGTGCAAGCTCTTTTGTCGCAAGCTCAATGATTTCAGGATATTCAGTGATTTTGCGTAACAACGTTCGTTCGGAACTATCAAGTTCTGTGTCTATAGAAAATTCTTGCAATTCTTGAGTAGATTTACCTAGAATACTAACTGCTCTGGCGTGTGCATATTGCAGGTAAGGACCAGAATTCCCTTCTGTTGCGACTGACTCATTGATATCGAATGCAATATCTTGACCTATGCCCTGCTTTAGAAAGCCATATTTTACAGCCGCAAGCATAGTGCTATTATCCTCTTTGCCAATGAGTCTTCTTACCTCATCTAGGATATCAACAGCCTTAGGCGCGTTTCCTAAACGGCTACTCATTTTTTCTCCACCCTTTAACTTCACCATGCCATGTGTTTTATGGACGGAACGCTTAGCAATTTCAGGCTCATATTGTTCAATACTCTTTAATACAACTTTCATATACTCTTTAATATCATTTCCAGTAATCATGATTGATAAATCAAAATTATAATCTTGCCATTTCATCATGGCTAAACCAACATCTTTAGCTTCATAAGTTGGCAAACCATTTGAATTTATAAATACTCTTGTATGCAGTCCATGCTTTTCACCATCAAAAACCACTGCACCATCTGATTCTTCATATATTCCGTTTTTCAGTTGTTCTTTTACTGTCTTAAGCCCAAGTGGAGCGGTGATGCTTTCTGGGTAATACTTCTCAAATGACGTACCAATCCTATCGTAAAATGCATCGAAATAATCGTAACACCATTGTCTACATGTCCAATATATCGACGCAAAATCTGATTCCTGAGCATCTTTTTTGTGCAGATCATAAATACGCTTATTAATACTGATGATTTCAGCTTTACTATCGCCACTCTCATAGGCACTATTGCCGGCAACATACGCTTCAGATATCCAGTCAGCTCTTTTTGATTCTTCTACACCATTCAAACCATTAGGACTCTCCCCGCCTAGCTTTTCGACTATCCCCCACATGGCTTTTGCGGCATGAAGCCCAACATCTCCGCCAAAATTTACTCTATGAACAATGCCACCTTGGTCTTCAATTACATTAGAAATTGCATCCCCGACTACACTCGTGTAAAGATGCCCGACGTGTAGCACCTTAAATACATTAGGATCAGAATATTCGGCTATAACATTCATGCCTGCCATACTTTTGGCAGGCTTATGCTTCAAAGATTCTATAAGAGTCTGGTCAGTTACCGATATATTGATAAACCCTGGTCCAGCTACCCCTGCTAATGCGATCAATTCATTTTCCTTTAATACGCCAACGATCTCTTGAGCCATATCCCGTGGAGAGCTACCAAGTGGTTTTGCTAATTGCATAGCTACATTGCTCGCAAAATCTCCATGTTCACTGTCAGGACGTGTCAATTCAGCAATAATTTCTAGATCATACAATTCGAGGCACGCCTCAATAACAAGTTGTCTTATTTTTTCTTTCATATCTGTTAGATTATACCACTGTCTCTGTTTTTTAACAGATGTCGCGTATACTGTTATTTATGAATGTAATGAAAAAATTTGTACGAACGGTAATGTTCCACATTGCTGGGTTTATTGATTATTGGACAAAAGGAAAAGTGAAACCAAACCATATCACGGTTTTATCACTTCTTGGCCATATACCTGTCGCTTGGGCACTCGTGACGTGTCGACCAGTGTTAGCCGCTATTCTATTAGCCTTCTTCTCTCTCTTGGATGCACTTGATGGAGCATTAGCAAAAGTCCAAAACAGTGCGAGTCTATCAGGTATGTTTTTTGATGCTGTCAGTGACCGCATGAAAGAGGTTATCGTATTTAGCGCACTCGCAGTATTTGTCTACAAACACATTGATCCGTCACTTACCTGGCAAGTTGTCGCAGCCTGTGGAACATCTCTACTGATTAGCTACACTAAAGCAAAAGGTGAAATGGCCGTTGCAGGAAAAATAGCAGAAAAAGACACACAAAAAATTAACAGACTATTTGGTATTGGAATCGCGAGCTATGAGATACGCGTCGCAGCTATAGTGGCTGGATTATTGTTTGGCATAATCGAATATGTTTTGCCTCTGTTAATCGCGGCCAATCTGTTGACGGTTGCCCTGCGGTTCATCGTTATATCAAAAGAACTCTACGAAATAGACCAAAAGGAACATTCAGAGAAACTGAAATCTAAAAAGCCAGTCACCAAAGAGATACAGGCGAAGCAAAAACCACCCAGCAAGAAAAAGAAATAATAATGATAAAAATAGACCTACATACGCATTCTGAAGCGTCTATTGATGGTGGAATAACTGCAGAAGAGTATGCATATCTGTTACGTAACGAAATTGCTGACGTTATAGCAATAACCGACCATGACAGAATAGATTTTGCCCTGGGCATGCAGAAAGCTCTCGGAGACGACAAGATCATCGTAGGCGAAGAGATTACCACAACCCAGGGCGAAATTATTGGCCTCTATTTAAGTGAAAAAGTAATTCCGGGCATGAGCGCGCAAGAAACAATTGATGCAATTAAAGCCCAGAATGGTATTGTTTACATCCCCCACCCTTTTGAAAAGGTGCGCAAAGGATTACAAGAAGATGTTTTACTAGCACTCATAGATGATATAGATATTATCGAAGGCTTCAACGGACGGGCGTTTGTGCAGAATTATGGACCACAATCTATTTTATTGGCTAAAAAACATAACATCCCTATTGTTGCTAGCAGCGACGCACATGGGAAAAAAGGCGTAGGATCAACATACACATCCATAAAAGAAAAGCCAACAAGACAGAGCTTGCTTGAAGTTATTAAGCCAGGTCACATGCAGACTAAACGACCACCCTACTACACACTGCTCTATCCAAAAATCAACCGCATGAAAAAGTGGCTGCAAGGACAAAAGTAGGATGGGTAATTTATTATTAATAGTATGGTTATTTTTACCAACCGGATTTGCCAACCCAGCTCCGGTCATTGCTAAGAAAATACCGCTGCTCAGTGCGCTTGGGGTGCCACTTGATGGAAGATTAACTTTCAGAGGAAAACGTATCTTAGGGCAAAATAAGACCCTCAGAGGTCTAATCGCGGGAGTTATCATGGGAGCCTTTTGCGGTTTTTTGCAATTTATATTGGCGTCACAGTTTTCATTTTTTGCTGAGATTACTTCACTGGTTGACTACCAGTCGCTTTTTGCGGTCTTTTATGGAGCTTGCATTGGTGCAGGAACCATAGCTGGTGATGCAATAAAGAGTTTCTTTAAACGCCAAATCGACATCGCACCAGGTAAAAACTGGGTGCCCTTTGATCAAATCGACTTTGCAATTGGTGTCATAATTGTTTCATTTTCATTTTACTCACTCGACTTTAGTCAGTATGTATTAACCATAGCGCTCGCTTTGGTGCTACACCCAACCTACAACATAATCAGCTGGTTAGCTGGGCTTCAAGAAAATCCTTTTTAGTGCCTGTAAATATAGTCTGTTTCTTGATCTATTGATCCAAGCAGCTCAGCGTATGCTTTTAGATCCTCTGTGAGCTCAGAATCAGAAGCAGCCGTTGTATTAGAGATAATCACTGATTGCAAAACGTCAATACCGCAAAAAGCAAGAGTATTGTGCGCCAAAGAATAAAGATGCTGTTCTATAGAAGCGCGATGCATACCTTCTGTTGTGTAAAAGCTTGCTGGATCGCCTGCAGTTGTCACCAAAAGTGCTTTTTTACCGCGCAAAAGTCCTGTGGAAAATCGAGCATTGGCGTTCCAGGCAAATCCCATGGCAAGTACTCTATCAAACCAGCCTTTCATAATTGCCGGCACGCTGCCCCACCATAAAGGGAAATGGAAAATAATAAGATCAGCCTGCATGACCTTATCCATTTCTGCCTGTATGTCTGGACTAAATCCAGCATTTGTATTAATCGTACGCTGTTGTTCAAACATATAGTTTGCTTGCGCTGTTGATTTAGTTTTAAAGTCCAAGCTTGATGCGACTGGATTAAATCCCTGTGCATACAGGTCAGTAACAAGCACTTTGTGGCCAGCCCGTTCTAAAACTCCGAGAGCAGTATTTAGCAAAGCCCCCATAAGGGATCGAGGATCATCATGAGCTGAAACTAAAAGAATGGTCATATAGACCATTCTATCAGTAATGCTAATGCTTATATACTTTTATGCACCGATTGGGGAAAATGACTTGTCGGTCACTTTAAGCTTCAAACTGTCAATCTTCCATCTTCCAGCTACTTTACGAAACTGGTACTCGTATGTGCCGTTCATCTTAAAGACGTGTCGCTCACCATCTTTCATCGTGTAGTAGCGTGCTTCTACTTCTGACTCTGCACTTACTTCTTTTTTGCCCGTCCGCTCGATGTTCATTGCTCCAAGCGTGTGTCTCGCGCTGTAGTATAGATCGCGTATTAACCGTCTCCAACCATACGTAATATTAGTTGCGGCTTTAATACCAGGCTTTTCATTGTTGAATACTTCTTCGTCGATATATGGCGATTCTGTAAACAATTGTTCTAGTTTTCCCCACTGACCTTGATCACGGTATTCCATAACTTGTTCAATAAGCTCTCGAATGTGGGCGTTGACTGCTGCTGAATACATATTGATTACCCTCTGTTCTTTCTTGTTCTAACGTTTAAGTGGCTACTTCATCTTATGGTGTAGCCATAGCATATTACATTATTATTTATTAATTAGCAATAGGCTTATGAGAGTGCCAATTCACCTCTGTTATTTTATGTTATATTATAACTACATGACTATTAAAATTATTACAGTTGGCAACAAATCTTCTAGACCGCATCAAACGATTATCGATGACTATCTGAAACGATTTCCGCGCACTACATCTATTAAGTGGGTTTATATAAAACATAGTAATGGCAACCAAGTAGCTAGTATTGCCCAAGAGTCTGAGAATATCCTGAATGCTATTGATCAAAAGAGTAAGGTACTCCTATTGGACGAAACAGGCACACAGCTTACGTCGCCCAAATTATCAGATAAACTGTTTGCGGCGTCGCAAGACGTTACATTTATAATCGGAGGCGCTTACGGAGTTTCTGATGAAGTGAAAAACAGAGCTGATATAGTCTTGTCGCTGTCTAAGTTTGTATTTCCACATCAACTTGTCAGGGTTATTCTAAGTGAACAATTGTATAGAGCCTACACAATTTCAATTAATCACCCCTACCATCACTCTTAAATAGCCAGGGTCTTCTACTCTACAGTGAGCTCTTGTAGTTTCTTTTTAAGTTCTTTTGGGGTGCTTACAAGTGCTGTTGGTGTCACTTTTTCAAATCCTTCTTTGCCACCTAAGCCCCAAGTGACAGCTATAACTTTTACTCCGGCACTCAGGCTCGCCTTAACATCACGTGGTTCATCGCCAACATAAATAACGTGCTCTTTGTTAAGTCCGTATCGTTTAATAATTCTCTTAAGGGCTTTGTCTTTACCAAATATAGTTTTTTCCGACACGACAAAATCAAATGACGGGAATTTATGCACCTGCAAGAATTCTTTTACGAGCCCGGCTTGGTTTGATGTGAGTACACCGATTGAATAGCAGTCTTTTTTTAATGCTTTTAAGACTTCGATAATATCTTCATAAGGACCAACTTCACTCATGCGTCCGCGCATTTGTGAAGCGATGATTTTTGCCATTTTAGGAAGAACACGATATTTTATACCCTTAGATTTTAAAGCCTTTCTGTAGCCCATGCGCCGAAGAGCCGGAAACTCACGCAGCTCAACGGTCTGATAGTCGAACTCTACAGCGTGCTCGTTATACAATCGCACCATCAAACCGACACTATTAGCTAGCGTCCCATCAAAATCAAATATGATTGTTGCTTTTTTACTATTCATATCTAGCACTAGTGTAGCTTATTTTGACAAAATTTTTTATAATGTTCTTATAGATGAGAAAATTATTCAGTGAGCAGTTAGAGAGCCATTTGGCATTTCACCGTGGGATCGGAAAAGAAAATACTCTAACAGCCCTTCATACTGGTGTTGAAGAAAGTCCCTACCTGCAGGAATTTGATGTGCAAAGATATACGCGCTTACAGAAGTTTGCAGGCAAGATTATTGGAAGACAGCCACCTGCATTTGATCACAGAAATGAGCTAGCACTCGGTCACCCACCAGAAACAAATCTAAATGGTTCATTAGACCAAGCATTGGAATTATTTAGAGACACTGCTGTAATTCCTAAAATAGACGTTAAGCCACAGTGGTGGCAGCTAGACCATTATAAGACTATCGATATGCTACTGACAGCACTTGAAAAATTTGAACGGCCATCTTTAATTAATGTAAGTGGTAGTCCAAGAAATATTCCTTTTATAGCACCAAAACCTGCCGCCTTTCTTGAGCTTGAACGCTATGTAGCGCGGCATGCACCATCACAAGCTATGATTAATCTAGACCTTGGAAGATTTGGCGATTTATCAGATATACATGTAGCGAGACACATAGAAACTTTGCGTGAAGGTTCGCCTGAAAGAGTGCATAGCTTCAGC
>Ga0307980_1001054_pt1 | contig 11498 bp, 25 predicted proteins | sample OrgLakmetage1060_FD_201817 | JGI IMG/M metagenome (GOLD analysis project Ga0307980, IMG submission 201817) | Saline water microbial communities from Organic Lake, Antarctica - #1060 | ecosystem: Environmental > Aquatic > Non-marine Saline and Alkaline > Saline | place: Antarctica: Organic Lake... | reverse complement strand
AAAACAAAGAGAAATTGATGGTATGGGTTACCGTGCAAGACGTTTCAAGATTGTTTGGCAAAGCAAAAATTGTAGTTGGCAGCATCTAATGTTAGATTGGGGTATTCGCTGGTCTGACCAATGGCAAATATTACCAATTAGAAATTTAAGCGATAACTACCACCGTGCAATAATGTTTGGATTTTGGAAACTTCACTTAACGATTTCTTATGCTCGTGCAGGGAGTTTTGACCAATATAGAAAATTATTCCTTCGTAAAAAGTTATGGAAGTTCTATCAGTTGATGTCTTAGGGTTGCCGATAACGGTTTGTGTATGAGCAGTGGCACTTGTACACACTTTCAAATTAATAATAAACTTTCCGTGCCATTACTTATACACGGTGTTATGTGTCGTTTTTTATTAACCAATTTAATTTTAAAACAATGAAAGTAAAAGAAGAATTAAATCTAGAAGTTTTATTAAATTATGGATTTACAAAAATTGACAAAGAAGAAGAATTAGAAAATGAAGAGTACACAATATCTTCATACGATTACAAGTTTGAAATTGGTCACGCAAGAAGAGGTCAATTTTATCACCTACTTGTTGGCGAAAAAACAAGGGATGTAATTATTTACGCAACTGAGCCTGACGGTAGTGGCGGAAGTGTAATTTGTCCAAATGTTTTAGTGGAATTGTCTGTTGAAGGTGTAGTTACCTAAAATGGCACATAACACAGATGTTAATGCAATACACAATTACAACTAATATTAAAAATTATGAAATTAGAACTAAAACATTTAGCTGATATTAACGATGTTTCTCTAGCTGAATGCTAACGTTTGGTATAAGAAACGTACGTTTTAAGAAGCAAAAAGATTTGATTAAGCACAAATAAATAAATAGTAATAACCTTTTAATAAAGACCTAATAATTATGGAAGTACGAGAATTTTATGACAAAAGAATTAAAGAAGAACCTACTATTGGAAGTGTAAAATTAATGGAGGAGTACGCAAAGCATATTATAGAAATAAACTTTTGTGATGGTTCTCCAATCTGTTTTGAAGAACTAACAATTGAACAAGTTAAGACAATTCACAAAAATATAAACAAGTGTGTTGATTGGGTAAATGACTGATAAAACAACTATTTACATAATAATTAATATATTTTGCTTTTTTCTTTGGTAATTACAAAATAAATCATATATTTGTGGTCTAATAATTAATCAATAACAATTTAAAACAAAGAAAAATGGAAAATTTAATCGAAACTTTAAGAAACAAAAAAACAGGATACGGACACTTTAACATCTCTATTGAAATGGAGGGTAAAGAATTAAGTATTACAACAACTAACACAATGGCTATTGATGCTACATTTGATGATTGCTATGATGATGAAGATAATGACGGAAGATATTATGAAAGTAGATTAGAAGCACAAGAAGCGTTAGTAAGTGAGATTTTAAGAGCAAACGAAATCGAACTATAATGACTAAATAATTAAGATATTTTGCTTTTTTCTTTGGTAATTACAAAATAAATCATATATTTGTGGTCTAATAATTAATCAATAACAATTTAAAACACAAAATTATGAAAAAGACTTACAAATTAACAACAGGAAACGGAGTAAACGAGATGAAAATACATTCAACGTCTACTGATAATTTATTATTTACAAATTTGGAAGATGCTGAGAAAGCATTTAATCGAGAAGTTGAATGTTTGAAAGAAACTTATACAAATCAAAAAGACGTAGATTATTCCATTGATGAAGTTAAAGAATCTGAACAATGTAGCACAAGAGTTGACTTAATCACTTTTGATGAAGATGTAGAAGACATTGAAACTGTTTTAGAATCTGAATCTTTTATAGTTGAATAAGACAGTGAGTATAGTGGTATTATAGAAGTGAATCACTAGAAGTATATAGGGGTGAAGTATATGTTATTAGAATAAAGTAAACGTCAATCATAAATCAAAGAATAGTCTTAGCTAAACACAAAGGATATTCTAAGGGTTACGTTCTAGTAACCACAAATCCTAGGGAGTGATTACCTTAGGTGTTTTTAGGATGATTGATGATAGACTTCGGGGTGATGCCTGATAGTTGGAATGGACTGCTCATTGCGAGTAGTCCATTTTTATTTAAAGATAATTCACTTTTTATTAGGTGGAATGGTTTCTTTTTATTAACTTCACATTCTAACCTTTAAAACACTTATATTATGGATGATTCTAAAAAACTTGCTGACGAAATTACTAACTACTTAAATGCATTTGGTGACAAATCTACTGTATTTAATGCTGCTATGTCAACGGAGCACAGAACACTACAACAAAACTTTACTAGGCTTGTCCTGGGATGGATTGAACACGTAGCAAGTGATGAGTATCGTCATGACGGACGTAATGAGGCATCTCACAATACTTGTAAGCAATTGATTGAAGGCTTTAGAGCTATTCAAGAGAAGGAAGGATATACTGATGAAACACTCAACTTTATGAGTAAGCCAGCAGGACATTTGGGACACGTATAAAAAACTTTGAAATCATTTCACTTTTTATTAGGTGGAATGGTTTCTTTTGTTTAACTTAGTATTGTCAATAGGACTATCCGAGTGAAACAAGCATCACACGAAGATAGACTCCGACCTACCTACTAGTCACTTAATAGGTCTTGTCTATATGTTTTTAATTCTTATAGATAAATTCGATTTGTTTGGTAACTAGAATAGTCTTATATTTACATCATCATTAATCACTTAAATTAATCATTATGGAAATTAGAGAAATCAGTTACGCAGTATACGATAGAATAAGACGCAGTAAATATACTAAGCGTAGTAGTATGTTAGGACTTACTAATAATAATGGAGCAGTTAAGCATAACATTATATTTAAGGGCAAAAGTTGTATTGAAGTTTTTGTTAAATAATTAGTTATATCCAAATAATTGTTGTATATTGCAGTATCATTAATCACTTAAACCAATTACATTATGAAAAAGGCATCAGGTTATATCGTTTATGAAGGAAAGTCACAAATCAATGGTGACAATATTGTAGCTATAGTTACAATGAAGAGTACTAATACTAAGACTGGTAACATGGCATCAATGTGGATATTGAATGCTGATATGAGGCCAACAGAAGCTAGTAAGACAGGTAAAGACGAATCTGTTTGTGGTGACTGTAAGCATCGAGCTACTAATAAAGGAGCTTGTTATGTTACCTTATTTCATGCACCGTTAAAAGTATATAAATCCTACAAAAAAGGAAATTACCCCACTACAAATGATATGACTATCTTTGAAGGTATGAAGGTACGTTTCGGAGCTTATGGTGACCCTAGTGCAATACCTACTCAAATACTAGCTAGTATTAAGGCTGTAGTTAAAAACAATACTAGTTATACTCACCAATGGAAAGCTAATGATAAAATTCTTAAGCAAGTTTCAATGGCTAGTGTTGACAGTATTGAAGAGCAAAAATCTGCAGTAGCTAATGGTTGGAGAACTTTTAGAGTTACTACTGACTTAAGTGATAAGCTAAGCAATGAGATTATTTGCCCTAATACTACCAAGGCGATACAATGTGCTGATTGTGGACTTTGTAGTGGTAATAGCATAGGAGCAAAGAACATCGTAATTGAAGTTCATGGTAGTAAGAAGGGTAACTTTGAGAAACAACTAGCTACACAAAAAGTGTAGTTGGTTTTTTATTTAAAATAAAACTATTTTTATAGTTGTAAATCAAAAGTTTATTTGTATATTGCAGTATCATTAATCATTTAAAACAATTAAATTATGAAATTAGACGTAAACGAATTAGCTGTAACGGTAAGAGAGCAAGATATGAATGGTACATTAGCAGTACTAAGAAATGACTTTTGGAAATTTGCATCATGGGGAGCACAAGCCTTTAAAAACTTTAATAATAAAGTAATGAGGTTTAAGGTGAACGGGAATCACCACAAAGGACACGTTTACGTGGTTGTTAATGGCTCTGACTTGTATGATGTATATCTTACTACCACTCATGGTAATATCGTCAAGGAGATGATAGATATATACTTTGATGAGTTAGCAGATAGAATTGATGATTCGATAGAGAGAATTGATGAGTATGTGAAATAGTTCATTAAAATTGATAAAAACAAACTAATAGTTTGTTTTTATCGTTTTATATAAACTTAGAATGTAAGGTAGGTTGGAGTCTAGCTTCGTGTAGTGTTGTTCTACTCGACTGGTTGCTTAGTGGCAACAATGTAAAGATAAGGTAAATTAAGTTACCAAACAAGAGAAATCGTAAATAAAAATAAATTAAAAATAATTACAAAAAGCTATTGTATATCCAAATAAGTTTTGTATCTTTAACTATAACCAATTAAAACACGTATATTATGTCAACGCAATCACTATCAATTAGAGTAAAGGAAGAAGGAAAGAAGTCGGTACGAACAACTATCGATGTTGAGTACGGGGACGCAGTAGCCAAGTATAAGATGAAGGAATTAGGGGACTTAATCAGTTCTATTAATCCTGATGCAATGGTTGAAGTAGAGTTTCTTGTTCATAGTAATATTTCAAATACATGGATGGTAATGAGTTCTTATTACGCAAACGAAAAAAGAATGGTAAAACATTAGGTATATCCAAATAAGTTATGTATCTTTAACCAACAACCAAAACCAATCATTATGAAAATCACAGTTAGAACAGAAAATCACCTTAGTTTCGCAGAGTTTGAGGGCGAATTCGCTAGTGCAGTATTATCGAACGCTATGTGATATACAAGAACAGGTAGAAGTAAGGATAAGAATAAGAAAATATTCGTAGTTACACAGTCATTTGTGATTACACCTATTAATGGTTGTCGCATTATGTTTCATGACAATTATTATTTAGTTGTCATATAATTAGGAATATCCAATAAATAGTATTATCTTTAATTAATCTATAAATTAAAACAAATCAAAATGGAAAATTTAATTGAAAAAACAGTAAAAGTCATTAAAGACTTCACAGGTGATGAATGGAAAGCTTTAGTAGTAATTGGAAGAGTTGCGATTATTAAAAATATAGAGGGTAAATATGTGCAGATGTTCTGCGATAGAAGTGAATACAAACTTGGTTCAGATAATTTAACAGAATGGAGTTTTGGTGGAGAAAATGTAAGTTGCTACAAAACATTACAAGATGCTTGCAATGGAATACACCCCAAAAACGTAATGTAAATGACTAAAGAAGAAATAGAAGAAAAAAGTCTAAATAAGTTTGGAAGTTAGGAAACTTATGCTTATCTTTAATTATCATTAATCACTTAAATCAAATCATTATGAGAATCATTGAATTAAAAGTATACGAGATAGATGAACACCCAAATAAAGAGGCTTGCTTCGAATGGATACGAAATAACTGGCATGACCTGAATGAGCATTCACTAGAAGAAGTTATCGATAGCCTTGAGAAGCTAAGTGAAAAGATTGGTGGTACCGTGGACTATTCAATTTCACAAGTACCTGATAGAGGAGAATTTATTCGCTTCAAAGACTACAATCACGAGGAGTTATGCAGACTTAACCAAGATGACTTACCATTGACTGGAGTGTGTTGGGACGCTGATGTAATTGAAGGGCTTAGGACGGGACACTCCGAAAAGGTACTTAAGTCACTTCACACCGACACTGAGTATATATACAGCGACGCAGGACTGTTAGAGATGTGTGAGGCAAATGGATACGAGTTTTACGTGAATGGCGAAGTAATATAAATATAATATTAGATATCATGGAAAAATTAATTATCAAGAAATTAGACGGTGGACTTAGAGGACTTAGAAACGGTACCAAGACTATTGAAGAGGCAAAGATTATGTATTTCCTTAGTAAGTTAGCTGAAATTAACGACGGGCTTTATCAAGACTACGCTGTAGCGTATGATGAAGTAAAACAAAAGTATTGTGTTTAGTTAGTGAGAGATGCATTGGGACCAAGGGCTTGATGCATCTTTTTTCATTTAAATTTGTTTATGTCCTAAGTAATGACTATCTTTAACTATCATTAATCATTTAAAACATTTATATTATGAAAAACTATTCTTTAAAGTCTTGTGAAAAGCTTATTGACAACTATGTTAATGTTGCTTGTGGTCAATGTACCGTAATAGAAGAGGGTGTGTTGGGTCTAGGTAAGGTATTACTACACGGTGTTGATGGTATTAAATCCTATGTAATAACTGAATACTACATTAACGCATGGACAAGTGGTCACAAGGTACGCAAATATAATACGTTACCAAAGAAATATGAGGCAATGATAAATTAATTTAAAATAGCCCGTGGATAAGACACACCCATCAAAGAAAACATATAATAGAAAGAAAAAGCATAAATAATTTGTTTATGTCCTTTGTTTTACTTATCTTTAGTACTATGGGTATAGAAGCTAAAAAGAAAGATTTAACTGACAGATTATTAGCTATTAGTGGTGAAAAATACTTGAATGATGTAATACCAATAGCTATGGGTTTTATTGCTATTAAAAATTCAAACCGTCTAAAGTTATTGGAGGAGTTGATTGAGGCTGGTTGTGATGATGAAGTAGTGTATAGTAGATTGAAGATTGAAACTATTAATCAATTTGAGTTAGCTATTATTGCGTCTGAACTAAACCAAATGTACCGTGATAATGTATGTTTTTTAAATTAGATTTGCATAGTAACTAAAATAGTCTTATCTTTAATCATGGCAAAGAAACTAAAAATAACAAAGGAGCAGATACTTAAGTTCGATAGAAAGTTCAATCGAATGGAGGAAATCAGGGATGCTACGGGTTGGGTTGCAGTGGATAAAACACACCCATCAAAGAAAACATATAATAGAAAGAAAAAGCATAAATAATTTGTTTATGTCCTGAAATAATAGTATCTTTAATCACACACTAAAACCAAATACATTATGACAACACTTGTAGTAATAAGAGCAATAGCATTTATCTTTATTTTCATGGCGGGTTATACGCTAGGAAAAAAAAGTAAAAAAGATTAGGAATATCCAAATAAAAGTATTATCTTTAAAAAAATCATTAATCATTTAAACTAAATATCATGAAGGAAGTATCACAAGACATTATCAAGAGACTAGAGTACTTAAGAGGAGAGTTAAGAGACGAATGTATTAGTTATGGAGAAATAGCTGAACTACAATTATTAGCTGACCACATACAAGCTGATGACGTAGAATTATTACAAGCTGCGGGAGTTCCTGAAAATTAGATTAGGAATATCCAAATAAAAGTATTATCTTTAAAAAAATCATTAATCATTTAAACTAAATTATATTATGGGAACTAGAAGCATCACAACATTCATTTCAACTTACAAAGATGACAATGGAAAAAGAAAAAATCAAAAGATTGTAACAATGTATCGTCAATACGATGGCTACCCAAGTGGGCATGGTGTTGAGTTAGCAGAATTCCTTGCAGATGGGGAAGTTATTAATGGGTATGGTAGTACAGATGGGAAGAAATTATTTAATGGTATTGGTTGCCTTACCGCACAAGTGGTCGCACACTTTAAAGATGGGGTTGGTAACATTTATATTGAAGCACCTAGAAAACCCGATTGGGAAGATTACGCATACGAGGTTATTGTAGATTGCGATACAAAAGAAATAGTTATAAAGGTTATTGATGTTGGGTATGAGTCACCAAATAAGACTATCTTTAAGGGTACACCAAAAGAATTAGTTAAGGCAGTACAGACAGAAGTACTCGCATAAAGATATGCATTCATAATGTAGAATGGGGAGTGGTTACCCAAGAAAAAGGACAGCTAGAAATAGTTGTTCTTTTTTTGTCCACAGCATACGAGAGACTTAGGTTCGGTGGAGTCTATCTTCATGCGATTCCGCTTGGCTCGTCCTGGTGACTTAGAAAAGGTTTATCTTTTCTAGTTATAAAACAAATAATATAAGAATAAAATAAAATAAAATTTGTTTATATGGTTTCTTTTTATTAACTTAGCATTGTCATTAATCACTTAAAATTATTTATTATGAAAACAATTACAACAAACGTAAAAATTCAATTCGACCAATTTGTAAATGGGTGTTCCGAGCAGTATGTTATGGAAACCTTAAATAGAATCAATGAGGTTTTACAAAGAGAATTTAATGATATTTCCCCACAAATATTTGCAAATAATATTGACGGTGGTGATATTGAAATTGCTAATGAAATGTTTGATAAGAATGATGAGCAAATAGAAATAGATTATTCAGTAGACGTTGATAATATTGTTGGTTCTCATTTTGATTTTAATGGAACTGTTGTTGGGTTTGATGAAGAATATGTTTTAGTCCAAGATATGGATGGTGATGTGTTTTCTGTATTACCCGTTAATATTGAGGTTGTTTAAAATAAATTTGGTAGAACCAATTAAATTACTTATCTTAGTATTGTTGTTAATCACTTAAAACAAATATCATGGGAACAAGAAATTCAACAATTGTAGTACAAGACGGACTAATGGAGGTAGCACAATACGGACAATGGGATGGTTACCCATCAAATGCAGGTGTTGGTATCGTTAAGTTCTTACAAGAAACTGATATTAATAAGTTCAAGGAAGCAGTATCAAACTGTACGGGATTTACTGATGCTGAAATTGATAAGGGTGTAACAATTGCCGACCACCCACATTTATCTAGAAATCACGGTTATGATATATTAGAATTGATTACAGATGCTAATGGTCTTAAGTTACATAGAGATACTAGGTTTGTTGCTGACAGTCTTTTTTGTGAGTGGGCATATGTTATTGACTTAGATAAGAATAAGTTAGAAGTGTATTCAGGTTTCAATACAAAGGAACTACCAAAGAACGCTAGATTTAAGAACTTAGAGCACCTTAGAGATGGTGAGTACTATCCTGTTAAAAAGGTATGTGAGTTCAAGTTAGATGAACTACCAACAACTAAAGAAGAAATTGAGTTGTTCGCAGAAGAAAAGTTTAGAAAGGTAAAGAAAACAATTAAAGATAGAATTACCGTAGAGCTATAAAGATATCCATTCATAATGTAGGGGAGTGGTTACCCAAGAAAAAGGACAGCTAGAAATAGTTTGTCCTTTTTTTGTGTTTAATTTGTTTTAATGGATTCTTTTATGTACCTTTAGTTATCATTAATCACTAAAACTATATATTATGACAATCAAAGTATCAGACGAAAGAAAAGGAAATACAAACTACGTTAACTCAAATATCCTAGAATGTGTTAAGTTTTGGAATAGAGAAGGTAAGGATGTATATACTAAGAATAAGTCTGGAGACTTAGGTTCAGCATATAGTAATGAATTAGCAAATAAGGTCACATACGATGACTTTGTATTAGAGATGCTTTTAAGTGATTGTAAGACCATTACTAACTCTAAGTGGGCTATTGATTCGGGTATCAACTTTGAGTGCGGTAGAACTCGCAGTCATGTTTGGGTACATGAAGATGGTGATAGAAAGTTAATGATTTATGCAGAATAATTTGTTTTATCCAAATAAAAGTATTAACTTAGTACTCTAACCAAAACCACATATATTATGAAAGAGGAAATATTACAAATGTTCAGAACAGAACAATACGCAAATGAAATAAGTAGTACGTTATCAAACACAGAGATTGATAGGTATATTGGGGTAGGTTGCCTTATATTAGGTGAAGCACAAGAGATACTTAGTATGAAGTTGTGGGAGGCAGTTGGAATGACTAAGGAGGATATTAAGTTAGATATAGCTAGGATTGAATATAATCTTGAGGTATTTACAGAGGCTTTCATGGAGAAGGAAAATGCTATGCTTATAATGGGATATGCTAAGCCAATGTTTTTTCACATGAATTAAAGAAAAAGTTGCACAGGTCAAATAAAAGTATTAACTTAGTAGTATAACCAATTAAAACAAAATTATTATGGGGTGTTTCAGTTACATTTGTAAAACAACGGGAAGGGCAGTTGCATCAGATTCTCTTAATGGAGATGCTGTATATATGTTTAGACTTGAAGCTGGTGAAGTAAAAGAGATTATGTACGGGAATTACGACTCTTATGGAAGGGTGTTGGATAAGGATGGTAATTCATTTACGTGGGATAAGGATTGGGGAGGTTGTGTTGACGACCATTTCAACGATAATGATGATGATGGGTTTGCAGTAGTACTTGCGTCACATTACGATGATGAGTTACCAACTACAAAGAGTGATGACGACCCAAACCAAGGTTGGGGTAGAAGACAAAGTAAGGAGGTTATTAAAGAACCTTACCATCTGAACTTAAAAGGACAAAAAATTACAATTGGTAGAGATTAATTAAAATAAATAAAACTAGCCTTGCCGATAATCTTTACTAATAACGTCGAAGACACTTGAAGAAGCAGTCAATGTGAACGAGAGATTATCGGTAGGCAAACATAGGGTTGCCTAGTACCCAAAACTAGGTCATAATGTAAAAACGGGGAGTGGTTACCCCAAATTAAAGGATGAGTAGAAATACTTGTCCTTTTTTTTGTTTTATAACTAAAATAGTCTTATCTTTAACTATCATTAATCACTTAAACTATATATTATGGAAACAGTTAAAACAGGTTATTCAATAATTACAGAGACATACAGTGGTGAACTAACATTAAGTCCAATAGGTAGAAGGGTCTATGTACCTGAATACGGATTTGGTTTCGTTAAGAATTTAGAGGTATTCCCGTGTGGTAGTGCTAGTACTAGGTTTGGTATAGTGATAACTGATGAGATTAATAAAATCGTATTGAAATCATTATTCCCTGATAATTTAATGTATTTTTGGTCTAGAGAATTTGTTTATACGGATTAATTTACTTATCTTTAACTATCATTAATCATTAAAACTATATATTATGCAAGTATTAAAAATTGGGGACACAGTTAATTGGAGAGGTAATTTCGGTAGCGAGGGTAGAAAAAAAGCAAAGGTAGAAGAGATTCAAATCACTAATGGTGGTAAATATGGTGACGATGTGGACGAGGTATCGTGGTCTAAGGTACGTGATAGAAACGTAGTGGTGGACTTAGACAATGGACATTGGGCATATGCTAATCAAATAAGTAGGGTTTAATTAGGATATGCCCTGACTATTTATTATCTTTAATCACAAACCAATAACAAATATATTATGAGAACATTTGATAACCCAATACTAGAAAGTAAATATGTTAATATATATGGAGAAACAATCCATATGGTATTAGATAAGGATTTTGAAGCCTATATCTTTCATAATGATTGTACAAAGGATTTTGTTAGGGCAAAGGACTTCAATTTCATTATTCATGAAGCAGAGAAGATTGTAATAGTTGACTTCATGGAAAGTTCAACAAAACTAATAAAAGAGTTGCATAAGTGAAAGTAATTCATTATCTTTAACCTATATGTACACAATTGTGTATCCAGCCTAGCGGAGGCGTGTCGCTTAAAACCAAATCAATATG
>Ga0307980_1001053_pt1 | contig 11501 bp, 22 predicted proteins | sample OrgLakmetage1060_FD_201817 | JGI IMG/M metagenome (GOLD analysis project Ga0307980, IMG submission 201817) | Saline water microbial communities from Organic Lake, Antarctica - #1060 | ecosystem: Environmental > Aquatic > Non-marine Saline and Alkaline > Saline | place: Antarctica: Organic Lake... | reverse complement strand
TGAGGGCGGCAGCGCATTGTGCGACTGCTTCTCTGAGGATTTGTAGTTCTTCTGCCGATTCGTCGATTGCTTGGCCTGGTGCGGTTCGCATGATGGCGTCGATCGGGTTAAACGGCGTTTTGGGGTCGGCGGTCCACGCCCATCGGCGGTGGTCGCCTGGTGTTTCTTGGCGGGGGCGGTCCATTAGGCGAACACATCTTCGTTGTCGGGGACTGTTTGCGGGTCTGTGGGGAAGTGGTCGGTGTGGAGCGCCCAGTAGTGCTTGCCTTCGGGGAAGGTGAGTAGTTCGCCGTGGGTTTGTGCGGCGTCTTGCCAGGTGTGGGTTGCGTCTTGCCACCACACGTTTTTTGCGGAGCTGTATACGAAGAGTTCGGTTGGTCCAAGTTTGGACCATTTGTTGAGGGCTTCGAGTTTTTCTTGCTTGATTTTGAGGGTGTTGTCTCGTCCGATGCCCATGCATTCGATGAAGCACCAGCGGGATAGGCGGTCGGGTGTGTAGCGCATGGCGTCGGTCATGTCGTTGAGGTAGAGGCCGTCGCCGTTTTGCCAGATGCGGTTGAGTCCGAGGGTGTGCGTTTTCCCGTGGTGGACGAGGTCGCACGCGTTTTCGGCTTGGTCGCCCATTTGGGTGACGCGTTGGGTCCAGTTCTTTTGATGGAAGGCGCTCATCGGTCCGTGCGTTCCCTCCATGCGGTTGTGTCGTCTCCGAAGTCGATGTCTTCGTTGAGCCACACGGCTGTTCCTTCGGCCTGGTCGTATCCCATGTAGTCGTGGATGTCGGTCGGGTCGATTTCGACACCGTTTTGGGTGATGGTGATGTTGTATTCGGGGTCGGTGAGCCAGCCGTGTTCTTCTGCGAATTCGAGGGCTTGTCCGATGGTGTCGAGGATGTAGCTGGAGTGCTGGGTGTCGGTGACCCCGTGTTGTTCGGAGTATTCGATTTGGTAGACGACGAGGGTGACCATCAGAGCTTTCTCATTTCCAGGTAGCCGATTTGTTTGTCGTCTTCCCAGACGACACCGTTCAGGGAGTCGAGGATCGTTTTGGCGTAGTTGTCGATGTCGCCGCGCAGTTTGCGTTCCTTGTAGTCGTCGCATTCGGTGACGGACAGGTAGAAGTGGTCGTTCGACAGGCCGATTTCGACGGCGATTGGGCCGTCGAACTTTTCGAAACTGGTGGCGAGTTCTGCTTGTACGGCTGCAAGGATTCGGGCTTCGGCGTCCCTTGTTGCTTTCGGTGTGTAGGCGTGGCCGTTGGCTACTCGGGGCCGCTGCTTTGCGTGCGGCTTCCAGGGGATTTTGATGTCGAGTCTCATACATCCTCAGGGCTGAAATAGTTGCGGAATGCGTCCTCGAACTCGGTGAAGAGGCGGTAGTCGAGAGCGATTATCTGATTGTCGTTGAGCGCGTGCTCGACGCCTGCCCAACGGTATTGGTCGATTGTCGCTTCCGAGTTGGTGAGCAGTACGAGCAGGTGGCGTGCTTCGTCTTCGTCGAGTTCGATGATCAGTTTTCGTTGCGGGGCTGAGTCCATAGTTCCTATTCTACCCTAAGGTTGCATGTTTTATGCGTGTGAGTAGCATCTTTCGATGATCCCCATGATTTGTTCGTCGCAGTCTTCGCGGCCAAAAAACTTGCCCCATCGGGTGTCTGCGTCTTTGACGATTGAGAAAGCGGCTGGCATTGACATGCCATCCTCTTTCAGGTTGTACCCCAGTTTTGCGAGCGTGTTGGAGCGATCTCTGCCTTCGAGTGGCCCGTCACGCCAGATCGAGTAGGTGAGTCCTCGGACGGCGGTCAGTAACGCTTGGATGTTGTCGGGGACTGGACCGTCGAATGTTGCGACGGGTGGCGGTGTCCATAGGGCTGCGACCGTTTCGAGGGCGTCCAGGGCGGTGTATCGCAGCTTGAGGGTTAACCATTCTTCGAGGCCGTACAGGTCGTCGTAGCCGTCACAAAACTTGCGTTCGTGTTGTGTGGTGTCTGACAGGTATCCGTGGTAGGGGAGGCGCACATAGTTCCCGATTTTTCCTGTTTCTAGTGTTTCGGATTTCGGGTTTACTTCTTTCGGGTCGTAGTTGACGGCTTTGCACGCGGCCATCAAAGCTCGCCGCATGTGTGCGGCGTTCGCTTTGCCGCCTTCGGGGAACACCCACAGGTGGTAGCCGTTGCGTGTCTGTTCGATGTGGCCGAACACGTTTTTGATTTCGAGCATGATGCGGAGTGTGTTCGCCAAGCCCCACATTTTTGGGAAGTCGTGGTCGAAGTCTTTGCCGTCGACATCTATGCATCCCCAGGTGACGTGTGAGTGTCCGTCGATGGATGTTCCGAGGTGCGGGTACACCCCAATCCATCGCTTCCCTGCTGGCGAACACAGATGGTCTACGGTGTCGGCGTAGGCGTGGGGGCCTCGGGCGATTCCGCTTCCTGGGCCGTCCCAGGTGCCGAGGGCGTCTGGTCGGCCTTTGAAGAGGTGGTGGAATTGTTTGATGGCGTCGGATTCGTTCAAAGGAGTCTCCCGAGCGCTTGGACGAGCATGACGATGAGGAAGGTGCCTGCGATGAGGGGGATGAGTTCACGCACTTGGGCCATCTCCGTAGCCTTTCTTGTAGAAGGTGCCTCGCATTTGTTGTTTGTGGTTTGCGGGGCGGTCGGGAAGGTTTTTGTATCCTGATTTGCAGATGGGGCAGGGTGAGCTGCATGCGATTGCGTCGCAGTGCTGGCAGACGAGCACGTCTGAGATCATTGTTTTCACTGATTCGCAGATCCCACATGTCCTTTTGCGTGTCATGGTTGGTGCCATCAGAAGGCCTCCTGTTCGTAGCTGGCGGGTGCGGGTTCGGCGGGTGCGCCGAATGTGTTCAGGTATTGTTGGGGGAGGTCGCCGTCGTCGAGTTCGTATAGGCGTCCTGTTGATAGGTCCATTTCGAAATCGATTTCGTCTACCAAACTGCCTCCTGGTCGTTTGTTTTTGACGAGGTTGGCGGACAGTGTGTATTCGTGGATGCGGAGGTCGTGGGCGAGTTCTTCTCGTCGGTCGTTGAGTGCTTCGCTGTTGGGGTTGCGTAACAGTTTACCTCTGACTTCGATGAGTTCGGACATGATCGCAGCTTTTTTGCGGCGCACTCCGATCATCATGGTGGCGTGTTGTTCGCCACCATAGTTGCCAGATGAGATTGTCATTTCTCGTCCTTCGGCTCCGCCGCTGCGTGATGTTTGGTGGATGGCGATCATGCCTACTTCGTTGTGTGATACGAACGATTTGAGGATGTCCATTTTTTGGGGGACGACTTCTGCGCCCATCACGAGGTCGACGTAGTCGACGATGGTGATGTCTGCCGAGTCTCCCCACACGTCGCATGCTTCTTTGTAGCCGTCGTTGAGTGCTGATGGGGTGAGGGATTTGTCGAACACGATCAGGTTGGGGAAGTGTTCTTCTGCGACGGAGCGGAGCAGGCTGATGGCTTCTTTGTCGCCTTGCGCTACTTTTTGTTCGAGTTCTCGGGCGGGGATGCCGTGGACGAGTGAGGCGAGTTTGGCGAGGGTGAGGGTGTTGGGTTCGTCTGGTTCCCACCAGGCGATGCGGGCTTTCGGGTTGGATCGCAACATTTCTAGCAGTAGTAGCGTTTTGCCTGAGTGGGAGTAGCCGACGATGAGTGCGAGGTGGCCTGGGCTGATGCCTCTCATTTCGTCGTCGAACTTTCGGATGCCTGTGTAGAAGCGTTTGGTGTTTTGCGCTTCGTGGACGAATGCGTCTGCGGCTGCGGAGAATGGTTTGTAATGTTTGCGGGGTTTGGTGAATGCGGGTTCGTTGCGGGCTGGTTCTGTTGGGGTTTCGAGTGTGGACCAGGCGGCTGCGGCTTGTTCGGCGGTCATGGGTGTTGGGGTCATGGGTTCCGTTTCTGTTGTCGAGGTGATGGCACAGCTTCGACGGGGTAGGCGACTTGTCCCGCTTCGCACGGGCCGATCTGGTCGGTGATGATCTCATTGGCCGAACTTGCGGGCCACAGGAACACACCGACGCCATCGGTCACGATTACTTCGTCGCTCAGAGAGAGTGATTCAATGACCACTTGGCCCACGATCAGGACGGGTTTGCCGAGCTTCACGACACCGTGTACAACGTCGTACGGCTCGTTGCCTGGGTGGACTTCCATCTCGCTGACGATCTCGACGGTGGGCGGATAGCCGAGGCCATTGCAGTCGGGGCAGGGTGGTGAGTTTCGACCGTAGACCTGGACGTTCCCGCTGCCGTCGCATGTCTCGCACCTGATCGGGCCGACAAGCCAGGTGATCTCGGCGGGTGCGATGTCCACACCGTTACCGAAACCCATCAGCTCGGGGAACATGCGCTCGGCTAGCTGGCGGTCAACGACGTGTCGCTGCGTCATGACGTTGCTTTCGGGGGCCCAACGGGCACGTATCGCACGTCCAGCGACCCACTGAACGAGCAACCCACGGTCCACGGACCGTCCTCTGGAGAGTCCTCCCACTCGGGGCCGACCATCCAGCCCTCGACCTCGTCGGCGTTATCGAGCCAGGCGTGAACCCAGCAGGTCGTGCGGTCAACCTCGATGCCGTTCGCTTCGAGTTCGTCGGCGGAACAGTCCCACTCTTCGAGGGAGTGGACGGTGAAGTGCTCGCCATGCGGCAGGCACTCCAATCGCCAGAGAGCGCCGTACGGTGTCGGTGTGAAGTGCAGAAGATGGTCAGGAGTAGCTCCGTGGTCTGCGGTCATGACGTGACCTCCAATGCGTCGAACCACGGCTGCATGGTCTTGCGGCCCGACGTGTCGCCGTGGTAAGCGCACCACAGTTCGAGGACAAGTTCCCGCACCTCGGGGATCTGGACGAGCATCGACAGGTCAGACAGCGGGCCGTCGATGAACGCTTGCGCTGCGGGCAGGGCACTCGGGTGCTGATCCAGAGACTCGCCTGGCGGGTCATCGTCAATGCCGAGATGGGCGACGAGGTCGTAGTTGCCACGGTTGCGCCAGATCTCGGCGTCGATCACTTCGGCCAGCGTCGAGACGAGTGAAGCGGAGTGGTCTGCGCTCACTGGTCGGCCCGCCTCGCCGTGCGAACCACGTTCGCTATGTCTCGCATGGCTGCGTTGCAGGCGTCTGACAACGTCGAACCGTCGCCCAGGTACTCGACCTCTCGCTCGTCGCCTTGGTCGCCGTTCACGGTCACCAAATAGTCACCGTCGGCCCGTGGCTCAATCCAGTATTTCTCCAGGCTCATGACAACAACGCCTTGACCCATGAATCCAGCGTCTCCCACTCGTCTGTCCCGTGTTGCGGGTGCAAGGGGGAGAAGGTTGCCGCTGCGGACAGCGTTGCGAGGAGTTCGACAGCTTCCCGAACCTTCGGGATCTGAACGAGCACCGACGTGTCGTTGAGCGGGCCGTCGATGAGGTCGGATGCGATGTCGAGGGCGTCGTCTGATCCGACAGATGTGCAGTAATAGCCAGAGCCGACATATGACCCAGTGATGTCCTCGGCCAGCGTCGAGACGAGTGAAGCGGAGTGGTCTGCGTTACTCATGATGTTCTCCTTTTGTTGTTTCTCATTGGTTTCCCCTGTCTTCTCCTTCTTCTGCGTCAGCAAGCTTGCCGACATACCAACTCAACACAGGCGGGACAACCCACCCGAGGAAACGGTCGACGACACGGTTAACGAAACCTCTGACGAAAGGCCCGACGTTCACCAAGCCCATACGAGCACACCAGACTTCACAGCCAGCCCGACAGCAAACCCGACAGCCGAGACACCGATCAGCAGGCCGAGGGTGAACAGGTCGTCGTCGCCGTTGACGAACATCACAGCAGTCTTTCTTGACGCGGCAGGACAATAGCCTTCGAAGCCCACATGACTGCTTCTTCCAAATGTCGGATCGCCAAATCTTGTTCACGCGAATCTGGTGTCTCGCTGAGAATGGCGAGGCCGAACGATTTCGCTGCCGCTTTGATTCGTTCAACCTTCACCATCGAAGCGTTGCTGGGTGTGTGGGTGATGAGGGAAAGTTCGAGTTCGTTGGGGGTCATACTGGCAGCATTTCTGTTGTACCGTCGGTCCGAAGATGCAAGATCCCGATCGTGTTCGGGCCGCCGTGGTTGCGGGCCATGCTTTCCGTCTCGTAGGCGATACCGACGTACCCGTCGTGACAGACCGCCATGTACCGTTCCATGAAGACTGTAACCAACGTGTACCGCTCATCAATCACCGAACAGCGACGCGCCTCAGGAGGAGCCCCGTTGATGAACGAGTTTGAAAGACCGTAGGTGGACGTTTCTACGTTCACCCACACGACGGTGCGGTTGAGATGAGCGTATGCCAAGGAGGGGAGACACGTAATCGTGTCGCCCGCTTTGAACTTGGGCTTATACGGGACCAGCTCGTAGTTGTCGTCGATGAAGCCAACTCGGCACCTCGTCGTTCGCCCAGATAGTTGTTGGTGGTTGTCGTCCTGCATCCCCCGAAGCTCGTAGCGGGAACCCTGGAGGGTTGCCACCACGCCCAGAACTTCTAACCTTCGCGCGCCGCGGAGGTGGGCGGAGTGGTGGTTGATCGTGTCGCCCACCTTGAACTTGTGTTGAACAGTAACATTCATCTCGATAGTCGATGTGTACATAAAATCTCTCTTTTCGTAACAGTGTTCGGGATGGGGAAGGGGGAGCAGGCCCAGCACCTGCTCCCCCCGTTCTACATCAACCTTGACGCAGACTCAGCGAGGAGGCCAAAACGCCTTATCGTTCGGCTCCCCGTTCTTCTCCGCATCCTTCGGGGTAACAAAGTGCGGCTTATTCGTGCCAGCGATTCGGTCACGGTTGTCGAACACCCGAGTCACCCCAGCATGCGTTGCTGCCGTGATAAACCACTCGGGGAGCGGACCGTGCTGCTGACCCAGCACCTTGATGGTGCCGTTGCTTGCCGCATCTGCCGATGCGATCGTCGACTCCGACGACAACGACGCGATGATCGCCGCTTCGGTCGTCGTCCCACCACCAGCAGGCGCTGTCGGTGTCGCAGCCTTGGCTGCGGCCACCTCGTCAAAGAACGCTTCCTTCTGGTTGTACACCTCGAACATGAGTGTGTCGGTGTACTTGCGGAACAACTCGCCAAAGTCTCCGATACCCGCACGCTCGCCCGCTGCCGCTTCCTTCAAAGCGACCTGGGTGATGATGGAACGACCCGTGGGGTCGAGGGGATTGCTGTTGCTAGCCATTACGTGGCCTCTTTCTGCTTGTTCTCGCCGCACGGTGCGGCGAGATAGTGTGTCCAACCAAACCCCGCTTACGCAGGGTTCCAGCCGAACAGATCCATATCTGTCGTGACATGAGCGCCACGACACTGGTCGTAAAACGAACACCACCTCTTCGAGCAGAGATAGTTCCCTTCGTCGATCATCGGCCACGACCGTCCCAAACCGAGGTCGAGGAACACATCAACCCAAGTCTCCATGCGGCGCATCGCCCAGTCGCCGTGCGCTTGTGTGCGCTGCACCTCGACGATCTGCCCACGACACTTGTTCACCCGTTTGATCATCACGCCGAATCGGAACGGGACAGGCCACTGATAGTCGATGTCGTCACGGATGCCGCCGTTCACAGCGGCCAAAGCGTAAATGGCTGACTGCGTGTCCCACTTCTGCTTGTCCTTCTGCTTGTAGTCGGACCCCGAAGTCTTCCAGTCGACCAGCTCGTTGCACGCTGGAGCCAGGTCGGTGGTGCCTTGGATGTAAACATCCCAGCCTCGATGAGCGAACAACGGGACCGAAAACTTTACCTCAGTCTTGCAATCTTGCAAATCGAACTTTGGGGCCAAATCTTCAACCCATGCCCGCGCGCAACGCTGCGACAGTTCGATCATTTCGGTGATCGAAGACCGCTTCGTGAACCTGAACTCTTCGACGTTGATCGAATAAAAGTGGGCGACCGCTTCCTCGATCAGCGCAGGATCGGCGGCACCAAGGATGACTTGTTCGATGGCGTAGTGGGCTGCTGTCCCGATGATCGCTTCGTCGGTCGTAACCTCCAACTCGGGGGACACGATGGCAAGACGACCTTCCTCGGGGCAACGCTGCGCCGTGGATAGCCACGACTGGCGGAAGTAGATTCGCTTGTTGGTGTCGTCGATGATCATGTATGTTCATTCTACCTTGCTATTGACGATATCGGAAAGATGCGAGCCGCATCAGAGGAAGTAGTAGCCTCGGAGACGGTAAACCGCTGACCGTTGCAAACCGAGACGTTCAGCCATGCGACGATCCGACCACGTTTTGTGGTCCTGCAAAGCCCCTTCGACTTCGAGCCAGCGCAGCTCGTCCCACGACCAGCAAGCCGATGGCTTGCCGCTCGTCAACGCTTGCACCACGTCACGGAACGAAGCGTCGAACTGGGCGGGCGCGTCCAGGATTGATTCGCCGTCACGCAGCCACGCTTTCACCTGATCTTTCAGAAAGTAGACGACACGTTCGCCCTTCGGAGGGTTCTGGCGGCGATCGACCACATCTTTCGCTTCGGCTACCGAAGCCATCAGTTGCAGCAGGCCGCCAGGATCTTCGAGGCTGTCGTCACCAAAAGCGCGCAACACGTACTCGACGTATTCGCTGCCCATGAACTTTTCGACGTCCACTTCGACGGGCGAGGTGATCTTCACGTCGCACAAGCATTCTTCGGGATGGATGGCGGTGCCGCAGTTTAGGATTGTCATTCAGATGTCACTCTTTCCAGCGAGTAGGGCGTATCGAACATTGTACTTTGGGGGTGTAACAGAGATAGACCGCAACGAAGCCTTGGGGGCTTCGTCGCTCTATGCGGACACAGAAGGGGCTCAGCGGACTTGGGGTCTGAGCGGTCTGTGTCCGCCTAGCTGTCTTGCAGCGCAGCGGCGTAACGCTAGTGGAGGCCGCAAGCTGCACAAGCCTGGTGGCTTGCTTGCTTGCTCTATCAGTCTGTCTACTGTTTGTCTGTCTTGGGGTTGTATTCTAGCACATCCGTGTTTTGGACATGCGAGCCAGTGTTTTTGTGGTTTGACCAGGGGTTTTATGGCTCAAGGTTTTGCCACTGTCGGTGGTTGAGCTAACCCTTTTGTCACCCTACAACATGTTGGCTGTCGTCTGTCAACTGCTGTTCAGCCATTGGCCTGAGCCTTCCTGTCTAGTCCTCTTTGCAAATAGCCCGATATTGACATGTAGCCGCGTGTTGTGTCGAACGACTCGTGCCCCATCAGGTTCTGGATGACCGCTGGCTCGACGCCAGCCCTGAAAAAGTTTGTGCAAGCCGAGTGGCGCAAACGGTGCGGGCCGAAACGTTCGAGTCCTGCTGCGTCGCAAAGCTTCCACAATCTTTTTGTCAGTCGGTTCCCGTCCAGGTCGGGTTGTCCAGTCTCAGCGTAGACCGATAGGTATCGCTCGCCGCTGCGTTGCTCGGATGTTTCTTCCAATAGTTGAACCCATTCGGTCCACCCTTCGGTGAGCCAGGGAAGTTCGCCCGACAGCCACTGGCACACCGCCTGGTATTCGATCTGTCGGATCTTGCCACGTTTGCGTTCGAAACGGATCTGTTGCAACTCGGGCAACACACCTTCGGGGCGTGTCGTCACAATCTCGTACCGCCGCCGCCCCAGCCAGTAAGCGTCCCCCAACCACAAGCGGTCATCGGGGCACAAGTCGCTGCCCCATAGGGCGCGCCACTGCGTGTCTGCGATCGGGTTCGGGACACTGTCGGGCTGCGACGGTGTCACCAAATCCAAATGGCCTGTAATCGGGATGTGTTTGCGGGCCACGCACCAGTCCAAAAACTTTTTGGTTGCCACCATCGACGCTCGTGCGGTTGCCGCTGACGGCATCCCGCCGTTACGCAACGTTCGCCACCCGAAAGCCTCGATGTCGTCAGGTTCCAGACCTTCCAATGTGAGCTGGTTGTGTTCGCACCAGCGGACGAAGTGTTTGAGTGCGTGTCGGTATGTTTGTACCGTGAGGGGGCGACGGTTCCGTCGTTCCAACAGGAACGTCAGGTATTCGTCGACCAGGGTTTGGATGTTGGTTGATGTTGTTTGCATGATGTCCCCCATTTCTGGCCCTATCTTGGTTGGGGAGTTTCACGCTACCCCACTCTTCTCGTCACGGAATCGTTCGGTGGCTTCTTTGAGGGACAGCGCCTGGGATCGCATTCGGACCCAGTTGGCGGTGGTGTTGAGGTGGTTTTGGCTGGCTCGCAGCGGCCCTCCTGGTCCTGCGTATTGTTCGCTGAACCATTGTAGTTCCTTGTGGAGTGCGTCTAGTCTGCTGATCATTGCTGTTTTCTCTTTCTGTCCGACGTGGGCTCTGCTGGCTGGGCATTGGGTGCGGGCGGTCCCGTCGAGGACCGCTTGTTGGGGGACTCGGATGACGCATTCGTCGCAGTCTGCGACCACTTCGATCATGTCGTCTTCGTCTTTACGCATGTGTGAGTGTCCGTCGTCAACACGGTGCATTGGTACAGGGTTGTGATGGAGTTCACCGTTGAACCTGAATGTTGCGTTGATTTCGTATGGTCGGGTTACAGCCCCGAGTGCTGTTGCTCTCATTCAGTCCTCTGGTTTAAGGTCGACGGTCTGCTTGTTGATGCATTGGTGTCCGACGGCGTGTACGGTTTTGGGTTGCCAGTCGTGATGGTCGCAGCCTTTGCGTTTGCACACCCATTTGCGGTCGTTGACGGAGCGTGGCTTTTTACTCACTGTCGGGGAACCATTCCTGTCGTTTCGCTTCTTGCAGTTCGCTGATGGATTCGTCGAGCGCCATCCATTCTTCCCGTAGCTGGGTTTGCCGTTTCGGGTTGGGCTGTCGGTCGAGGTCAAGCTCAACCTTTTGGGCTGATTGCCCTAACGATTTGAGCATCGCTGTTGCCGCAGCCGCTGAGATGGTGATGGTGATTTCGTTTACCATTGTTGTCACATGTGCCTTTCGATGAGGTTTGCGATTTGTTTGAACGTTTGGGCCTGGCCGTTCACTCCGTCGTTGCGGTCGAGCAACCAGTCGACATCACCGAGCCGAGCCCACCGTTGGACGGTTGCGCTGGGCTCGGAACCTTGTTCGGCGTAGGTGGCGATCGCCCCGTCTTTTACGGCCAACTCGCAGAGTACCCCGAGACAGCAGTGCGCCACCCGCTCCCCGCTGCCGTCGATGTAGGCGAGTTGACCGCGGCCTTGCACGTAGTCGCCGCTGCGTAGAGCTTCGAGCCACAGTTGCTTGACCTTCGGGTCGAGTTTCAGGTTGGTGGGGTTAATTGTTTCGAACATCAGTTCCTCTTTCTGGTTGCTTGTTGCTTGTTGGGTTCGGGTGGGGCAAAGTTTGCAACCTTGCAAACTCTACCCCACCCTAGAATAGGCCAGAAGGTAGCCTAAAGCCTGGTCAGACGGTAGCGAACGCTTCCATCGCTCGCTGGCCCATCGGGTAACCGCCCGTCAACAGACGGGTCACACGCTGCTCGTCACGGCTCTTAGAACAGCGACCACGATGC
>Ga0307980_1001044_pt1 | contig 11572 bp, 11 predicted proteins | sample OrgLakmetage1060_FD_201817 | JGI IMG/M metagenome (GOLD analysis project Ga0307980, IMG submission 201817) | Saline water microbial communities from Organic Lake, Antarctica - #1060 | ecosystem: Environmental > Aquatic > Non-marine Saline and Alkaline > Saline | place: Antarctica: Organic Lake... | reverse complement strand
GGGACTCTACAGACCCCTCACCAAGACTTATGGCAATTCCCTCAAACACATCGTCAAAAGCTTCAAAATACTTAGTCATCAAATCATCGCTATGGGCAGTAGAGGAATTAAAAGAGGATGATGCCAGCATTCCGCGGCTAAGCATTTCCTGCGTAAATAGAGTTTTCACCGCGTTCCAATTTGGAACCTCCAAGAAAAACCCCGCAAGGGCATCGAGGCCCTGGACGCGAGCAGGCAGGCCTAAGTCCGAAAAAGTCTTTCGCCAGTGCTTTTTTATCGCCGCCCCATTGGAACTTGTCGCTTCCCAGCTCTTTTGTGTCTCCATCTCCGCCAGCGTCGCAAGAGCGGCCACAGGACCTAGTCTCTCTGTCCAAAAAGTACTGCTGATAAAGGTCCCCTGGGCTGCCTGCATAACTTCGCCAGTGCCAATCACTGCAGTTATTGCAAATCCGTTTCCCAGTGCTTTCCCAAACATGGCAATATCTGGATCTACTCCATAATTGAGATGTAAACCGCCGAAACTTTCCCTGAAGCCAGAAGTACACTCGTCAAAAATTAAGAGTGTTCCCAATTTCGTGCAGAGTTCTCTAACTGACTCCAAAAACCCCTCATTCGGTCCAAGGTTTCTGGATACCTCCATTTTAACGGCCGCGAACTCACCCGACATTAGAAGTTTTCTGAGGCCCTCTAAATCGTTATACTCGAATGGAACCGTTGTGCCGGCTAACGCCCTAGGTACCCCAGAGGGCTCCAACCCAGGCAATAAATGCCCGTCAAGATTCGAGTCCAAAGACAAATTTGCCGACAGGTACCAATCGTGCCAACCGTGGTATCCACAGATGGCGACCTTATCCCTACCGGTCTTAGCCCTCGCAATTCTGATTGCGATTGCGTTCGCCTCGCCGCCCGACCTCGCGAACCTAGCCATGTCCGCCCATGAGTGCAAAGCGATGAGCCGCTCGGCTAGCTCAACTTCAGCCGGGGAATTAAGGGTAGACATTACCCCTTCGGTTACCGCCTCCTTCACTGCATCATCGACAGATCGCACACCGTACCCCAAACTACAAGCCCCGACAGACATCGATGAAAAATCAAGAAATTTACGACCATCGAGATCGGTGATTTCAATTCCCTTGGCCTTCGAGTAATAGGATGGCCACTTTTCCGGAAGGAACATCTCTGCCCTCTTTGACAAAAGCATCCCCCCGCCAGGAATTATTTCCTTAGCTCTACTCCAAAGCTTCTCTCCCTTGCCCATTTTCAACCCCTCGTTTCGCTCTCTAGATGAGACCACACCAGTAAATCCCGATTTTAGAATTGTTTTCCAAGTCATAATTTCGAAACCTAGTGGCAAATTGGCATCGAGCTGCCTCAAATCGTCCTCGTAGTCTACCGTCCATCGTAAGTGGGACAAGTTAGAGTCATGCTGGGCATTGCAAGTGATAAATTCCCCAGATTCGCGCAAGTCATAAGTGACGTGCTCCATCCCCAGCGGAGTCTGAAAAAGCTCTCTCGCTGTCAAAAGGGACGCCCGAGAAAATACTTCGACATCCAGCCCGTCTGGGTAAGTTGGGACTAAAGAATTAGAAATATAGTCGAAATCTGAGACTAGAAACCTGTCGACCAAGGAATCTACTATCTCCCAATCTATTAGAGGACAGTCCGCAGTTACTCTCACAATCAAATCTGCACCCACGCTCTCAGCACAACCAATAAACCTTTGCTGAACATCATTCAAAGACCCCCTGAAGATATTTGCCCCCATTCTGTCCAGCTGAATGAAAAGCTCATCATCTGAATGTTCGTCCGAAATGGCAAAGACAACCAGATCGATAGATTTCGACCTAGACAGCCTTTGACCAATAATTTCAACCAAACTCATGTTGTGAATCTTGTGAAGGACTTTACCCGGAAACCTGGAGGACGACATTCGGGCTTGAACAATAGCTACTGTCTTCATGATTTCCAGCTTCTCGGGTCGATGATTGAGGTCTTGTCGGTATGGCTCAGGCCCTCAAGAGACAAAGTCTCGTTATGGTCCCGAGTGGCTGAGATCAATTGCCGCACGTGTGACTCCTCATTAACTCCCACCACGACCCCTTGAACTGCAGTTGACTCAATCGCAAAGCGCAAGGCCAACTCGAATCTCGAAATTCCTCTCTCCTTAGCTGCAAGTGAGTACTCCGAAATTAGGGGTTGCAATTCCTTGAATTGGCCTGGCAAGCTCTCCTCGTTACTGAGAAGCAGGCCTTGCAGGAATACCGAACGAGCTTGCAGGCCGATGCCTGCACCAAGCAATCTGCTCAGTAGCATTTCATTTAGGAACCTTCTATCAGCAAGATTTACTGGAGCCTGCATGTAGTCTGGCGTCGCTATTTTCATTATGGAATATGCGTCGTCGGGGCTGTAAACTGAAATTCCCCAAGTTCTGATTAAGCCCTCCTCTCTCAATCTAGACATAAAGACCAAAGCACGGGTTGAGTTGTCTAAAAATGATTGCGCAGAATGAAACGTTAAGCCCTTAACCGCCGGCACTCCAAGGCGTTTGAGTGACACTTGAAACTGCGCGTAGGCAACATCAGAACCTCGAGCCCATGTCGACGGGTCAATCTTTGTATGAACGTCGAATGGTGAGATGTCGGAGCGACCAAGGACCATCTCAGAATCCCCGTAGGCCGGAGCCGTATCTATGCCCTTGATTCCGGCGTCAAGAGCGAGCCTTAGGATTTTTACTGAATCGCCCTTTTGGACCTGAGTTGAGTTTAGGAACCCGTAGCTATTCCCCCAAGAAGCTGTGCCCAATAGAACCTTATGCCTATGAGTTTTTTGAGTATCGGACATTAAATTTACTCCTAAAGATGCCCCCGTGGGCCTGGGTAAACAAGCGGTTGAGCTGACAATAATCAATCCGATCCATAAAACTAACTCCACTCAGTTTTGGACTACTTTATAAAAGCATTTTGATGGAGTTTCTCCTCGTAGACCTACCCCACATCTATAAACCGCAAGCCGTCTCCCCGAGCTAAGTTTCTAGAAGCCCTCTTGCCGATTACATCGGGAAAGAACTTAGGGGCCAAACCTATGCTGGGGCGCAGTGTGGCTATGTTGCTCTCGGTAAAAATCTCGCCCTCCCCTATGTCTTTCACAACAATAATCGAAGGTCTGTGGGCTCTGGACTGGGCCTCTGACTCCAGTCCCCAAGAGTCTCGATGACCAATTGAGCTAGCGACCTCTTTGCCTAGTCGGACTAGGTCAAGCATCTCGCTTGGGGTTGAACTAAAACCAGAGTCGATGCCACCGTCGTTGCGTGCCATACAAATGTGCTTTTCGATAACCGTTGCACCCAACGCGATTGCGGCTAGTGCAACATGATGTCCAATTGTGTGGTCGGACAAGCCGACTTTGCAAGCGAATTTTTCGCGAAGAAATGGAATTCGCGCCAAATTGGCCTGATCTGGCGATGCCGGGTAATCACTCGTACAGACCAAAAGAGTCATGTCTCGGCATCCGGCCAGTCTCGCTGCTTCTACCGCTTCCTCAACCTCCAATAGTGATGCGGTCCCGGTCGAAATAATAAGCGGTTTACCCATCGATGCAACGTAACTAATCAAGGGCAAATCGACAATCTCCATTGAGGCCACCTTATAAAGCGCCACCCCCAGACCCTCTAAAAAATCAACCGCCACCTCGTCAAAGGGCGTACTAAAAGGAACCATACCGAGCTCTCGGGAGAGCTTGAAGATTTCAGCGTGCCACGCGTAGGGAGTCTGAGCTTTTTCATAAAGCTCGTAAAGGCTTTTTCCAGCCCATAGCTGGTGAGAGTCATTTACTTTAAAAGCGGGCTTGTCAATATTGAGAGTAATCGAGTCCGGGGTATAAGTCTGAACTTTCAAATGACTAACTCCAGCTTCAGACGCAGCAATCACGAGGTCTAAAGCACTTTCAAGACTACCGTTATGGTTTCCAGAGATTTCAGCTATGAACATGGTAGACATTACATTCCTTCTGGCCTGGGACGTCATGTTATTTCGATTTCGGCTTGATTACCCAATTGAACTAAAAGTACATTAAGATTACAATATTTTAGAGGACGCAGGGAATCCGTTTCTATTAAATCAAAGAACTTAAAGCAAAAGCTAGGTCCTTTACTTTTGACTATTTGTCAAAATCAAGTCGGATTTTAGCTAGGCGAGAGCGAAAGGAGCTCACGGCAAAATTGTGTGTGTATCGGCCGGACCTCTAACTTGCCTCACCTCGACATTGGCACGTTCAAATCTAGCGACGGCCTTAGTCCCCCAGAAGGCCTCCTGAATAGAACAGGATAGCGGATTCAACCCAACCTGAGCTGATGCCGACGATGCTCCTCCAGAACGTGCATTCACCTCGATAATGCTAAGACGCCCTTGGTGAAGTATGGCTTGCATGACAATAGCCCCTCGGATTCCCAGATCACGGCCAAGCGCGCTAAGAATCTCATTGATTTCAGGCTCATTCTCGACGCTTCTAAAAGTTGTTGTCACTTGGCTCTCCCCGTTTCTAACGACATCCCTTCTCCGTAAAACAAAACCATGAACCTCTCCATGCGAATTAAGCCATGCATCGACACTAATTTCCGGCCCGAAAATAAATGGTTGAAAAATCGGGGACTCCAATTTCTCCGACAACTCCTTCAGCTCATTGCGAGGTCTGTTAATGTATAAGCCTACCGATCCAGACCCGAACCGTTCCTTTAGGACTACACCCTCACTCTCTATGGCAGAAATCGACAGAAAACTAGGAATAAAAGGTAGGCCCCTTCCTATTCCCCACTCCGAAAACTTTAATTTGTCCAAGCATGTTTTAACCGCATCCGGAGCCGATACGGCAACCTTGATCCCATGATTTTCGAACCTAGTCCGATTCTCAGCCCAGAAAATTAGCTCCCCATCCCTTGTTGGAATGACCAGACCGACATTTCTGTCCAAGCATCCTTGCAGAATTTCCGCGAACTTATCATCGATGGTCTCGGGCATAGCCCAGAACTCGCAGCCAAAAAAGCTGCTGAGGGCTAAGTTATCGGTGTCCCCAGCCAGAAGCCCCAATTCGGGAGACGAACTTATGCAGTCTTCAACAAGACGAATCAACGAGATTTTCGAAGATGCAGAAGAAATAAGCACTTTTTTGAGGCCAGTGGAACTCACCCTTTTTCTCTCTCTCGTTTTTCAGACTGCTCGTACGTTATGATTTCGGAAATTGCGTCTTCAATCGTGTATTCAGGTACCCAATTAACCGATTCACGCAACAGCTTGGTGTCCGCCTCCGACTTCTCTATCGCGACACCTGAGAAGCGCTCAGTCATCTTGGCGTTCGGAAAATGACTTCGGAGAATCGCGCACACCTCTCGAATCGACCTTGCAGAACCAGTTCCGAGGTTGACAACGCTCGGGGGGTTTAACTCCTCCAAAATCCTCAAAAGTCCCTCTGCGGAGTCCCTCGAAAAAATGTAGTCAAACATTCCATCTTGGGAATAGACTGAGATTTCTTCTTCCAAGAGTAGTGACTGAACCCAACGAGAAATTACATCACGAGATCCACAGCCATATCCTCTAAAAATTCTCACAGAGCAAATGGCAAATTTGACTTCGCTAAATCTTTGTAAATATTCTAGTTCTAATTCATGAAAATATTTTGCAGAACCGATCAAATTTCGTGGACGTATGGGGTCTAGTTCACTCAGCCTTTTGGGACCTCTCTCTTCATCTGCGCCGAGGTAAAAAGCCGAATCATAGACGAGATAAGACGATGCAAATAGCACTTTTCTCATAGAGGGCAGGTTTTGGCAGATTGTTAGCAAGTGATGACTTAACCTCACGTTGTTGTCGTAATTCTCGGACCAGAAGTCCAGGGACTCCTCGGACCTTTCAAACGTCGCCGCCAAGTGGACAAAAATTTCGGGCTTGAATGACTCGAGCACTTGAATGTTGACTTCGTTTAAGTCCCCTTGGCAATACTCAACAGAAGGATCAAAGTATTCTGGGCGAGGCTTAATGTCTCCCGCCAGAACGACGTGACCACGGGAGACCAGTTTCATCACGAGTTCTCGTCCGATAACTCCTGCGGCGCCGCTCACAAATACCCGACTCAGAGAACACCTCCCAGGACTTTATCCTCCCTAAGAATCCCATGCAGAATTGAATCCATAGAAACCCCCTCTATCCAGACATGACCTCGAAGGCGTCCTTCCCTCACGAAAAAATTCTGCTCTAGAATTTCCATATGATCTCCCCTGTTTTCGAAAGTCTCGGTAGATAGCTTGTTGATTTTCAGACGCAGAAAAGCTAGGTCAGTAATCACGCTCAAAAAAGCACTGAAAATTTCCCTTTTTAGCTCGAAGTTTTTCTCGATTTCGGGCCTGAGTAAAAAGGATACTTCACCTCTTAGGTGTTCCCACGCAATGTGGACAACTCCGCCGTACCCAACGACCTGACCTTTGAACTCCAAAAGGTAAATGACTTGACTCGGTTTCAGGTCTTGAGTATGCGGCCAAACGACAGTTTCAAAATACTTCACCTGGTCGCGAGAGGACAGCTCTTCCCTTTGTCGAAGAACACTCATCTGAGAGTTTCTCCACACCCTTATGCCCTCGATGTCGGACCTGCCTATTGGAAGAAGGCTAAGGCCAGAACTCGAGATAGGGTCATCTCCGGAGAAAGCCATTTTTCCCCTCTTGTTTTAGGTGTAAAATTTGGTTAAACACAAGCTTACTTTGAGAAAGATGTTGTATGGGGCTAAATATAGAGGGAAAAAGCCATGGGATCTAAAGTCCTACTTGTGCTAGACCTCGATGACACCCTTTATCCTGAAATCGCATTTGTTGAGAGTGGATTTAGGGCCGTGGCTTCTCACTTGCAAAAGCACTCAGGAATATCGAAGTCGGAGTCAACGAGCTTCATGATGGAGGATCTTCGACAGTTCGGTCGTGGCAAAGTCTTTGATCGACTCAAGGCTTCGTTCTCGGTACCGGAAGTTACGGTTCGCGAGATGGTTTCAATTTACAGGTCGCATTTGCCCGAGATATGTCTGTTCCCCGAGGCGCTCAATTTGCTCCGAGATCTTCCCAGCATTATTTCTAAGAAGCCTTATTTAGTAACGGACGGTAACCCCAGGGTTCAGAGGTCGAAGATTCAAGCATTGAAGCTATCTCAGTTTTTTGAGCGCACCTATTGTTCTCGTGATTTCGGAATGGCAGCGGAGAAGCCAAGCACGCAAGTTTTTGAACACATAGCGAAGAGAGAAGGCGTCGACTTTGCTGCCATCACATACGTTGGGGACGACCCCAGCAAAGACTTTCATGGAGTTATGGCAGCTGGGGGCAGGGCCATACGTGTTAGAACCGGTCGATTTGCCTCAGTGGAGCTAGAGGATATTGTTGCACCCGAAATAGATTTGCCTTCCTTAGCCCACTTGTCCAAAATACTCAGGGACCTGACCGACTGAAATTTTCGACCGAGTTCGGCCGTTTTTTATGCCTTTCCTGTCTTGCTGCGCAAATCGAAACCGTCTAAGTGATCAATGCGGATGCAGAAAGGCGCTTTTCTAATGCTGGAAATAATTGAAGTGTCAGGTGCAGACACCTGCCACGTCAAAGCGGGGCCGAAAATCACGTTTCAACTCTAACCTCGGACTCCGAATACAATTTAGTCGCGTCGATGTAAGGCTGCAGGCGCATGTCTCTCCTGGTTCTTGAGAGTTGAAGTGTGTAGAATCTAACTAACGACGAGCAAAAGGGTCCCGAAATTATTCCTTACGGCAGGCAAGAAATTGATGAACTGGACAAAGAGGCAGTTCTAAATGTGCTGAGTTCTGACTTCCTCACGCAAGGCCCCCAAGTACCTGCCTTCGAAGAAGAACTAAGCAAAAGAGTTGGGGCTGCTCACTGTGTCGCGATGAACAGCGCAACCTCTGCTTTACATGCGGCCTGCTTGGCTCTTGGAGTTGGGTCTGGTGACAGCGTTTGGACCTCCGCGATCTCCTTTGTCGCGTCAGCAAACTGCGGCATCTACTGCGGGGCTGAGATTGAGTTTGTTGATGTAGTTGAAAATACTGGAAACATGTCAATTCCGGACCTTCAGAAAAAACTTGAGTTAGCCGAGTCTCTTGGAAAACTTCCAAAAGTGGTCATTCCAGTTCACTTCGCCGGACAGCCAGTCAACATGCCGGCTATTGCGGAACTCAGCAAGAAGTATGGTTTCAAGGTCATTGAAGATGCATCCCACGCTCTTGGTGCAACTTACGAAGGCGAGCCTGTGGGTAGTTGCCTCTACTCCGATATCACAGTCTTCAGCTTCCACCCGGTTAAGATGATTACGACGGGAGAAGGCGGTGCAGCTATCACTAATTCCCTAGAATTGTGTGCTCGACTTCAGCGCATTCGTAGCCATGGAATAACAAGAGACCCGAACTCCATACAAATCCCATTTGAGGGCGATTGGTTTTATGACCAAATAGAAATAGGTTTCAACTATCGGATGACCGATCTTTACGCCGCTCTGGGCAGGTCCCAGCTCAAAAGGCTCGATGATTTCATCGAGCGCAGGCGGAAGGTTGCAGAGCAGTATTCTTCTTTATTTGAAAACAGCGCTCATGGGACCTTGGCTCAAGACCCTAAAGGCATGAGTTCGTGGCATTTGTTCGTAACGCTGATTGCACAGCCGAGTCAACGCAAATTGATTTTCGACAAATTGAGACAAGAGGGCATTCTAGTTAACGTGCACTACCGTCCAATTTACCGACAAACTTTCTATGCAGAGATGGACAAATACGATCCATCTGACTTCCCTGGCGCCGAGTCCTACTACGAGCGGGCGATATCTTTGCCGATTTTTCCCGCGCTTTCAAAGGGGAATGTCTCCATTGTCTTTAATTATCTTGAGAGTGGGCCTGGCTACCAAAACATCTTCTGAGCCGAACTGTCAGACTGCGGAGCTTCTGACAGAAGAAGTCCCTTTCCGAAACGCGGGGCTGATAACTTGATTTCCTGAATATCCGGCTATGGCAGGGTAGAGGACGAAGCTCTCCAAAAGCCAGATTGTGTTTGTAATTTACGATCGATTGAACTAAGCGATGGATTTCTTGGAAAAAAAGGGGCGAGCTCTTAGGCGTGAAATTTCTTGCGAAAAACGGCCCTACGGGTATTGAATCCAAATGTTTTTTTTCGTCAAGATTTCGATAACAGTGCCCAAGGTAGAAAGGCGAGAGACCATCAGCACTTTTACTTGACATTGGGCGACAATCTGGCAGATTGGCACAACGCGACAGCCGACTTGACAAGCCAAATCTACCCCCAGTTGTTGGAGGGTTTTCGAGAAATTTTTGTTACTTGCGGCTATGGGGTCATTAGTTACAGGCAAGCTGAGGTTCTAGTGGGCGGCCTAGCAAAATCGATGTCTCAAAGAATCGCTGGGGCCACGCAGCAAGTGAAATTGTTAGGCGACTCCTACTAGATGAATGGTTCGCCAATTGAGGAATTTTATTTATTCAGCGTAGCGACACCTGAAAGCACAGACGACTCTTATATTTTCTTGGCCTCCGAGGAAATCGGCTCTTTAATTGAGACGCTCGCTGTCCGCCGTCATTTCGAATTGCCGAGTAGAGCTCGTCTAACTACGAAGAGTTCCTATGCGCATCTGGAATCAGACGAAAATAAAGCTAGAAAATCTGTGATGACTCAGGTTTATCTAAATGTGCAGAAGTAACTTTCGGCGAGATCGTCAAATAACTCGGTTTTCATTGTTGCAAGTTATCTTGGGAGAGGTAAGGAAGATATTTTTGTCCCTCTTTTTAGGGCAAACCCCTTCTCTTCTCGAGGTGCGGCCACCATTGGAAATGGCACATTATGTCGCGAGCAGAGAATCTCTTCTTTTGGAACGTGATTCAACGAGAGTAGAGGCACTTTTCCTGATGAAGGTGCTTGCTCCCTGGTCCTTGACTGAAGGCTTCGGTGCAACCTTAGAAAGGGCTTATTCCTTAGGGTTCGCCAGAAACTTATCTGTTATTTTTACCTCCAATAGCTTTGACACTGATGACGAAATCAAGGTGCACCTTGTAGAGGCTCTGCCGTCAGCCGCCTACGTGGTGGGACAGCATCGGAACAACTACGGCATATCCAAGACGACAGAGATCTGCCCAGAACGGAATGCGTCCGACCTCTTTCTTAGTTGGGGATGGGGCGGGGAAGCAGATGGCATTCATGCTTTTGGTCAAATAAAGCCAGCCTTGAAGGGCAAATAGCCAAGCAATGTAAGAGGTGTCACTTTATTCTTGCGAGATGAATTTGACTTCCTCCTACAGACAGATATGCATGAACTAAACCGTCGATACTGTAAGAGGGCAGAGCAACTTTGCTCTTACTTGAATGACCTTCAGATCACCACTCATTTTCGACTCCACACTTTTTACTTCTTCATCTACGAAAAATTTTCTGGAAAAGGCGATTTAAAAATGCCGTTCGTCGCGATTTCTGGGGACAGGCCTTCCATGAGGAAGCTTCTTGCCTCCGGCATGGGGATTGTTTTCGGCTACGACTCGACAGGGATGCTAGAGGTTGGGACCGCGGGTATTCTATTCTTCCTCTTCGCGCCAGATGGACTGGGGCTCGTGCGGCAAGAATACCGGGCAAATTACGACTCCCTGAGGTCCGCTGGTCTCCTGTCCGAAGACCCTGACAAGGCGGCGCAACTTATTTCGATTTGGCTTTCTGCAACTCCACTAGAAAGAAAAACACAACTTGAAGCCTTAAAAACTTTCACGAAGGGAATTGCACGCAGCCCTAAAAATAAACTGCGCGAGTTGAGGAAAATCCTCAAAAATGTCGACGAATATGTCGCTCACACAGGACTCGAAGAACAGACGGAAGGATAATAACTATCTATGGGGTCTCGATGGTTTTATCGTAAATAAAACCGACTGTTGCAGCATTCGCTTTTGCTCGATATTAAGGTACGAGAATTTCTATGGGCCACTCCCAAATCGGGACCGCAGCTGACAGGGGCTGGGAGCGAATCATGATTGCATTCTGTCGAAATTCGGGCAGCGTTGTGTGCAGCGCTGAGATTATTTCCGCCATAGACTAGCCGTTCTAGTTTATTTGTCTTCTTTGTGAGTATCGGAGGGTTGACCAGTGCTTCACATTCTTGATTGCACCATGCGAGATGGTGGCTACTACAACGATTGGGATTTCTCCCCGGAATTTGTAACAGACTACCTATCGCTCATGAGCGAACTTGGGGTGACTCACGTAGAGCTGGGGTTTAGGTTTTTTAAGTCCCAAAGCCACTCGGGTCCTTGGGCTTATACCCCTGACGCTCTGGTGGGGATGAACCAAGGCTCAAGAGGCTTGAGCCTTGGTGTTATGGCCAACCTTGGGGAGCTAATTGACGCCTCTGAATCGACCCTCCGAAGAATGTTTCCGAAGTCGCCCGTCGTAAGTTTCGTTCGAATCGCATGCCACTTTGAAGAGTTGGAGCATCTTCCGCCCTTGGTTCGGTTTCTAGTTCAGCAAGGTTTTCAAGTCGGAGTTAATCTCATGCAAGTT
>Ga0307980_1001042_pt1 | contig 11581 bp, 13 predicted proteins | sample OrgLakmetage1060_FD_201817 | JGI IMG/M metagenome (GOLD analysis project Ga0307980, IMG submission 201817) | Saline water microbial communities from Organic Lake, Antarctica - #1060 | ecosystem: Environmental > Aquatic > Non-marine Saline and Alkaline > Saline | place: Antarctica: Organic Lake... | reverse complement strand
CCTTCTACGTCGTCAATCACGTCTCGTCTATTTTGGGCCGGGTTATCCGACCACCTATCAGGGTTGTGGTTTTTGAGTATCCATTTCGCCGCGCGGTCGGGTAGCTCGCCTCGCAACATGCGTTGCACAATGGATAGCTCGAACATACCCAGGGCGCGCAAAAGCTCTTTGCCGAAGTGAAGGTATGGCTCCTCCCCATCTTCGGCTCTTGCGAGCCAATCGTAGAACACCCGCTTAGGCAGACCTGTGATTTCGCACGCCGTCGTCGCTCGAGCTCCTGAGATAATCAACTCGCAGAAATCACGGGTGAACTCAGGCGAGCAGTAGTAGGTTTCCTGCCCGGTACCCATCGCGACCTTTTGAATCTGCCTCAGCACGAGGTGTTCGTCGATGCCTAAGTCTTCCGGGAAAAGAGCCGCGCGGAGTTTGCGCCGGCGCGCAATCTGAATTCCCGACCCTCTTTTATCCCCAAGAGCCTCCCTCGCTTCTAAGTAGCCTTTACCGCTCATTGTATATGTACCTTTTTTCTTGAAACATATTTCTGGTTCTGGTATCTCTTGTTCCCAGACGGGTGAATGTCTCACCCTCTACAACCATAGCAGGAGTCACAACATGAGCACAAAGTACGAAGTCATGAGTCGGAATTCCCGCGTCCCCGACAGTCCTCCCTCCGATTCGATTACGCGTCTGATTCAGCACTACCCGGGTAGATGGTCGGGGGTTGAGCAATTGATTGTGATTCCCTCCAAAGCGGATCGGCTCGTTTTCGGGGACATCTTGTTCATGTCGTTTTTCAGGAAGGCGTTCGAGGTGTTTCGACACGACATCATTTTTGAATGTACCCTTGGGTCCGGCTTGCACAAAAGGGAACAACGGCTCGCGGCTCCGCTTGCCGATGATTTCAAAACCAACTGGCGTCACGACAAGGTGGATCTGAATGATATACGGGAGGCTCTTATGTACGCGTCGGAACGTATCCGTATCCTGGATTTCTTCGGTTGTGATTCGGTTGCCTCGGTCCCTATTCGCCGCCCGTTGGAGCGATTCGAGGTGAAACTTCAAGCCGTTATGACCTACCTCTACAATCAGCGTATTGAAGACGAATCAGGAGACCAATGATGCTGCCCCATCTCACCATGGGCGAAATCTCGACGCTCGTAAATGACCAGCCTGGTGTGTGTCACCTGCACGCCGTCTGGCACGAAGCTCGCCGCGTCGCGAACGAGAAGCTTAACACGTCTGTCAACATTTCCGATCTCCACGGTTACTTTGACGTTGACAAAAACCCCGTCGAAATCGTGGTGGAGGTTCCTACCCAGCGCGACGTGTACGCCTTGCGTCGACGGGTAAACGAACTCGGTTGGTACTCTATGTTCCAACTCCTAGGCATCGAAATATACGCTCGCATAAACCCTACCCGGTTGACGCCGGATCAACTCATTGAACGCTTACCCCAACCTCGAGGTTAACATGCTCCAGTTACACGAAAGTCACGTTGTCATTGACGACGATCTCTACCTCATGGGTCTCTTGTCTGAGGCTCGGACCGCCCGCTGGAAAGGCCAGTTCGGTCACGTCGACGTCTGGAAAACAGAAGGTTGCTTATGGTTCCACCACGAGCTTCTCGAGCGCGCGTTCGGTGTTCTTCTGCCTCCTGCCGGACAGCTCAAAGCTATCAAGACCAGCGACCCTCTCATGGATGTGCTCGAGAAACTGTTCGTGGGTGGCGTGCCGTGGGCTTGGTTGCGTGAGTTCGGTCTCTACACTATCGGGACCGTTAGCTAGCTCGAGAACACAATCCGAGGAGGAAATGAGAGGCCCGTAATACGTTACGGGTTTTCTTTTTTGTCAAAATCTCAGAAAAAATTTTTTACCCAGGCCAAACCCAACCTATATCACACCCAAACATATACAAACATAAACCCCTTTTAACGTTAAATTGCACCTATATAGGTAGTAATATATTGCGGGATAGTATTAACTACAAAAAGAAAAAATTTTGTATATGGGCTTGGGGCAGGGCTACTGTATCATAAAAGGGCGAGTTAGCATATAAAAAAGCATGAAAGCTCTTATATGCTAACTCGCCCCGGGGCGTCGGCTAGTTTTTATGTTAACGCGTCATATTAACATAACATGTTAACATAACATTTTGCCGTGAGGCAATTCATCCTATCTAGATCCGTAATTGGCTACCGATAAGATAATAAAGATTGAAGCCAGGCCAATAAAGAAATCTGTTCCCCCTTTATCGCAACCTGGAAAGAACGTAATAAAAAGCATTAGAACGAATGGGATATTGGTTTTAATCACTTAACGTAACTCCAAGGATACAAACCTCTAATGTTCTCATTGAAGTACTTGCCCACGCTATCTGCCCTAAGGATAGGGTAGTAGTGTTGCCCTGCCTCTATATATTTAGCCTCCTTACCTGTATTGAAAGTCACATGCAGATTGCCGCTCTTAACCTCAATCCCTTGTACCATGCTGGAACGCACGGGTGCCCAAGGCAGCAACCATGCCTTCTCTACAGTGACACAGGCTAATCCCTTAGCATCTATCGCCACAGTGCACTCAGGCAGGGTGCAGGTTGTGGAACTATACAGGCGTGATACATACACACCTTTCTCGAGCCTTTTAATTACTGCATTATATGTCTCTTTGCACTCAATGGCGCTAGATTCTGTGCCCAGGTGGGTGTTGAGTTTGTTAACCTCAATGTCGCACGCTTGTTTCAGGCTAAGCCTTTTTTGCAGGGCCCGCCTTAGAACATTTTTTGAGAACACACGTGTTAAAGCAATCATAACGTAATCCGGTTTCTGAGGGTTAAAATCAGTAGCCTAATGCCACTGCTCGCACGTTCCAGAAAAGCTTTGCTGGAGCGTGCTGGCAGTCTCATTAAGACCTTATGAGGCTGCAAGTGAGGTTGCGGGATTGATTTGGTTCACAATAACCATCTCCCGCACTGACTTGATCAATCAGAAACTCTCGAGACTCGAGGGCCCTAGAAATTTCATCTTTTGATGGTTCCTTAATGTGCCAGTTTTCCAGCTCAATCAATTGAGCAAGGCACGACCCAAAAGATTTAGATGCTCTGTCGTCAAAGCCCGGATTATCGGCCGAATAATATCCCATAAATCCCCACAAAATAGAGTTAACAACATCATTTAAGTAGGGTGACGATTCAACAATTGATTCAATCAAATCGGTTTTATGTTTAGCAGATTCTGCGGTATTTTGAAGAAAATCTTGACGCATAAAATCTTCAATATGCGATCCCCACATCTCTTGTTCAATTTCCGAATATGTCTCCTCGTTTAACAGAGGATAATCGAGAAGGCTTTTTTGTGATTCGTCAAAGAATTCGACGACTGCCGCGCAATTCGGATCAATTGCGAAACGACCGCCACCAGACGTGAACCTGAGTCTTTTCCAGATAGCGAAATGATCAGCGAAATCTTCTAATTCATAATTTATGACGGAAAGATTCGCTCGAGGGACTGACTCCCCCATTCGGCCATAATCCGAAGGTGTAAAATAGGCGCACAAATCGTCTGGCACCGCTAACCAACCACGGGTTTTAGTCGCGACCATCCGCACTCTATGATCCGTGCAATCGCATGAGCTCCACTTGCGGCTAACAACGGTTTTGCAAACCTCACACCGCCTCTCGAGCACGTCAAAATCAGTCCAATCAGAATCATCTAAAAGAGTTTTAGTGAACGATTTGCACTGTTCTATAAAGTCGATAGCCATAGCGTAATCCGGTTTCTAAGAGGTTTAAAATCAGCGGCCTAATGCCACTGCTCGCACGTTCCAGAGAAGCGGACAACGCCCGCTAGAACGTGCTGGCAGTCTCATTAACGACGGGTTATTTTCTTTTTAAGCGTTGTTTTAGCTATTCGGAAGGCGTTGCCGCCTAGGTGGTACTTCGTGCCGATCAATCGATGGCGAATGTCCGCTCCACCGGAACCCGGGATGTGCTCGCCAAAAAGGTCGAACAAAAAATCAGAGAAGTTGTCCGAAGCTTTATCGTATCCACAACCCGTTGTTTTCCTTTTGATTTCATCCTGACCCTCAAGCCAGGAGAGGGAGCAAACCTGCGCTCCGTGCGTGCCGCTGTTAACGGTCCAAAACTGTCTAAGTCTTGCGACTACTTCACCTCGATAAGTGACTTCCAACACAGCGAATGGTGTTGATTCCACTTTTGATCCTTTGATTTTCATGGCGTAATCCGGTTTCTAAGGGGGTTAATTTGGTCGGTAAGATCACAAAAGCTGTTGTGTCATTTTTATGATCTCATCCAGTTCCGCTGCGAGCTCGGTGTGTGAAATTGGGTATTCTAGGTCGTCCGTGAAGGCCCTCACAACCCAACCGGGGTGCAAAACGAAGACCGTTCCATATCCTGCGATATGACACGCTTCGTCGTCCGAGTTCGGCCAGCCGATCTGCTCCGCGCTGACTCCAGCGTCGGCCAGCTCGTTGGCTAGATGGTGAGCTGAGAGGTCTTCAATTGCGTCCTTGATTGCTTCGTTTGCTTCGTTTCGTGCGTCTGACATGTTGTGTCTCCGTGCCGTGTTTCGTTTCGTTTCGTGCGTCTGTGTTCGTTGACTCAGTGAGAAGATGCTACACGAAAAATAATTCAGGTCAAAGGAAAAACAGAATTATTTTTCGTTCCGGATCGCGTAGAACGCGGCTTGCATGATCGCCGTCGCTGACGCTTCGTTCTGCCCGTTAATGCCGATCAGATCATAGAGCGCGACGGCTTTCGAGGCTTCCGAGAGCGCGACAGGAAGAAAAACGCCGCCCATCTCTGCGTAATGCTTCGCGTTCAAAAGGTGGTGATTCGCGGCGGATTCGATTTCTTGTGTTGAGCGATTCATGTTTTCTCCGTGTCGTGTTTCGTTTCGTTTCGTGCGTCTGAGTGTTCGTTGACTCAGTGAGGACACTCTACACGAAAAATAATTCAGGTCAAAGGGAAACCGAATTATTTTTCGTGGGGTCATTAGGCTATCCACAATTCGAGTGAGAGAACAGCCGAGGCGATCGCTTGATTCTTTGTGGGAACTGGCAAAGCTTTTCGGGGATCGGGAAGAATGGACGCCTGTGCTGAAAGACTATCATGCGTGGCTCTAACGTCTTCAGCCTCGGCGATTACGAGCTCGATGAAAGATTCAGAAAAACCGTGGTCCAAATCGTAAGCCTCACACAAAATTTTCATCCAAAGACCGGGGTGCGAGAACTCTTTATTTTCACGGCGCTCGCAATGAGCGCCGAAGGCAGCTTTGGCGAGTGCGAGCATTGTCGGATCAGGTTGGCTCATTTCGTCCTCGTTTTGCGAGTGTTCGTTGACTCAGTGAGAACACGTTACCAGAAAAATAATTCAGGTCAAAGGGAAACCGAATTATTTTTCGTGTTTAGATCTTCGGACGCCAGGTGGCCCGACAACACAATGGCGGGCCACCGGTGAACCGTGAGCGACCTCGAGAAAAGTGTCTCAGGCGAACCGTGAGCGACCGTGAGTGATTTTTCGCCCTCGCGCACTTGAACGTCCGTCCGTGATTCCGGAGCGAACGAGAGAGCTTCTGAGAGCGCCTCACGAGACGATGCCATTGCATTACCTAGGCAGGTGTTCAGTACTGGGCAGATGTTCAGCACCTAGCCAGGTAGAGGGTGTTACCTGGGCAGGTGTTCAGTACTGGGCAGGTGTTCAGTACTGGGCAGGTGTTCAGTACTGGGCAGATGTTCAGTAGCAAGGTAGAGGGTGTTACCTGGGCAGGTGTTCAGTACTGGGCAGGTGTTCAGTACTGTGCAGGTGTTCAGTACTGCTTTTTTGTTCAGTAACACTTGCAACGCAAATTTTTCGGGCACGCAAATTTTGCACGAAAATTTTTCGCCTCGCGCGCTATGTGTACGCTACGCGCTATGTGTATGTGTGCGTGCACATTGGAATAGGCTATTGGAACTCAGAATTTTTGTCAGATTTTTGCAGACAATTGGAAAGTGAGAGAGCCTCCGAATTTTGACCTCAGTGTAGGGGGTTAAGTTGTTGAAATTATTAAAGATTTCCAGTTTTAGTGTAGGGGTAGTGTAGGGGGGGTACACACCATAACCCTTTGATATTGCTCCAGTTTCCAGCATTAGTGTAGGGTGTAGGGGGTCTTTAAAAAATAAATGTGTCCAGTAATATCCTACGGATTCTTTGTTTCTTAACCTTTACACCTCAACCCTAATACTCTCCGTACTATTTTTCTTATTAAATAAAAGTTTTAGCTCAAACCCCTACATCCCTACACTAGACCTCTTAACATACCGGAATTAAAAGAGAATACCAGTGTAACCCCCCCTACACTACCCCTACACACCTTGAAACAGATTACGGACAGTACCAGAAACAGGTTACCGGGCGTCCTCACCTCACCGGAAACAAGTTACCGATTACGAAGAAAACAAAAATCTAAAAAGTTGAATTTCAATTTCAATTTTCGTTTTCGATTTCGATTTTCGTTTTCGATTTTCGGTTTTCGATTTCGATTTTCAGAAAAAGTTTTCGTAACACATACACCTACACTACATCGGCGTCGGCGCATACAAAAAAGGACACCGAACGCGATGTCCGATGCCCTTGGAGCTCGGTCAACCTTACCCCCTAACGACGCCCGATTACGCCCTCGATACTCACAGCGAAGTAGGAGCCGTCAGATTTTCGGAACTTGGGGAAGCCCATCTGCTTCACGGTCATGGAGAACTCAGCATGGGTGATTGGGTTCACACCGTTCTTAGAGCACCAGACCTTGTAGGCTCGGTAGAGGTCGCTTGACTTGGTACCGTCGCTGGAGCGTTCCGCATAGCTCATGAAGTCCGTGATAGGGTCCACGGTATGTCTCCACTCTTTGAGCGTGCTGTGGTGGCCGTCAGGCAGTGTGTAGGAGCCGTGAGCACCGCGTGCTTTGAGTCGTTGATACCCTCGGTACGCCCAGGAGAAAATCTGGGTGCGCTCGAGAAGCAATTTTGAAATCAATGAGCGGTCGGGGTTATCGGGCACAGACTCGAACGGGACAATAACCCAACGCCGGAAAAACCCGCTCGAAACATCGCGAGATTTCACGAACAGGTTACCGGCAATGAGCCAACCTGCCTGGGGTCGGAACTGAAACGTATCGTTGTAGAGGTATTTCGCAGAAACCCACTCACCACTCACAGCTGACTTGAACTGAGCCGTTTGCCGGAAGTTGGTAACGTCCAGCTCGTACACAACATTCAAGCGTGAACCGATAAGAAGCCGCGCCTCATTAGGGTCGCCAACTTTCTGAGGTTGGATATGGGAGACGGTCTCGCGAGGCATGAGGGATTCAAAGACTTTCAGGCATGTTGATTTGCCGCTACCTCCAGGTCCTTTAAACAGCATGACCTTATCAAACCGGGTCGACTCGCCCATAAGAGCCGCGCCAAAGAATTCCTGAATGCAATCCTTTCGGGCTTCACGTTCGGGGCCGTCGCAATCCTTGAAACACGAATCGAGGAAAGCAAGGAACCGACGCGGCTCACCTTCGGGATCGAAATCGGCGTCAATCAGAAACCGGCAATGCTGGTCTTCCTCATGAGGTACGAGTCCAGTGGGGCCGAGGAACCCATTACGGAACGATGCACCCGGAACAATCTCAGGCCACGGATCGGATTTGCCAATCAGCCGGTAGCCGATTTTCTCGACGTTGTGGAGTTTGTTACTCGAGACACGGAAAGGTTTGTCGCCCACATACTCGCCGTTTAAGCGATTGACCTCCGACATAATGTAGTCGTCGTCGACCGTCGCCCACCGTCGCCCGTCGAATTGCCACACAGACCCCTCAGCACCCATAATGGAGCCAGACAGCGACAGGTTCCACAATGCCATTTCAGCAATATCGAGATCCGATGTCGACGCCGGCAACAGCATCCGATCGTGTTCGTCGATTACGGCCTCGGCTTCTACCTTCTCAGCATTCCAATCGTACTCTTCTTTAGCGAGCCAAATAATCGACGCCGAACGCTTGCCGCCATAACCCATCGGCTCAAACGAGAACCAGTGAGTGTTAAATGATTCTTCCCCCTCCCACTTATCACCAGATTTAGACCACTCGAGCGCAAGTTCACGCCCCCTGTCGTCGCCGTAATCACTGCGCAACGCAGCGAGGATACCGACCCAATCCGCATACTCGAGATCGGGGTCAATCGACATAAGTGCGTCTCGAGTCTTATTCAGGGGCGGGGGGATTTTACGCGCAAGTTCTCGCCGTGACCCATTTGACCCAGACGGGGCGTCGGTGCTCACAGGTGGCGTGTAGTTTGAGGCTCCCGCGAACGGGGTGTTTCGTACCAAATCAGATTCAGAATTGATTTCGGTTCCGTCTGGGGCGAACAGCGGGCAGGATTGACCCCACTTTGGCAACCACACCAGGTTACCTACACGTTTCGGTGTGGCGGATTTAGGGTATAGCTCAAGACCTTTCCGAACGAGAGGAGTAAGAAGTTCCCGTAAAAGGCCAGCGGGCACGAAACCCTCAAAGAGAATCCAAACGTGGTACCCGGTACCCGATCCGCTCACCTCCACCATCGGCTTGAAACCCAGCTCCACGACGAAATCGAGTACCTCGTCGAGAACGGCGTCGGGGTCGGCCACGCGGTCGGTATGGCCTTCACCGTCGATGTCGAAACACGCCCATCGGGTCATACCCTGGTTGTTGGGTGCGTAGCTTCCGACACGTTCCTCGCCCGCACGATGCGCGGCCAGGAGTTCATCGAGATTATCGTCGAGGTCCAGATGAAGAGGGTGAGGAACAAGCTTGTTGTCCTTTTCTATTTGGATTGCTACTATATCTGTGCGATTAAGGAAGGATCTGAGCATATGTATTGGTCCGTGTAATTATCTGTGCCGTGAGACATGTTATGCAATACTATCTGAAACGCAACATCCAAGAGATTTTCAAAAAAGGCGATATCGTTCGGGCCGCTCGCGAGTCGGGTGGGTTGATCCAGATATTCGACGATTCAAAGAACACCGAGGCGTGGGTGGTAAAGGGCGACCTGGAGCCGATACACCCTGAGCCTATTCAGGGTGAGCCTGAGAAACCTCAACCGAGCTGGCCTGAGTTTCGAGCTTACATGGTTGAGAAGGTGAAGATCAAAGTTGATTCCGACCCCGACTGGAACGCCCTCAAAGAGCTTCAACCGGGGACCTACCCTACGCTGGTTGATCGCTTCTCACACTGCGTCGGTATTGCCATGAGCCCACCGGAAGCGGCGGCTCAATGTCTCTTCAATCTCGCCACGGCGACCACGACCCCGACCGTGCTTGCACGTATCGCTTGGTACATGATCATGGCCGAAGTTGAACGTGAGACTGTATACATGTTGGTAGCGCCCCGACACGTGCTTGCAGATACTTATGTCTTCCTTTACGATACCGCCCACGACTGGTTAAACCAGTTTGAGGGTGACGGGCAATCCTGAACCTATCTGTGCCGCGCGGGGCCTCGAAAGGGGCCTCGTGTTTTTTCTATGAGCCTCCCTAAAATCACATTTCGCGATCGCTTTACCGTCTGGAACCGAGTTTCCAAATGGGATCGAGCGTCACCCTCCCAAATAAAAACCGCGCTCCGATGCTTCCGAGCCTGGTGGTTCCGCAAAGTTCTAGGTGTTGAGCAAGAGATCAACGCCAAACAGCAATGGACATTCGATTACGGCACAGACTCCCACCATCTTTTCGAGTGGTATCTAGCCGGTCTCGACGTGACCGAGCATATGGATAGCTACCAAAAGGCGGCAATCCCTTACCTGGACAGGCTCAAAGAGAAAGGCATAACCAGTATCGAATTCGAAATGAGGTACCCCATCGCGGACACCGGCGTCGATATGTACGGTATCACCGATGTCTGGGCCGACGACGGCATCGTCGACCACAAGACAACCTCTAGTTTCCGATGGGCGCTCAAAGAACATGAAGCTGTGAAAGACGTACAGGTTCACAGCTACATGCGCGAATGGTTACGCCAGACGGGTAACACGCGCGGCGACATTGTTTTTAATTACGTCCAGAAACCCCCAAGCCCGTACACAAACCAATCGCCAAAGGCCCCGGACAACTGGCAGGTCCGGGCCGAAGTCACGCAAGAAGACAACGATTTGGTTTTCGCTGAGACAATCATACCCACGATTGAGAGGATGAAAAGCTACCGAGATACATACAGATTAGAGGATGTACCCGGAAATAAAGCTGCGTGTCTTGATTTCGGTGGTTGCCCGTACTATAAGCATTGTCACAAGATTGACCCGCGCTCCAAGGCAAGGGTCGTAAAAGTTCCAAAAACCCGTGGAGAAATCATGGCAGGATTCAATCGCAAAGCACTGAAACAGAAACTCGAAAAAGCAAAAACCGACCCCCCCGAAATCTCCGACGAAGATGTCTTTGAGGAAGAGGAGACACCCGCCGCGCCGCCCGCGCCGCGCGCCCGTCGTATGCGGAGCAAAGACACAACCGAAGACACAACCGAAGACACGACCGAAGACACGACCGAAGATGTTTACGGGCAAGCCGATGATGGTTTTGAGATCATCTACGAATTGTTGGGCGACGACGACAAACCCAAACTCGTTGCTCAATTGGGTCTCTATGATGATCCGCTCGCCGCGTTGAAATACCTGTGGAAAAAACAAAAAGATCTTAGTCAAGCTCTCCAGGCTATCAACGGCACAATCTGCCAGCGAGAGTTCGTGAAATGGCGGGCCGAACAGGTGTCACCTCCCGACCGTCGAGAAGATCACGACCCTTACGCCTACGTCGACTCGAATGGGGAAGAGGTCACATTCTGGGAGTCGGTCAACGCAACAAAAACACTCACTCGAGCAATGGACGAGTTGGGTGCCACAAAACCGGAAGAAGCTGCACAGCTCACCTCCGACCAGGTGCTCGCTGTTCATGGCGTCGGGGATGCCCGACTCGAGGAGTTGGAGGAATTCCTTGCGGCTCACGACCTATATTTGTCAGATAAGGACCCGAACGCAGGTCTGGCAGATGATCCGACCGATGAATCGAAACCAGCAACGAAATTCGGTGAGAGCCTCAAAAAACCTGATCGTGAAACCCAGGAAGAGGCAGTGGAGCGAACGACGGGATTCAGTCAAACGACAGCCCCCCGCGTACCCGACACCGCGCCCGCCGAAACATCATGTGGTGAGGTGGATGCCAATGGTGGTCTGCTTTTCTTCGTGTTCGTTGATTGCGCGCCAGAAAGCGACACCATCGCCACGACCCCACTCGAGCAATTCCTGTCTCGATCCATTCAAGAGGTCAACGACTCTCTTGGTCAACCGTTCTGGTCATTAGATTACAACGAAGGTGAGCGTCTTGTCGTGCAAGCCTTCCTCGAGGAAGGTCACGCATCGGTTATCCAACACTCAAACCCGGTCATTGACCGTTCTAACCCTCTCGGTCGCATCTTCCTCCAGCATATCAGAATCAACCATCCTGATTGGGTGATTATCACTCCTCGGAGGTGATCTGTGGACATAACAATCACGCTCTACACGTGCAAGCACTGCGAGG
>Ga0307980_1001039_pt1 | contig 11598 bp, 22 predicted proteins | sample OrgLakmetage1060_FD_201817 | JGI IMG/M metagenome (GOLD analysis project Ga0307980, IMG submission 201817) | Saline water microbial communities from Organic Lake, Antarctica - #1060 | ecosystem: Environmental > Aquatic > Non-marine Saline and Alkaline > Saline | place: Antarctica: Organic Lake... | reverse complement strand
TCACCGGGGCCTCGTCCTTGACGACCGGGGCCGCCTCGCTCTTCTTTGGGGCCTCAGCCTCGCGGGATCACGCGGAAGATCAGTTGGTGATGTGGCCGTTGTCCATCGAATTTGCAACCAGGACCCCATCCTTCTGATGTTCCCTCGTCCATGAAGACCGTTTCGCCGGGAATCTTGATCGCATGGAAATCGCTTTTCTCTTGGTTAACAATTTCCCGAGAGAGACAATCGTCTCTTCCTTGTGAGTCCGCGAATTTTTCGGCAGCGAGTTCCACACTCTCCGCTTCGATTTCACAATGTTGTTGGATGAAATCGTCAATGATGATAAACTTCATTCTTGTTCTCTCGTTGGTGGCCGCGGGGGCCGGTTGTCGGCCCCCTTCCCTTTCTTGTTTCAGGAGCGGGAGCCGCGTTAATCCAGCCGCCCAGAAACGGGTTTCCAACTTGGAAAACCCAGTGGTAGTCTATACTACCCCTGTCGTCTACCAGACTCAAAGCTACTACCCGACCCCGCTCCAGCAATTTTTACTCGAACAGCAACCGTCCCAGTAGTGACCGCCAATTCAACAGGCCAAATCACATCAGCCGGTTACTCCACCGCTAGCGTCCGAGCCGCCTTCTTTCCGCGACTCAAAGCACGACGGTTAGCCCTAGGCTACCCGATCGTCGCAAGGGCAACTGGCACCCAAACTGTCCTGTTCAAGTAGTCCACAAGACCACCAACCAAGACAGATAAAAATAGAGCCCCGGAACCTAACGGAACCGGGGCTCTTTTTATAGATTAACGTTTCGTTTCTCCTTGAAACATTGGGTTACTTCCACCCCTCTAACCAAGAGTTACAAATGAACAAATCAGTCAAAGCACTCAACGGTCTAAATCCAACCAAAAAACCAGTAGTCCCACAATATGACAAGCGACCAACCACCCCAGGACACGCCAATCTCGGATTTTATCTCACCTTTTCAGGCTTCCGAAACAAAGCAGAAACCGCCTACCAGCTCCCAGCAGCCCAAAAAGCAATCGAAGCAGAAAACGCCAAAGTCATGGAACAATTAAAAATCCGACAGTCCACACTCAGAGTAGACCGAGGCCCAATCGCTTTGCACTTACACTTCATCGAATCCGACATGGCAGTCTGGTGCTCCGCCAGAAAAATGTGGCTCACCTACCGAGAGTGGGAAACAACAACCACAGAAACCATCTGATAGGTGCCTTCCAAGACAGATAAAAATAGAGCCCCGGAACCTAACGGAACCGGGGCTCTTCTCATATCTATTTTCCAAGCTGGAAAACCCATCCCCCCAAAGATAACCAGGGGGAACGCACCATGAAAGTACGACCAATCGGTAAAAGCCTCGTGGGAAACGGCAAAGTCATAGCCTACTTCCACCACAACAAAAAATCCATCATCATCACAGACAAGGACTGGGTGACCGCAGTCCACTTGGAGTATCCAGGATTCGAATTAATCCTGCCCAAACCACTGCAACAAGAGGGGGAGACGAAACGACCCATCACCCCCGAACAGGACCCCTGACCTTGACAAGCCTCATCTACACCATCTTCCCACTCATCGGATTCACCAGCCTCGGATTCACCTTCTTCGCACTCGGTGCCGGAATCTACGACACACTCCGCTCATGAACCCAACACCCCAAATCCGAAAACCAAGCAAAGGTGATCGCGTCAAATTCACCCCACGACCAGACCCCGACTGGACCTACTACCCAGTCCAAGGAACCGTCATCAAACAATGGAACGCTGACCGATCACTCGTCCAATGGGACAAGATCAAAGGCTACGACCACAGCACCCCCAAGCCCGAAAACAACGACGAACTAGAGATACTCCCCACCCAGAGCACCATACCCAACGGCATTTCCAACCTGGAAAACCGGGACACGGAAAAGCCCGCTGAGGATTGCTCCCCAGCGGGCTCCTTCCCTCAGGACCCTAGCTCATCGAGACTTCATCCATCAGAGCCTTGAACTCGTCCGATTCCGGATCGAGCTGCCCGGTCGGGCCTTCCTCGATCACCGGGGCCTCGTCCTTGACGACCGGGGCGGGCTTGGCGGGCTTGGCCGCTTTCGCGGCTTCCTTCGCTGCGGCCTTCTCGGCCTTGGCCGCGACCCGAGCTTCGTGCTTGGGCACTTCCGCGTCGTGCCACTTCATGAAGTCCGCTTTCGCGTCCTCGTTCACGAAGCTCTCTGGCATCGTTTCCGTGTCTCGGGCGACCCGCTTGGCGAGACTGTGGAACTTGCTATCGTGTCCGGGGGCGAAGCGGGACTTGGTAGCCTCCCCGCAACCGCACCAGCACTCGCCGGTTAGTAGCTTCTTGGGGGTCTTGAAGAACTCGACCGTGGCGGTGTCGTCCGCACCCAAGATCAGGGCACGCAGTTCGGCGACGGTCAGGGCAACGTTGGTGTCAATTCGCATTTTCGTGATTCCGTGGTGGTGGATTCGGTCGGGGCGGGCCGAGTTGGCCTCCGTCCCCCGTCTCCCCCCTGTTGCAGGCGGGCGGCCCCCGTTAATTCGGCGACCGGGGCGGGCGGCTCGTTTTGCCGTCCCGTCTCCCCCTCTTGTTGCAGGAGCGTCGGTCCCGTTAATCCGGCTCATCGGAATTAACGACCCTCCTGCCCTTGTAACAGAAGGTTAGAAAGGAGAAACGAAATCAACGAAATCCGAAACCCGCGAAATTAACGCCGCTCCCGCTCTCGTAACAGAACGGAGAAGGGCGGGGCACCGCACCCCACTGAGTATGGTCTAACCCAGGGTACTGGGGGATAATCCCCCCAGATATATGGGTCAATACGACGGTCGGCGAGACAGGTATTTTCGAAGCCCCGAAATTTTGCGTTCGGACTCAATATATAATATAGTATTTTGAAAGAGGTATATGATGGGACCCGAAACGCGAGACAAAAAATCCGTAAACGAACGATTTAATATGATCGGTCGTATGATCTGCGAAGAGCCCCCGCATGGTGATTTTGCCCAGGCTGAGATTGAGTTGTCTAGGTTGTCTATGCAGATTGGTTTTGCTCACCCAGATATTGTTCATCATCGTAAGTTGATTTGGTTTCTTCGCGATGCTTAAGTCAGGCGGGAATATACTAGTAGTAGTATTTTAAAAGTGGTCAGATGGGACCCAAAACGCGAGCGTAACATTTCTCACACGTGGTAGTAATATGAAGAAGTATAAGATTGTTGATGATTCAGGTGTTGATTATGCGTTCCTTTCTGGTTTTGGTGAGGTTCAGTCCTGGCTTGGTGAGGTCGTTGAGGGGGCGGATGAGCCGGTGAATGGTTGTCTTACTGTCAAGCAGCCTTTTGGGCCTGGCACTTGGACTGCTGATGTTTCGTGTTTTGAGGTGGTTTTGCCGCTTACGAAGTTTCCGAAGCTTGCGGCGGCTCAGGATTTCGTTGATCATTTGCGGAAGTGTCTTGGGTATGGGACTACACCTACTGGGGGTCAATTGGCGGCTCTTGCGGATTGTCTTGATGAGGCGGAGGTTGAGGTTGGGCGTCTTGTTCATCCGCCGTTGTCTCCCACGAGTTCTACCCCTTGTGATCCTGCTGATTTGACTCCGGATCAGTTTGCTGAGTTGCATTCTCTTGAGGTGGATTTTTTTGCATCTCGTTGATTCTATGGGCAGTCAAGCAGCGATTAAATTCGCTGCTGAGAAGCATTTCGGGGTCTTCGACCCCGTTGTTTCTCGTCTTCGTTGGCGTGTATTTCCGAATATGGAGCGTGAGCCTGTTTTTGTGGTGAATCCGTTTGATCAGTCGCCTGCTGATGCGTGTGTCTTTTATCACATGGTTGATGGTGTTGATCATGTTCACGTTGGTTGGTCTGATGTGAGGTTTTCTCTTGGTTGTTTTGGGCCTCGTAATGATGATACGGTTAAGGCTGCGGGTTTGTTTCTTGAGTGTCTTCGCGGCACTGTTCCGGGTAAGCCTGGGGCTCCGGTGGTTACTGATCGCGAGGGCACGGCTGAAGAGGTTCGCAGGTGGTTACAGAAGCATCATGGTTATTCTCATGAGAATGCTGTTAGGATTATTGCGGCCCATGTTGATGATGGTGAGTTGATTGATATTTGGGATAGTTTTCCTAAGTCTGTGATTTCTTATAAGGTGGCGAAATGAGTAAATCACGTCGTCAATTGATGCTTGAGGCTCAGAATGTTGCTGCTCTTGCGAAGATTTATAAGCCGATGGTTCCTGAGGATGTGGTTTTTGTTACTGTTGCAACGATGCGTGGGTTGTTGACTCGTGCGGGGCGGGAGGTTGAGGTTGTTGCTTTGCAGTCTTCTCGGAATCCGGTTGGTCTTGAGTTTCGCGTTGGTTGCGGGTTGTACCGGGTTCATGGTTCTCCGTGTCGTTTGTGTGGTGGTTCGGGGGAAGGTTTTGTATCCGAAAATGTCTGGTATGGCTCGTGATGTGTGTGGGATGTGTGAGGGTAGGGGTTTCAAGAATGTGTGACGTTGCTGTGTTACCGTTTTTTTCGGGTTATTCAATGTGCTCAGGAGCTTGTTTTTCTTGAGTCTCATGGGCATTGGCGTGGTGGTCTGCCTGTTTGTTTTCTTGAGGCTAAGTGGGAGCTTGGTGTACAGTCGGATGTTGTTGAGGTGTGGTTTCCGATTGTAAAGGCTTATGTGGTTAGCAGATCCTTGGAGTTTGTTTCTAATAAGGGTACTGGTTTTTTGTCTGGTGGTGTTTTTGATGCTTAAGTGGTTTAGGGGTTGGTTGGAGTCTCGTCGTCATGATAGGATTGTGGCGAAGTACGTTAAGACGGGTCTTTCGTATGGTGAGATGTTGTCTTATCAGCCGATGGGGAATGTGTTGGGCGTGGATGTGATGGAGGCTGCGTTTAAGCGGGCTGAGCGTGATTACGTGGGGCTTGGGTATGAGGCTGTGCCGTTGGATGCTTTTGTGCGGAGTGGCGGTTATGGCAAGGGTGATGTGTGGTTGTTTCTTATGAAGGAGTCGGGTGTATGAAGTCTCGTGAGCGTGGTTTTCGGGTGCCTGGTTTTTGGGGTTCGGGTGGTGTTTTCTTGTTGTTGGGACCCGTGTTTGTGGCATTTTAAGTCTAAGAGTGGGTCGAATTGGATTCTTTTTGGTTTGTTTTTGAATCCTTCGCTTGAGGGTGATGTGCGGGTTGTGTTTGGTGTGCTTGGGCCTTTTATGGTGAAGGTTGGTTGGTGATTTTTCGGGTGTACAGTGCTGAATTGGGTTCTATTTTAAGGGGATATATACGAAAATGAGCGTGACTTATAATGATGTGGCGAGAGTCACGAGAGAGGTCGATCAGGTGACTTGTGATCTGTGTGGGGCTGAAGCTGCCCGTGGTAATACTTGGCCCGTGGACTCGTTCGCGATTGATGAGATTACGATTATGCGTAAGACTGGGCGGTCGGCAGGTAGCTTTGGCGAGATCAACGAAGAGAAGGTGGACGTGTGTCCGGATTGCTGGGTTTCGAAAGTGGTGCCTTTTTTCGAGGGCTTGGGTGCGAAGTTCCGGGGTGAAGGGGTACAGTGGTAGCACTGCGAAATTAGGCTTAGTGTCGAGTGGATATATAGGCCGGTGGTTTGGTGGCGATGCCCTATCGAAGAGGCTCCATGGGTTGGAACTCCCCTTGATGACGATTTCATTGAGAACTATTACACGCATTGGTCGAAGTTGTTGGTTCCTCCGTCGCCTGAGGAATATAAGAAGGAAGTGTCTGAGATTGCTGCATCTTGGACTGAGGAAGTTCGGAAATATGGGAGATAGTTGTGGATATTCTTGAGCGTGGTGAGGTTCCTGAGGATAAGGTCTTCACGGTTACCTGTTCATACTGTAAGAGTGTGTTGAAAATGAGGCAGGATGAGGTAAGGTCGACTGAAAGTAAGGGCGGTGGCGTTACTCTTCATGTCGATTGTCCGATTTGTGCGAAGCCTATATTCGCACGTTAATGTGCACATTGGAGGGTGAGATGACACGTTCGTGTTTTGTGGCAGTTTTGATGTTGTTTTCTATTCCGGCATTTGGTCAGGAATTTGCTTTGCTGGGTAAACCTAAAGCTGTTAAATCAAAAGCTGAGACAGTTAAGCCGGAGCCCGTTAAGCCGGAGCCTGTTAAGCCGGAGCCCGTGGTGGTTAAACCAGAGGTGCCGTTGCCCACTCTCGATATGATTTCAAACACTGAGAAATCCGTAGAAACCCCCAAGACGATCAATTTCAGTCTGACTGGGAAGGAGGTTCCGGGCTCTAATCCGGAATACTTTCGATTTGATAAGGAGGACGGTAGTACGGTTCTTCTTTTACCATCAGGTGGGGCCGATTTTGGTATCGATGGGTTTCCTTATCCTGAGCCTCTTGGTTCTAAAAAGAGGCTCATCGAAAATTTCAAACCAAAAATCCCCACCGAGATCGAGCCCCCAAGCACACCGGAAGTTGAAGAAAAAACGAAATTAAAGCTTCTTTCATATGAGAAAGCTTATGAAAAATCGATCATTTCTAAACGTCCTTTAATCGTGTTCGCTTTAAATTCAGATGAACACGTTGAATTAGTCAATGGTTTTATGGATACACTTAATAGTCTTGGGGCGTATAAGTATTTCCATTTTGCTGTGATTGATGGATCGGACAGCAATTATGACGGTATATGCAAAAAACGGAGAGATCTGCAGGTGGTAGTCTGGTGGCATAAGGACAAACGTTGGCAAAATAGGATTTATACTAATTCTGTCGGTGCTCAAGAACTGTTCCAATTAGTTAAGGATTGGGTCGTCAAGCGTAAGGACAATGTTTTATTGGACGTCAGGATCGATTTTGTTCGGGGTCGGTACATTCAAACAGATTGCTCAATGCCGTAAGATTGATTGGATGATTTAATGGATTATGATAAATATAAACCGTGTTCAGATTGCCCCTTCCGGTGCGATATCAAAGCGTATCTAACTTATGATCGTGTTCAGGATATTGAAGACTCTTTAGAGAGGGGATCTTTTCCGTGTCACAAAACCCTTGATTATAACACGCTTGAAAAGGCTGGATATGAGGAAGGCGATCCATTGCCTGATGAAGTCGAGAAGAAGGCTAAGCATTGTGCTGGTGCTTTGATTCTTATGGAGAAAGAAGAACGTCCTTCCCAAATGATGCGGATCTGTGAACGGATTGGTCTTTATGATCGCCGGAAATTGGACATGGACGCCCCGATCTATGATTCTTTTGCTGATATGGCTGATGCCCAAGATAGGTAGCTGCCACAAAAATTAGATTTCGGAATTTAATCCTTAATCGATGAATGTTTCTTTGTCGCTAATCTTCTAGAGATTTTTAATGTCTGACGAATATCCCCATACGCCTGATTCGTATCCTTCTGACGCTCCCAAAAAGCGTTACAAGCCCAAAAAGGATCGTGTTAAGCACTTCGAAGTAAGTTCAATGATTCAGTGTAAACTCGATTTTGATTTTGCATTAGCACTTGGGCAATTGTTGTTGGAAACCGAAACGGATGATAAGCGTTTTAAGTCATTCGGTCATCACTTGTGCAACCTTGCGGATGAAGACCAAAACTAATTAACACCTTGATCGACAGCATGGACTCGTACCCACACTTTAAAGGAATAAAAATCAATGCGTTACTTAATTTGCCTGATTTTGGTAATGGTCGCTACGACGGCTCAAGCTCAAAGTCCTACAGATGTTCTGAAAGACGCTCGCTTTGAGTATCAGAATGCTGTCGAAGAACACAACCGAACCGGCAAACCGTTAGTTGTCGTTCTTGGTGCGTCATGGTGTGCCCCCTGTCTCCAGTATAAAGCAGATGCAATAGTTTCGGCAGCGAATGAAATAATTCGAGACAAAGCCAACTACCATTTGGCAATATTGGATTACGACAATGATCGAGAGATCGCAGTGAAAGTCTTGGGTGATAATAAAATGTCATTGCCCTTCACTGCGATATACTATCGCAATGGCCCAAATCTGAGAAAGACTCATTTTTATGAGAGGCATAATCTCGGATTTGTCAAGCGTGTACTCCAAAGTATCGGATCTAAGAAATGATTTTTTATCACGGTTCACTCAGACCCCGCAAGACGTGGGACCTTTCCTCGCTCGGGCAGGGGAATGATCAGTATGGGCCGGGATGGTATTTCACGGATAATGAGAAAGTAGCCAAAAGCTACGCAGACGGGCCAGAGGGTGTCTTGCAAAAGTGCGATATTAATGTCTCGAACGTATGTCCCAATGTTGGTGACACCGACAGGTTCCGTTCTCGTGTCGCCAGGATGATGAAAGCGGCCCCACAAGCCCGCACACACTTAGAGAATTGGGGAGAGAATCCTCGTGAGGCATTAAACCAAGCTCTCGATCTAACGCTTGACTCCACAGAAGGCCCACACGATCTCATTCAGCAAGTTTGGATCGATTTCTATCGCCACCAAGAGGGCGTTTGGGCGAAGAACGTTCTGAAATTGTTTAGATGGTCTCTTGCTTTACCCGATTCTTCTGACACGGGTGGAGATCAGTATGCGGTAGTCTGGGACCCCTCTGCAATTACTATTCTTAGCACTGTGCGAGTATAATCTCTTAAAACCTAAGTTGCTTCGTTCGGGGGAACTTGGGATGCTACATCAAATCGCACTATGTATATTAATTGCTGACTTTTTAACCGGTCTTTTCCATTGGTTGGAAGACACGTATGGTCTACCTACATGGCCTTTGATAGGTGAATCGGTGATCGTTCCGAATATCGATCATCATCGTCACCCTGGTTTGATAGGGTACATGAGTACCTTTATTAGCCGTAACTATCAGCCTTTTGTGATAGCTCTTGGGGCGATCATTTTGTTTTGGTTGTTCGGTTGGCTACATTGGACGATTATGTTGACTGCCGTTCTTGCTGGCTTCGGAAATGAAGTCCACACCTGGAATCATAGTAAGTCTAAAAATCCTGTTATCAAATTCTTATGGGATACTGGGTTGATTCAGTCTAAGAAGCAACATGCTATGCACCACATACCTCCGTACAATAAATATTATTGCACATTGACTAATGCCACTAATGTAATTCTTGAAGTATTAAATTTCTGGCGTGGTCTAGAATGGGTCATTGCATTAGTTGGTGTCAAACCAAAAAGAATGAGCCCTGAACGTGACGGATTCTAAGAAGTCTATTTCATTGAGAGAGATGGGGTTTCATCCCACTCCTCCTTACACTAAACTGATTCATAATGGTGCGACACCTGACAATCAGGATATGCCGACATACGTGCAGACTATGCAAGATCTTAGGGCTCTTTCCGCCAAAGAAAGAGAGGCCCGGTGTCAGGCTCAGCAGGATCGCCAAAAAGAGTTGTGTGCACTTAAAACCAAGAAAGATTCGGGAACTACATGAATTTTGACTTTTCTCAGACTGACATTTGCATTTATCACCGAAATTGTGGTGATGGTTTTTGTTGTGCCTGGCTTGTCTGGTCTACGGTCGGCGACTATGGTTTACAAGACATTGAGTATATTGCTTTAGGTCCCTCGACCAAGATTAATGAACAGGATCTTGAGAAATTCGCGGGCAAGAATATTTTGGTAGTCGATCTCTCTTTTTCTGAGGACGATTTACTCGATATTCAGAAGGTCGCTCGGAGTGTTTTGGTTCTTGATCACCATAAGACTGCTGCTGCGGCCTTGAAAGATCTAGACTTCGCAATCTTCGATGAGGATGAATGTGGTGCGAGCCTCTTGTATAGGGAAATGCAGGCTCAACATCCTCATTACTTCGATGGTGAGATGCCGTCGATAATTGATTTCGTGAAGGATCGTGATCTGTGGAATTGGAATGTGGAGTATTCACATGAGGTCAATGCTTATCTCCAAACTTTGGCTTTCGAATTTTCAGTGTGGTATTTTGTTGCCGAAGAATTGAATAGTGCCGCTGGATTCAGGCAGATACGTGAAAAAGGTTCGATGATTCTAGAAACTCAAAATCGGATGGCCGATGAGTTAGCTGAGTATGCGAATTTAGTAGAGCTTTACACTGGTCCTGAACGTGGTAACACGGTGAGGGCCAAAGTTGTTAATTGTTCAGTCCGTGAATTGATAAGCATGACTGGACACAGGATCTTGGAATTAGAAACAGAGAAGCCAGATAATAAAAGAGTTGAAGTCGCCATCATGTACTCCATTTTCCCAGATGGCGGGTTGTTATTTTCTGTTCGTTCTGTGCCTTCCTTTGACGCTTCCGTTATTGCTTCTGCTTGGGGTGGCGGTGGCCACAAGAATGCCTGCGGATTCAAAGGAAGGATAGAGAACGGTCTTCCGTGGCTATTCGAGAAAAACCAATGATCGTTAAAATGTGCGATTTCTGTAAAACAGAAGTAGAAGAAACCATAAAATTGTGGGACAACTGGTCTACTGTGGCCCCCAAGACCATCAGTGGATATATGTCCTGAGTGTAAAGAGAATAGGGGAAAGATCATTGATCGCGTATTAGCGTCGACGAATGGGAAAACCGTTGCTATTGGTTTTCCTCTCTAAAAATCCGGGGCATGGTGGCAGACATATTCTTCGTAATCGTTCTTGAGTCGTCCAAGCATTTCGATATGCTGTTCGAGGTCTTCTAGAATATCCAGATTGACTTCGCCTCTTTCGAGGTGTCGACCGATTGATCGAACAATGGCCGAATGACTTACGATCTTCTTTGCTAATTCGGTGCCTTGGTTTTTGACCCTATCGAAAGCTGATAGCAAAGCACGGTGATCTTCGATTAATTCTTCGATGTAGCCACCAAGCATGGCCTCCATGAAGACATTGTAGGGGATCGTGCCTTTTAATTGGTTGCATTCGATGCAGCTTGCTACAAGATTGCTGTTGTCGTTGCTGCCGTTGTGGGCTTTTGGGATTTTGTGGTCGATTGTCATTCCGTCCATGTTTAGTGTGCCTTGACAGTAATGGCAACGGAATTTGTCGCGTTTTAGTATTATATACCTTTTTGCTACTCCATTTGTTCTAGTAGGCTTTTGGGGCGTAATCTCGCTATCCACGGTAGATAAACTGTTTCGATGTTGAATGTTGGACCTCATAACCATCTCCAGCGAATACTGTTTGATGTAACACTCTAGAAAAACGATTTGTGATTGTATGAAAAAGATAACGGTATTGGTCGGGCTTTATAAAGCAGACAAGTTTCTGGAAGCGAAGATAGAGAATCTTCGTCGTCAATCTGCGTTCGACGAAATGGATGTTGTCTTATTGAATTGCCAGAATTTAGAAAATGAAGCTGAAATTTATGCTGATTTTCTGAAAGAGAATGAGAACGTGTCTGAAATTCGGTATGAAGACCATGTTGGTCTTTATTCCACCTGGAATAATGGAATCAGTCAGTGCAATACTGAGTATGTTGTCAATGCTAATGTTGATGACATGTGGCACCCTGATTACATCAAGAAAATGACGAACGTTCTCAGTTTGAATAAGTCTTACGCCATGGCTTATTCTTACGTTCTACAATCTGGTATTCCTAACCAATTTGACCACGAGACATGGCAATATAAGGGTGGTTTGTCACGTCAGCCTTTTCCGGGCGGAACAATGGGACCATGTCCTGTTTGGCG
>Ga0307980_1001033_pt1 | contig 11623 bp, 13 predicted proteins | sample OrgLakmetage1060_FD_201817 | JGI IMG/M metagenome (GOLD analysis project Ga0307980, IMG submission 201817) | Saline water microbial communities from Organic Lake, Antarctica - #1060 | ecosystem: Environmental > Aquatic > Non-marine Saline and Alkaline > Saline | place: Antarctica: Organic Lake... | reverse complement strand
ACCACCGCAATACAGTCGAATTCAAATAGGCAAGCGCTGACACCCCAGAAACAAACACACCAATAACTCCTATCCAACCTCCTATTTGTTTATCAGATGTATCTGACATCGCAACTGCAATAAACAACGCGATTATAAAGACCGTGTTAAATGTAATTGCTAGATGATAATGAGAACGCATTTTTTACAATTCTGAATGCAACCCATAAACATCCTTTGTTAGCCTTGTTACTTTTTGATCTAATGTTTCCGACATGTTTTTTAATTTGTATACAATACTAACTAAAAAAGAATATTTATAATTTAAAACTCTGCCTCCAAGTGATCCGAGTTCCACCATTCGCGATTAGCGTGTTCCTGAAGTTCCTCTTCAAGCCATGGTTGCACACTGTACTTGTTCCATGATGCACGAATATCCTTAGACAGCTGAGCCTGCACGCCCATGTACTTCATACGATTGCATAACATCGTATCGCCGGACGCACCCATTGCACTATGCATGTCTTGGATGGAATGTAGTTGATTGTGCATATCAATATCATATTCATTAGCATGATCCTTTTCTGGAGCCCCTGTTTTAGGCTGCGGCTTATCGGGTGTTCCAGGCACTTCGATGTCCGGAATGTTTCTATCGTCTGCTGATTCATCTGCCATATCCTGAGACATTGCCCAGCTTCGCTCCTGCATCTGGCGCATGTCCATCATTTCAGCCTTCTTCCTGGCACATTCTTCTTTTGCTTTGTACCGGTTAACCATCATGTAATCATATGCGATCCATAGACCAATGCAAATAAACACAAATGATGGTACAATTAAACCACTATGGCTAGGTGCCAATCCTTTAACCAGTCCAGCAATCACAATACAGATTAATGCTAAAAATACGACGCTCAATATATCGTTGCCGTTCGACATGTTAATTATATTATAATAAATAATAACTGGCTATAATCTAAATAATTACTTTTTGTTATTCTTCTTTTTGCGCTTACGGCGCTTCTTGCGTTTGGCAGGCGCTTCGTTATCGAATTCAGCGCCCGTAAGATCAATCGGCGCCGGTAGTGTTTCCTCTGCGTCCACAACAGCTTCGGCAGCTGCTTCATCTTCAGTTTCCTTAGTTTCCTTAGTTTCCTTAGTTTCCTTAGGCTTAGGTTCGTGTTGTTCCATAACCTCGAAGTTCTTGTTAAGCATACTGAACAGCTTCTGGATCTGGGGATCCTTAGATTTGCCAGACTTGTTGCTGACCTTGTGCATGTACTGAATGATCTTGCGGAACTCACGAGTAAGGCGGGGGTTAGCACCGCCCTGGTTACTGACATCAACAATAAACGACTCAACAATCATGTTAGGGTTAGCAGCTGACACACTATCGCGATAGTATGTACCGAAGTTGCCCTTAAGCAACTTCACGGATTGTTCGATACGCCTGAACGCGCTATCGCATCTATCAAGACCAGGTTGTTTCTTGAGCTGGGAGATCGATGATAGCAACACTGTTGCGAACTGCTCGATATCAACATCAGGACTAGTTACGACCTGGTACAGTTTGAAAAGATCTGTATAGATTGTATGAATCACAGTCAGAATGTAATTCTTGACAAACGGCTTAAGCTTACGATCAGCCCAGATTTGTTTCAGGTCCAGAGTTGAGAAGTTGAAGATGTGGAATGACAGCCCAGGCTCCTGCCCGATAAAGTTATCCTTAAGTTCCTCCTTGTTAACAAAGCATTTGCTCCATTGCTTCATCCTTCCACACTGCACGATTAGCTGTTTGACGAAATCGTTTTCCTTGAATTTACGATAAATACCATTGAGTGTTTCCTTGTCAAACTTATGGTACATGGCTTCGCTCTCTTTAGCATCCTTGTCTCCGATGTTCTCAATAACTACAGATTCCGCCATCTTGTCCATGAAGTCCTTAATGTCATCCATACCTTGGGAAACAAACGGAAAGTCCTTTCGGATATCACTACTGGTGAACACGGCAAACACTCTGTATGCATGACGAAGAAGGTTGCGCCCCTCAACTAGCTTAGGGCGGATAATTTCAGGCTCCGCGCCAGACAGTCCCATCATGGATTCAAACATACCATTAATACCATCGGCGCCCCCGCCCATCATCTTCTTCATTTCTTTGATTTTGACTCTCTTACTCATGATGATTATTATATGTAATTTAGTTTATCTGTTTATAACAAATTTTACTTGAGTTCCGACATTGCCTTCCGGAATCGGGCAACGGTATTAAGCATAAGCGCTGCTTTCTTCCAATACATATCCTGATCAGCTTTACTGAGTTCTGTGAACCGAGACTTAACAATCTCCATCAGAGATTCAATGAATGCTTGGTTACCGTCGCGCTTAATCATCTTAGAATAATCCTTATCGAGAAAGTAACTCGCATTCTTGTTAATAATATGCTTACGAACCGCCCATACCTTACCCTTAGTTCGGATAAACTTATCCTCTAGCGGACACATGCCGATTACACGGCGAAGCTGTTCAATCTCCACAGCATCTTCGTCATCATCACACTGGGTAAGTACCAGTGCTAGTACACTATTAATACCTTGGGAATAGCTATTAAAAATATCGTTGGTAAACTTCTCTGGTAGGCGTCCAATAAGTTTCATTTCATTTCTGACATCGTCCTCATCAAGAGGCTTTCCCAGTTCGTTATCGTGTGTAGCGGGTTTCTTTGGTACTTGTGTAGCGGACATATTTGTTGATTATATTCTACTATTCTACATTACTTTAAACGACAAAAAAATTATATTTATTAATATATATCTCTAAAATATGAGTAGTAATTCACTACCTAATACTTCACTACCTGATTATGTTCGTTCTGGTGTGCCAACACCAGTTGAAAACTGGCTTGGAAACACTCCTAAGGTTAGTGATGATTTGTATAATCAACCAGGAAAGTATGGCAAATTAAGAACCTCGAACGGTTCTGGACTGGGTCGTGGAGGTGGTTCAGGATTCTGGATGGGCTTTGGCTTTGGTGGCGGCGGAGAGGGTATTGTTGTTATTATTCTCTTCGCATTTGTTATTGTTGGTGCAATTTTATATGCATTCATTATATCTCCGTTTATGAATGTTAAACTTGTCAAAGATATGAAAGAAGAACTTAAAGACTCTCTCAACTTAGAACAAGAGGATAAAATGGATGATTTAGTGGTTAGTTCTTACCTAGGAGCAGGAGCAGGATTTGTTCTCCTCATTATTCTGACCTGGTTCTTCTTTGATTACAACAACTGGAAGAGGGCTAAACGCGGAGACAACAAAAAAATCTATAACTTGATTGACAACCTAGATCAAAATTACATTAGTGAAATCAAATTTACTGAACCTGCGTCAGAGACTGTGACGTTTTCACATGTTAATGTTAATGGTAGTGTTGATGGTAGTGTTATTGTTAATACGGAACATATGTATCCAGATGGAGGAGCTGTTGGGTTTATTACACCCTCTCTTGGCATGAGATCTGATAGTTAAAATGCTAACGATTGGAATACACCATCAATGTAAACGACAAAAAAGTAATATTATCAATTTCTAGTATGTATAAATTTGTGTGACTGCTCCTACGCCCTTAGTTTGACCTTCGCGAAACACGATAGTTTGCCCAACCTCCATATTATCGAAACTATTTCTATCTTAGATGGGATTGCTGAACGCGAAGCATCTAAAGCGCAGACCGAAGCAATTACAACAATCAAAACAATCTGTGATAACTTTCATATGGAAGATTAATTAATGTTTTTTAAATTTGAAAAGCATACTTATTATACTTACACTATGGATCAAAGCGCTCAAAAATGTCCTTGGTGTTTTCGGTATATGCTAGGAGATGACGAGATAGGTACTTACAATGGCGATGATCCGGACTATGTTGGCTGGATGTGTCACGAGTACTGCAACCTTCAGCTAGGAATAATCTTAACTGATTCGGATGACAACGACGCTGATCCTGTAGACAGTGACGATTCAGACTCAACGGTTATTGATCCAGATGCCAGTGACAATGTGCCTGAGCCTGAGCCTGAGCCTGAGCCTGAGCCTGACTCTACTTCTCATGACGAAAAAGATTCTTCCTAGCCTTGTGCATTAGACTATCGCCGAAGTTACTAGCTTTGAACCACTTGGTATCAACCTTTTCTAACCGCAGCCAAATATAACATAAACAATATACACCGCATGAATGCTCATCAGACTGGAACCTAATACCAGTGCTGTAATGAATTTCTACGGGTAAATTTAAGTTTTTTGCCATATGATGTTTTGTTTTTTGTAGCCATGCCTGAACCTCCGGTAGTGGTTCGCGACCAGAGCTATTGAAATATTCAAGAACAATCTTGTCTCCTAGATGCTCTCCAAACAAACAGAACCAATGGATACCACCACCAGTCGAGAAGTCAGTATTTAACACTACGCCAAAGGTTTTATAGCCGGATTTGAACTTACTTGCGATGTCGACAGTTGCTAGTTGGGTGCCGACTTTTGCGAAGTCGCGCATTTGAAAAGGGATATGTAAGAACTTTCTACCTGTGAACTTGGCTTCAAATTGATCCAACACATCATCGATGTTGAAGTTGGAAAGTAGTCCGAAGTGTGTTGCTGGTCCCTCTGGTTTAAAGAATCTATCCAGCACATCATCCAAGTTGTTTTTGTTCGCGAACTGTAAAAAGTCTTTCCTTTTCAATACACAACTTTCCGAATTGCAATCAAGCATATCCTTGATAGTAGATACAATCTTTTTTGGGTCGTTGTCCACCCGCTTACCTCTCTTCTCAATAAACTGTTTCATCTTATCCACTACATTTTTTGGGGAACAAACAGATTTTTTGCCGCTTGCGAAGTGACATTCTTCGACTTGATTAAATACTTGTTCTGCGGCTTGTTGTGCCTTGCCGGCATCTACAGTTTTTCCTCCTGAAGTTTCCATTTTAGTATATTATATATAATATACTTAGTTATAATATACAAATATTATGGAACAGTATGGAGTAACTGGTGGTCTTGAACCTAATTCGGAAGACAGACGCGAACCGTTTATCATCGATGGTACTGAGTATATCCTAACAGACAAATTTAAAACGATGCTGCGTGATTCATTCATTGACTGGGGTTCGTTTCTTCAAGTTTATAACGACACATTAGATAGTAACAATATGTTTAATCAGATTGTCAAACTTCTGAACATTAAAGAAAATGAAAACCTTCGGGAAATGATGATCCCACTACTCAAAAAGATTCATGGTCTCCCAGCCCAGGCTCACCTAACATGCATGATGAAACAGTTTATGCTGTATGAGCCCGTGTCCATCGCGATTCAAGCGGTCTTTAGCGATCTCAAATATCATTATGAAGCGGTCGTACATATGTTTGTGGATGTGAGAAATGCATACATTAAGAAGAACAAGTTACGCGTCAAAGCAAATGACTGGGATAAACTTGTTGAATACTGGAGCGTTGCTAATGATCAGCATGATTTTGACAGTAGTTCAATTATTCTTCTTATGCTTAACCCGCCCAAAAAAGTAAAACATAAAATTCACACTAAAACGCCGGGACTTGATTCTATCATCACACCTCTTAATAAAGCCATCAAGAAATTTCAGTATCCTGGATTCTGCCCCAAAGTCCCGCATACTCGTTTGACCAAGCTTCTCAAGTTCCCTATTAACGAGTTCGCAGCGGCTATTAATAAAATGGATCCTAGTATCAAACTTCCTGATTATAAGACCATTGAAAAATCTATTACTGGATTACTGACATTGGAGAAACTTCCAGACATCCCAGATAAGCCTCGTACTGCTCCTAAGTCTATGACTTCCGACACTAGCTCAGACGGTAAACTTAATCTTGCCAAGTGGTATGTCAACAGTATTCTAGAGTATCGCAAGGGTCTTCTACAGGAAGGCCATCAGTTGGAAGAACACTATATTACCATGGCAAAAAAACTAAACCTAGTACACGATATATTCAAAAAGGAGCTCACTTTAATTAGTGAGAGTGAGTAGTGGGGTTTCTCTCCTCCAAACCCGAATACTATCCTGATACTTTTCTGTGTTCGGCGTGTACACTAGATTGAACTTGGGTGGTTGCCGAAAGAACGATCCTTTCTTTTTTTGTTTGTTATTATTGTCAAAGATCTTTTGTGCTCTATCTGACGGATACCCTTGTGTGCGCAACCGCTCACCGTCCTTCTGTACAACCTGTCTGTTACTTGCGAGCATAATAAACTGTGTCCAGAAGTATTCAATGCTCGCCCGTGAGATACTGTGGATCCTTTTGTTACCAAGAAGATCACCAATCGGGAAGAATTTGATGCATTGTTTTTCCATGTACTTTTTTTCTGTTTCAGACTTCCGCGCTTTCGGGAACCGCTTGATGATATCATAAGGTACCTGATGAATACCAATATGATAATGTTTGTGTTTCGTGCTGAAGTTGTGTTCTAGGTCAATTCCTTTAACCGGCACAAGTTTACAGGTCTCTTCGTAGATCTCCCTAACCGCAGCATCCTCGAATGTCTCATCTCCTTCACAACCGCCTTTGAATGGTAACCAATGGGTTCCTTCCATACCCAAGATAATACCAAGATCACCGTTAGGATCGTATGCATATAATATCGCACCGCATGAATGTTTCATCTGGAATAATATAGTATTATACTATAGTATCTTTATTATTCTAGATGATTATTCAATTTTTCAAATGTGAAAGATTCTAAACATAATAATATACTATAACATACCATGTCGGAAGCGCAATTTAACCAGTACCAGAATCTGCATATCTTTGCCGTTAAATGGCGAGGGTATAAACAGGTGAGCATTCCCAAGAATAAGGATGGGTTCCGTAAGGAGATGCAGTTTCAGGACTATGTCAGTCTTGATTATAGCAGTAAATCAGGTAAACCAGTACACATCTTTCTTCTAGCGGTCGATAGTAAATACGATAATAACTCTCAAAATCTTAAGAAGCTTCTAGCACAGATCCGAGACCCTACAGATGTTATCCTGGTTTCGCGAGATCCATTCAAAGTATACTCTCGTAGGGCGATTGATATGTTTAAACATCTCCGGGTGAAGATGTATCTGCATGAGAACTTTAACCAAGTTACGCCACACGGTCCTCTGTGCTACCCGCATAGGATTATGGCACCAGATGAAGTGAGTCGCCTACTTAACGATGAGCTGTGTTGTCAGCTTGTCAACCTTCCCAAAATTCTGGTGGAGGATGTTCAGTGTATCTGGATTGGTGTTGATCCGGGAGATGTTGTAGAGATCAAGATGCCAAGCGAGATCGCTGGCGAGAACATTCAGTACAAGGTTGCCGTTAGTAAATCAGGGCGGGTTATTTCATTCCGCGAATATGCGGCGGTAACCGAAGCAGTACCTGAGGATAACGATGAGGATGATGAGATTCAGGAACATCGTGAAGCGGCTGATGAAGATGATGGCAATGATTCTGATTAAAAAAATTACTAATTTAGTGATTTATTTTTTAATCAAATTGAGGATAGTCAGATAGCTCATCAGCATGAGCAGCTTTTGCTAAATCAGTTGTATAAATCTTATTACTCTCTGGTTATAAGGAAGCGTCTGATATTACGCAGTACCCTAAAACGCTTCTGGTACTTCTTTAGAATATTGTATTGTGCTTCTGTAATATTTCCTTGGGTGCCACTATTATTATTAGGATTATATAAATATTTATTATTACAATGCAAATAAGTCAATGATGGTAGATATGGGATACCAGCGATACTGGAATTGTCACACCGTAAATCAGCCAACAAAGGCAGGTATGGAATTGCGGTAACATCTAAACAATCACTAACATTTAACTTAGTTGTGTTTTCGTCATAATCACCTCTACATACTTGACACATCATATTACAAAAAAGAAATTCAAAATTCAATATAAATCTTTTTTTTAGTTTGAATCCTCATCCTCCATATCGCTTAGTGATGTAGCTGGGTTCATGAAATCTGCCATTGATGTCATGTCCTCCATGTATTCCTCGGTTTCTTCAAGCATTGGGTACTTACGGTAGTACGCGTCAACTGGATTGGCACTGTTGTTAAGCTCGTTGAGAATCTCAAGTGTCTTTGTAACTGGGCCCTTAATCGTATCGTACCACTCTGGGTCTTTGTTCTCGAGGATAACATCACTACGCATGAGCTTCCACGGCATGTATCCAATACCACACAATCCTTTCTGTTTGCATTTCTTATCGAATCGCGTGATGCATCGTTCGGCGTACTCGATTGGATCTGCTACATTATCTTTGTCTGATTGTAATTCATGAGTTGAGATAAAATCCATTTCGTTAACTCGCTCATGGTTAATCATAATGGGGTAGTACACTACTTTCACGCGCTTGTCGTCATACAGATCTAGTATGCGGTCAACCAGAAACTTACTGGCGGCACCAAAGTCGATCAGGGATCCCTTGCTATCAAGAAGTAGCTCCATGTCATGATCCGAATACCTGTTGTGATCTGTTCCTTGTGTGTAATCAATTTCATAATCATCAAACGCCTTTCCGATATCATATTCTTCATCATCTGATTCATATCCATAATATTTTACAATCTTATCAAACTCTTCTTGAGTCTGGTAGAAGCAAATGATACCGCACGCGTATGGAGTTTCTTGACCCAGGCCATGCTTGCGTTTCTTATAGTCCCCGCCATGGTAAATCTTATCATACACGCCGTTGAACGCCAAGTCTTGTAGCGCGCATTTGCGATAACAATTGTTGACGAAAATAGTATATTCTGTAAGCGGTATACTAATCATACCCGTCTGAACCTGTGCCATGTAGTGCTTAGGAATCTTACCGTTAGGTAGTGTTCCTAGTGGCGCCTTAAACTCAAACAGAATGACATAATACTCCAGCTCATTGTCGCAGTTCATAAGTTGGACAACGCCCAATCCATCAGGACTATACCTCTGACGCTCGAATACGCCTGGTACTGATCCAGCCTCTGTGATAGGCCTGTCCATCTTGAGAATAATCTGCGTAAACTTTTCTGTTAGGTGCTCGAACATTGTTCCCCATCGGCATGCTGTGTTTCCATTAAAAGAGCTGATTCCCACCTTGCCAGCCAGTAGTCCTTCTACTGAGTTGTATGGGTTCGTCCCAATTACTGTCGCAATCTCACTGCCGCCAATTGTATTCTTACGGATGGCATACCACTTAGGTGTCCTTTGTGCAGGTGCCGCTTCGATACCGCTAAGGTAGTTGTCTAGTTTGTTTTGAATCTTTTGCATGTTTCTTTGTTAAATAATTGCTAGTTACTTGTTATATTATAATATATTTAACTAGAATGGAAGAGCATAAACAAGTGCTGTCAAAGGGATTCTCCGAGTTTATTAGTAGATATAACAAATTTCAATTATCAATTCACAACAAAGAGACGATCCAAGCAGGTAGTGAAATCATTTCTGAGGGTTCTTCATTGCTGAACCTACTTAAGACACATGTACTATCGCTAGAAACAGTTCTTTCTGACTGTCAGGACTTTATGGAAGAAGTTGTTGAAGACCTGGCGGTTGAGCCTAAGGCAGAAGATTTCGTATTCACCACTAAGAAGGGTATGCTATCATATAAGGGGCGTGACTTTGTCCCAAAAAAGAAAACGGATGAGCCTACTGTAGTCATTCCCAAGCAAATCAAGCCAAAACTACAGAGGGTACTTATTCCCGAAATTGGTTATTACTTGAAGCTTAACAAAGTTAATAAGCTGTCTGACATCCAGCCTATGCTTTCTTACTATGACAATCCGAAAGATACCGAAAACCTACCTGGTCTATACTGCACGCTGCTACCTGGTGTCCATGTTCGTATCCCATTTCCCAATGTTGTTGATAGCACTAAAGAATATGGCCGTGGTCATTCGATTCGCTGTAAGTATATTAGTAAGGAGCTTTGTGATAACCAGCGAGGTAAGATGGCATCCTTCCACAAGAGTCAAGTCCGCACATGTAACTTTGCACATACTGGACAAAAAATTGTAAAGATTGGATATCCATCGAGATGTTCGCGAGTGAGCTTTGGCGATGCAGAGACTCTGACCCGTGACATTAAATCAATTAAGCTTCCAGACATTAAGAACATTCTATTGTATGGACTCAATGATATTATGAGTAGTATAGTTTGGATGGATTGTAACTCGGTTGCGAACACCGTCTACAGCAATGTTGACATGGCTTAAGCCAGAACAAACTTATTCTTTTTTAGCAGATCCAGAAAGCACTCGGCAGTTCTTTGTGCATCGAACAGAGCCGTGTGCCTCTTCCCGTCCTCATCTGGGATTGGCTTTCCGAAACACCACATGTACAGTTCACCTAGGTTAGGCTGTTTGTAATCCTTCTTCTTGCGCCTGAACGGCAATGGTAGCTTCATGGTATGCTTCATCTTAAGACTGGTACAGAAGTAGGGGATAGCAGCAAACTCTGTTGCGAGAGTTGTCATTCCCTGTCTCCACATCTCACTAAGAAGCACATTGATATCGAACCCAGCATTGTGTGCAACGAGTAGAGATGCTTTCTTAAAGTCGTCCTGCATCAACGCGATTGCGTCTTTGAACTCGATTCCTTGACGCATCGCCATGTCGTGAGTGATACCATGAAATCTCTCGTTATCAATCTTAAACCCTCTGGGCGCAATAATATATTCCGCCTCCGAAATAAATTCTTGCTTCTTCCCTGTCACTTTGTGAACCGTGTATCCAATCTGAACTACCCTGGATCCAGCATAGTATTTGATTTGGTTGTACGGATAGTACTCGTTGTACCTGGGTTGCTTGCACAATCCGCCTGTCTCCAAGTCGAATGTAATTACATATTTCGCTGAATTAGACATGATGTTTATAAATCCAATTAAAGTTCAGTTTTGATTACTGATATAGTATTATAATGGACACAACTTTAAGAGAATATCTGGCCCTCGCGGACAGTACCCATGAATTCGTTGATAAGTTTGGAGTTGCTTTAAAAGTTACTGATATCCAAGACAGAGTTACTAAGCTACACATTGCTATCAAGAACATTCAGGCAGTTGCTAAGCGTATGGCAGATGTGGCTAACATCGTCAACCAAGTTGCATTATATAAGAAGCCTGAATCAGACCCAACTACAATTGACACATATCCTACTGAAAACGATCATGCCGTTCTGCGCACCCAAGAGCCGGATGAGAAACGGATTGTTCTGAAAGATATCGCAATCCCAATTAGGAAAGTAGCGACTTGCTCGGAAATCCCGATCAATCATCTATATTATGTAGAGGATGTTAAGCAATATGCTATCAACATTGCCGGAGTAGTTATCAAGGGTGGTCTTGCCAATATTGTTCCCTATCAGACAGAAAAGTCTGCAAGATGTCAGTATGGTGTTAAATGCAATAGCTTTGTCAAGGGAAAAGAATGTAAGTACTATCATGATCCCGAAGACTTTCTTTCACTTGGCCTATCTGTTCCTGACAGTATCAGAAACTATACCGCTGGATCATGGCTGTACAGCAAAAACAAGAGATCTAAGAAAACATACTTTACACGCCATGTTGGTAATCTAGCTACTATGCATTATGATTTACAGA